>Ga0255111_1000434_pt1 | contig 13244 bp, 14 predicted proteins | sample Law_Yuk_RepA_8h_FD_188472 | JGI IMG/M metagenome (GOLD analysis project Ga0255111, IMG submission 188472) | Freshwater microbial communities from St. Lawrence River, New York, United States - Law_Yuk_RepA_8h | ecosystem: Environmental > Aquatic > Freshwater > River | place: USA: New York... | reverse complement strand
CTCAATCCAACTGCCCATAACGTTTCGCTTCGTGCAACATTTCCAAAACCACTAATGACTGACTCGTCCATCAAGACATCAGAGATCATGGCATCGGCGTAGCGGTAATCAAGAAGACGTTGTGTACATCCTGAGAGATCGGTTTGTTCGTGAGCGATATTCGGACCTACTCCACCAGATTGCGGATGACGCTTGCGATCGGGTTGACGATATGTCTCGACAATCGGCGCATCAAAACAAACTGCGACCCAACCTTCTACTTCAATCACAACGCGCGCGCGATATGTCTCTTTGCGCCACATTTCATCAGAGCGATACAGATGCCACTCACCACTGAATCGCAATGCTGTCGACAAGACAATTCCGTCGTCCCACTGCACTAAAATTTCGCGACCTTTAACGGTGACACTTTCAATCACACTTCGTTCAACAGGAGCTGGTCCAATTGTCGACATCGCGTCAAATCGCAATGTCGGCAGTCCAACTAGTGCGGTACGCATGGCGGCCACCGTGTGGTTTGTTTTTCCACGCATCGCCATATGCAGAGAATAAATCACCCAAGCCCCATGGCTAGGCATGCTGCGGAAAAACCGATACGGTGATCGTGCATGAGCCAGCAAGACCCCGACGACTCTGAACCAGTTGCTCCCATGGATCCGACCGACTCGATTCAGACGCAACTCGATCGGGCGCGCGCTCGTCATGGGACAATCGGAGCAGTGGTCTTCAGTGCAATGCTCGGAGTCGACAAAGTTTTGGGTCGTAAACCCAAAGATGAAGGCGCAGTGATCTGGGAAGCGTCAGGAGAGCCCGAAGATATTGATGCAGATGGCATCACTATTGATGTTGACGATCAAACCAAAGTGGTGTCACAACTTGGCACAGGCAAAATTGCCCGACGAGTTCGCAAAAAACGAACCGTCAAGTAAAACCGGCCCGTAATGTAAAACCTACTTACGGAAGCTCGCCGACGTGAGCAAGACCCAAACGCAAGAGTCGATCTTGCCCGCCTGTCATATCGGCTGCGATCTTTGCCGAGGCCGCTTCGGCTGGCGTGAACCATGCCAGGTCTAAGGCCTGCTGAGTCGGCGTGCAGTCACCAGAGACTGGAACGACATAAGCCAAGCTGACGGCATGGTGGCGAGGATCGACAAAGCCACTGATATCGGGATCGGGGAAATACTCGGCGATGGTGAAGGGAGCAGGGTTGGCAGGCACCTTCGGCAAAGCGAGCGGACCAAGGTCTTTTTCGAGATGACGAATGAGAGCATCTCGAACCCGTTCGCCGTACAAAACCCGACCCGACACCAACATGCGGCTAATCGATCCATCAGAAGCGACTCGCAGTAAGAGACCCACTTGGGTCACTCGTCCAGATTCGTCCACACGAACTGGGATCGCATCCACATAAACGAGGGGCACATTGGCACGAACCGAGGCCAGCAAATCTGGGCTAAGCCACGCAGTTCGGGTATCGATTTGATCACTCACAGGACACAGTTTCTCAGATCAGCCCAGCAAGTGGGTGGCAAACAGCTGTGACGCCGAAGTTTTAGGGGGTGCGTGGTCGTTCGAACGACCGGCGAGCGTCCTCCACTTGCTTCCACACGTAACAACCCACGTGGTGATCATTCACCAAGCCCATTGACTGCATGAATGCATACATCGTTGTTGGCCCCACAAAACTCCAACCCCGCTTTTTCAGATCTTTGGACAACGCAATGGACTCGGGCGAGGTGATGAAGGTCGATACGTCGGCAGCCGTCGGTCGTTTTGGACGCGTTGAGGCTTTGGGTTCGAATTGCCAGATATAGGCACCCAATGAACCGCATTCTTTGATGAGTTCGCGACACCGTTGAGCATTGTTGATCGTTGACTCAATCTTGCCTCGATGCCGAACGATTGATGCGTCCCCCATGAGTCGCTCAATATCTGTTTGGGTGAACTTGGAGACCTTATTGATATCGAACTTTTTGAAACAACGCCTAAAGTCCTCGCGCTTATTCAGAATCGTGCTCCATGACAGACCACTTTGAAAACCTTCGAGACATAACTTTTCAAAGAGTCGTGATTCTTCGGCTGTCGGGAATCCCCATTCGGTGTCGTGATAGTGCGACATCAGCCCCGGCGTTGATCCCCAGGCACAGCGTGCTGGCTCGGCGGAAACTTTCACTTCGGTCGCCCACCAGCAATCGTTGTTCGTCGCAGTTCGCGCCGAAAGCCAGCGTAGTCGTTCAGCGCAACGTGTTGCGTTGAACGGTTGTCCCAAATAACTACATCTCCGGCCTGCCAGCGATGTCGGTACATAAATTTCACGTCGGTCGTATGCAAGTGCAAAAACGCCATCAGCGACTCTGCTTCATCAGTCGCCATGTTTTCAATATCTCGAACGTAGGCGCGATTAAAAAACAAAACCTCTTTGTGGGTTTCGGGGTGTACGGGCACCAAAGGATGAACCTCGTATTCGTTTGCCGAGTCATCACAGACAATCTGCATGCCACTCATCCCTGTGTGCAGCGCTTGCATTTTTGGCGAGTAAGCATCGCGAGCCGAATGAACTGCTTTCAGTTGTCGCAGACGTTCGCGCATGGGTTCATGTAGCGCGTTCCATGCTGCGGTCATCGAGGCAAAACAGGTGTCGCCACCCCAAGCCGGTACATCGACAGCCGACAAGATTGTGAACGAGGGTGGTTCTGCCTGAAACGAGAAATCTGAATGCCAGGCGCCGCCAAAATTAATAGCCGCACCTTCGTCAGCTTCTTTGACGACCCGAATGACTTCGGGGAATTCATCCATTGTCGCGATAAACGGGACCTCTCCAAATGGCCCAAGTCGGCTCGAGAAAGCGCTTTGTTGTGACGGATTCAGGGTCTGCCCACGCACCACAAGCACCTCGTGCTCGCACATCAGCGCCCGCAATTCGGCGAGATCGTCGCCATCGAGGTTCACCAGATCTATTCCGTAGACCTCGGCCGCAAAAACTCCCGTCAATGGTTGGGCTTCGATAGGCATACCTCAACCCTAACTGTTCTAAGGTTTAGGTATGTCAGCGTTAGAAATTCCGAGATTTGGCGAGTTACTCAGTCCGTTTATTTCGCAAGTTCCCGATGGCACTCGACCGCGGTTCTTGGCATTGCTCGAACGAGGCGCGGCCAATCGTTACCGATTATGGGCCGAGCAACTTCCCGAACATGCGACTGTTCTCACTGAGTGCGCAGAAAGTGAAGACGAAATCGCGAATCGTATTGAAGGAGCATTTGCTCTCGACGAATCCTTACGCGATGAACTTCTCGCCCCTCTCCCGCAAGCAACACAGACCTATTACGACGCCTTCGCCCCATACAACGTTTGGGATCAACTTCGTATTCAGGCAAACGCCGAACGCCAAGGCGCTCATGCGTGGCGATCAATTGCTGCTCATCATCCCGATGCATATGTCGTTGAGGTCTTGCATTCGTGTTCAGCGCTTGAAGAGCTAAGTGCCGATGCCCTTGACGCACTGATTGCTGCACACGCACCGTCACACGCCCCGTCACACTGACTACATCGCACTGACCAAGACCTAGAATTCACCTCCATGCCTCTGAAGCGACTCTTTCGCACGCTTCAATTCGCCACCCTTTTAATGTCGTCCACGTATGGCGTGATGTTCACGATGATGGACGACTATCGCGACAAGTACGGAATTAGCGAATCGGGACTTGGGCTAGTACTAGCGGTCGGATTCTTTTCGGCATTCTTTAGCCAGATTTCCATTGCTCCGTTGGCCGACCGTGGTCGCGCCAAAGTTTTGATGATGACCGGATTCTTATTAGTCATCATCGGCTGTTTATTCATGGGCTTTGGTCAAAACTTTGCCCTGCTGCTGATCGGTCGCCTACTGATGGGCATAGGTGGCGGTATGTCACTACCCGCACTGCGAAAGATCGTGATTGTTTCTGATCCCGAAAATCTCGGCGGCAACATGGGCAAGTTGCTCAGTGTCGATATCGCCGGATTTGCACTCGGTCCGGTCATTTCGGTTTTGACTGTTGACACCATTGGGATCGCTGCACCTTTCGTCATCATTGCTTCCGCAGTCTTAGTCGTCACTGTTGTGCTGAGTCGAGTCGCCGTGCCCGATACCGCCAAAGCCGATCGGCCCACCGAGCGCTTGGCATTTGACCTCCTGAAAATTCCTGCAGTATCGGGAGCGGTCTTGATTGGCGTCTCGCTGTTCTTAATGATTGGCACATTTGATTCGCTGTGGTCAATCATGATGGACGATCTCAAGGGCCCTGAGTGGATGGCCAATGCCGGCGTGAGCCTGTTTGCGTTGCCCATGATTTTCCTGGGTCCCATCGGTGGCCGTCTCGCACAAAACAAAGGCGCGTATCGCGTCGGCGCAATCGGCAGCATCGTGGGTGCTGTGTGCATGACGATGTACGGCTTCTTGCCGAGCCCGTATCTGATGATGGGCGTTTTCTTTCTGCATATTTTGAATGACGGATTCTCGATCACCAGTTCTGGAGTCGCAGTAGGCCAAGCCGCACCCGTTGAACGCCAAGCTGGAGCCCAAGGTTTGCTCGGTGGACTACAAACTCTCACTGGCGGAATTGCCGCCAGTTTCGCGGGCTGGAGCTACGACCACCTGGGTCGAGGTCCGACTTTTTTAATAACGGCAATCGTGATGGTCATATTGGTTCTTTTAGGTTTGGCACTTGCTGGCCCCGAACACCGCAGAGCGCCCAGCGCTGTGCCAACATCTTGATCATGGGTTTGCGTGACGGTGACGGCTGGGTCTTTTGTGATTGTGGCTATCGCCATTGGGGACTTCATGGCGCCGCTGGACTCTTGATGGTGCGCTTCGATATGGGCGAGCCGCATGTGTTGTTGCAGTTGCGCGCGGCGTGGACACATGGTGGTGGCACCTGGGCTATTCCTGGCGGAGCGCTTGACTCTCACGAAAACTCCATCGAGGCAGCAATTCGCGAAGCATACGAAGAAGCCGGAATTGATCAGCAATTTTTAGATGTCAAAGACATCTACTCCGACAATCACGGCAACTGGCGATACGACACGGTGATTGCTCATGTCACGGGCGATGTCGGTGCGCATGAAGCGAACTACGAAAGTGACGAAGTTCGGTGGGTCGGAATCTCAACTGTTGAAGGATTTGATTTGCACCCAGGCCTGCGCAGTTCGTGGCCCCATGTATTGCCAAAACTCATTGCATCACTACCTAACGAAGGATGAACATGGGACAGCACATCAGTTATGAACTCGAAGGCGTGACCTACATTGGTTACCTTGCCCTTCCCGAAGGCAATGACACGGCTCCCGGAGTTTTGGTGTGCCACGAAGGCCCCGGAATTTCAGAGAACACTTTCACTAAAGCCGATCGTCTGGCTGCTCTTGGTTTTGTGGCATTCGCACTTGATTATCACGGCGGCGGCAAGATGGTTCCGCTTGAAGACATGATGACCAAATTGATGGCGCTCATCAAGTCACCTAATGAAACTGTGAAGCGCGCCAAGGCTGGTCTCAATGTTTTGTTGAGCCAGCCGCGGGTTGATACATCGCGTATCGCTGCTATCGGTTATTGCTTCGGCGGAACGATGTGCCTCGAACTCGTTCGCGCCGGAACCGATCTGGCGGCAATCGTTGGATTCCATTCAGGTCTCAGCACGTCGACCAAAGTTGCTCCTGGTGCAATCACCGCAAAAGCCTTGGTGTGCATCGGCGCTGATGACCCAATGATTCCGCCCGATCAACGCATTGCGTTCGAAAAGGAAATGACTGATGCGAAAGCCGACTGGCGCATGAACGTATACGGCGGCGCACAGCACAGTTTCACCAACCCTGGAGCTGATGGTTCACGTCCCGGCATTTTGTATGACAAGAACGCCGACGAGCGTTCGTGGCAAGCAATGCGCGATATTTTCGCCGAAGTATTCTGAACTAAGTCGTCTACTTTTCGACGCACACGTTGCGGAGCGTGCCGATGACTTCGGCACCGCTATCAATCACGTCGCCAGCTTTCAAGAATTGACCGCGCGCTGCACCAACACCATCGGGCGTACCCGTAAAAATGATGTCGCCAGATTCGAGCGTACAAATACTTGAGAGATACGAAATCAAGAACGGGATATTGAAAATGAGGTCGGTTGTGCGCGCCTCTTGCATGCGTTGACCCGCAACATCACACCAAATACCAATGTCATCAGGGTTGCTGAACGAATCAACTGAAGCAATGACTGGACCGATCGGACCAAAGCTGTCGAAGCTTTTACCCAAACTGAACTGCGGTGGCTTTCCGGTCATCTGCACCATGCGATCGCTGATGTCTTGCCCAAGAGTGATTCCGGCAACATAGTTCCACGCGTCGGCTTCGGCGATGTCTTTGCCGCCCCTGCCCATGACAACAACGATTTCAACTTCCCAGTCAACTAATGGACCAGAGAGCACCACATCATCATGAGGACCAACCAAACAAGACGGGAACTTTGTGAACGTTAAAGGTGCCGGCGGAACCTCCATTTCTGACTCGCTCGCGTGCGAACGATAATTCAGACCAATAGCAAAAACCTTCTTGGGGTTCGGCACACACACGCCAATCGGACCACTCACTGGTGAGCCTCCAGAGCGAGCTTTACCTTCAGCGGCATGCAGTTCAGCGAATCGCGCGATGGCGTTCATTGGATCGGCCAATGAATCATCGCCAACAACTTTGGCTAGATCATGAAAGACACCATCAACTTCGATGGCCGAACGATTATTGATATTGGTGAGACGAAACATAGATTTTCCGTTCTTGCGGACAATAGAGACAATGGTTACTCTAACAATGTGACTGTCATTCCAAGATTTGCTGCTAGTGCTACCGCAGAAGACATCGCCCAAGCCCTTCAGACCGTCGGGTGCGTGATCATTGAGAACCTTGCCCCCGTTGAACTCGTCGACCAGATATTGGCCGAGATGGACCCGTACATCGATGCCACCCCATACGGCAGTGAGGACTTCACTGGGCGTACGACGAAACGAACCGGTGCACTGCTGGCCCGTTCACGTGCATCAGTAGATCTTGTGGCCCACCCTCTCATACTCGATATCACCCAAAAGATCCTTGGCCCGTACGCCGACACTTTTCAACTACATCTCACCCAAGTCATCAACATCGGACCAGGAGGTCAGGCCCAAGGTCTGCACCGCGATCAGTGGTGCTTCAACATGTTCCCCTTTCCACCAGAGATGGATGTTGAAGTTTCGACAATTTGGGCACTTGATGACTTCACCGAAGAGAACGGTGCAACTCGGGTTATCCCCAACAGCTTGACCGATCCCCCAGCCGCCGTTGCCGATGTACATCGCACCGTGGGAGCCACGATGTCGAAGGGATCAGTCGTTATCTATACCGGTCGCACGATTCATGGCGGAGGAGCAAACAACTCCGATCGCATCAGGCGCGGCCTCAATGTTGATTACATCTTGGGCTGGCTGCGCCAAGAAGAAAACCAATATCTCTCGTGTCCCCCCGAGATCGCGCGCACGCTGCCTGCCCATGTCCAAAAACTCATGGGCTACTCACTCGGATCCTTTGCCCTTGGGTACCAAGACGACATCCGTGATCCGTTTGCCGTTCTGAACGGCACAGATGCAGGTTCTTCATTCGGCGGAGTAAATACTCAGATTCCCACCATCAACAAGTAAACATTGATTGATGAATTTGCCCGTTGACCAGACCTCTCTTCGCTCGGCGGTCTATCTTCCAGGCCTAGATGGACTGCGTGCTCTATCTGTCCTTGTCGTTGTCGCGTTTCATAGTGGCGTCATCGATGGCGGTTGGATAGGCGTTGACGTCTTCTTTGGTATTTCGGGTTTCTTAATCACCGGCCTCATGGTGGCCGAACATGAGCGAACTGGCGCTGTAGCTCTTGGTGCTTTTTGGATGCGTCGCATTCGTCGCCTGGTGCCCGCGCTTGTTGTCTTACTCGGTCTCATCGCCCTGCTCGTTCAGTTCAACCAAGTAGAGGTCACTGCACGAAACATTTGGGGTGCACTCACTTACTCAACAAACTGGGTGCATATTTTTGGTGGCACCAGTTACTGGGATCAATTCGCCACGCCAGATCCACTACGGCACTTATGGTCGCTCGCCATTGAAGAACAGTTTTATGTCGTGTGGCCCATTGTGGCTTGGTTTGTATTAAAGCGACGTACGCCTTCGACTCTTGGAAAAGTTGCATTGGTTGGTGCGGGTATTTCTGCACTCATCCAAGTCGTTGGTATTCATGTAGGCCTTTCGGTTGATCGCGTGTACCAAGGAACCGACACGCGGGCAGTTGCCTTTTTAATTGGTGCAGCAATTGCAACTCGTGGGTGGCCACCACGAAAGTTGGCGATGCCTTCGTGGTTATTGCCCACTTTCTCACTCGTTGTCTTGGCGCCAGCAGCAATCTGGTTGCCTGGCGATCGCAATTGGGTGTTCTCGGGACCGCTCATTGTCATTTCATTCGCAGGCATTGCTGCGGTTCTCTACAGCACCACACAATCCAATCGCCTTCTGTCGTCGCCAGCGCTGCGACTCATTGGTCGTTGGAGTTATGGCATTTATTTGTTCCATTGGCCGCTTGTTGTTTCACATAAGTTTGACAATCTCAATAGCGGAGTTCGGTTTGTAGTTGTGACCGCATTGTCCATAGCCTTAGCCGGCCTGTCGTATCGCATCGTTGAGTCACCCATTCGCAACCGCCGCCTTCCGCGTTTGAGTATGTTGCCCGTTGCAACAGCCGCAGTGGCGATTGTTGTTGTGAGTCTCGTTGTATCGACGCCAACTGCACCGGCCCTCAATGTTGAGGTCACCCTTGCCCCACGACCCACAACTGTTGACTCGGTGCCGATTGAGTTGCCGCAACGCGTCATGGTATTCGGCGACTCTCTCCCCGCAGTCGCCGCCGATGAGTTACAAGCCGAAGCTCAAGCACTTGGAGTCGAGATTGAAGTTCGCGCTGACCCTGGATGTGTACCTTCAGAAGACAAGAAAGATCAATACGGCAAACCCGAGTGCGTGACGTTCTTACAAGGGACACCAGCCCGAGCCCAAGAACTCGATGTTGATACGGCAATCATTTGGTGGGGCGGAACTGGAGTGGGTTTCGTTGAACACGGAACGCCGTATTACTTTTGTGAAGACAACGCTCAACAGTTAACTCGCGATCGTATTCGTCGTCTTGTGGCGTACTTTGATGGCGTCACAACCAACATCATCTTGGTGGCACCGGTGCCCCGCCTTGATCAGACTGCCAAAGACGTCGAGGGCACTGAATGCGAGATTGTGGCCTATGACGATGTCGCTGCGGAACTAGGAATCAAGGTCGTCCAATTACGTGATGACGTGTGCCCGTCATACCCCAATGACTGCGAGCGGATCTTCCGCTACGACGGTCTGCACTACAACGGCGAACCCGCCGCCCAAGTCGCCAAAATCCTTCTATCAACCTTGTGATTCTGGTGCAGAATAGTTGCGTTTTTCGCAACGATTCTGCACCAGAATCACGAGAGGAATGTGAGTTGATCGGTGGTTTTGATGGCACCAGGTTGAGTGACCTTGGCATAGACGCCAACATTTTGATCGAGCTCGCGCACGATGTGTCGCAAGATTGCTCGATCGGCAGGTAGATCGTCACCGACTTCACGCGTCACCATCACGCAACGCGGGCACGCCGACTGAAATTCAATTTCGCAATCGCCAATTCGTGCCGTCTTTCCAGCCCACGCAAATTCGGGATGCCCAGTTTGGTCGCCCGTGTCAACAACAAGGCTCGGACGAAAACGTCGCACATCAATGACCGAATCTGGCAAGGCCTCTTGCATTGAACGCACAGCAGAAGTACTCATGATCATCAACGGCCAACAGTCGTAATAGGTGCCGGGAGGCGATTCGAATTCCATGACCTCCGGTGGAAACACCGAAAAATCAGGAAGCGGTTCATCAATATCGCGTCCGAAAATACTTCGCAGTTCTTCCATCATGTCATCACTGCCAGGAGCGCCGCGTCGGTAGTGATCGAGATCGGTCGCTGGGCGCAAATGTTCAAGTTGAACCGGCACACCAATTGCTTTACTAATCGCCGCGTGTACATCGCTGTCGTCGCTACGAACGACTCGACCACTCGGCAAAGAAATTGAGACGTCATCAGAGCCTTTGACAAACGAGGCCGACAACTTCATCAAGCCACCAAATTTCTTGGCACCGCGAATACCACCGTTCTCAAGATCGCGAACGGCCCATACTCGGTCGCCAACGAGACCTAACTCGCTGACAGAACATTCATCAACTGTTCCTCCCACCATCGACTTCACGGGGTATACCCATATTTGGGAGAGGAAAGGTTGGGTCATGAGCGAATGGTACCGACTTTGAGATCTTTGAATGGGAGGTTCTTGTCGACCATTGGTTCGCGCGGCAAGCCAAGAACACGATCACCAATGATGTTGCGCTGAATCTCGTCGGTTCCACCAGCGATGTTCGACTGGAAGCTCGACAAGATGTAGCGCGCCCAGTTTTCGCCGCGGCCTTCGCCTTCCCATGCGTCACAATCAGCTCCGACGAGACGGTTGATCAAAGGACGACTGAATCGAGCAATGACCGCACCATGCAACTTGCCAAGTGATCCACCGGGACCAGGCACCTTGCCAGCCTTCATCTCGGCGCGGGTACGCATCGACACGAGCGACTTGCAAGTCTCTTCGCAGTACAACTTCATGAGTTCTTGGCGAATCACTGGATCGCTCAACTTGCCATTGTTCTTCGCAACGTCGATCAAACGATCGGCCAAGTTGTGAGTGACACCGCTTGATGAACCAGTTCCGATAGCAACTCGTTCGAACATCAACATGGCGGTTGCTTGATTCCAGCCGTTGTTCAACTCACCGAGCAACCATGACTTCGGCGTACGAACATCGGTCAAGAAGATTTCGTTGAAGTGGCTGCCACCGTCAATCTGGTGAATCGGACGAATTTCAACACCAGGAGCCTTCATGTCAATGATGAACATCGAGATACCAGCGTGCTTCGGCGCGTCGGGGTTGGTACGAGCAATCACGATTCCGTAATCGCTGACGTGAGCAAGTGTGGTCCAAACTTTCTGGCCATTGAGCACCCACTCATCACCGTCGAGTTCGGCCTTAGTCTGCAAACTCGCAACGTCTGAACCGGCGCCCGGCTCGGAGAACATCTGGCACCACATCGTGCGCGCCGCGATGTTGTCGGGCATGAACTGACGCTTCTGCTCTTCGGTCCCGAACTGACCAAGCATCGGCAAGCACATGCCATGACTAATGGTCAATTCAAATGTCATGTCGGGGTACTTGCCGTACTCTTCGCGATAGATGCGATCGTGGGCACGAGTCAAACCGGCTCCACCATGCTCTTTGCCGTACACCAAACCAGCAAGACCGGCTTCGACCAGCGCACTCTGGTACGTCTTGGCGATCTGAACAGAAGTATCGCTGCGGCGACCAATTCCAGAGGCGTTCTTTTCCAAGAACTCGCGAACTTGCACGCGGAAAGCCTCGGCTTCGGCTGGGGTCAGGGCATCGTCAGTAGTTGTGTTGCTCATGAGAACATTCTGCCATTGAGGCATGTCCCCTGACATAACTGAGACCAGAAGTCGTCGACGGGGTACGGTTCGGCTATGGAATCTCCTGCCTTTCGCCATGTGGTCGTTCGCCATATCGATGACTGTCCGACCGAAGAATGGACTAGTCCAACTCGGGGCTCGGTGCGCTGGTGGGAGCTGTTTGGCGGCGATGCCACCGCGACCAATGAAATGACCGTCGGAATCGCCGAGGTACCGGTTGGCGCGACTCCCCCACCAAGAGGGCATTCGCACGATGCCACCGAGATTTACGTGATCTTGTCGGGCGAGGGCGATGTCGTCATTGAAGGACGGTCCACGGCGGTTCGTGAGGGTTCAGCGGTCTGGATCCCCGAAGGCCTCGAGCATTACGCCCATAACACTGGGTCGGTGCCTCTGCGCCTGCTGTACATGTTTGCCCGCGACAAATTCAGTGATGTCACCTATTCGTTCCCTGGCGAAGATTCAGGCCCTGGCGAAGATTCAGGCCCTGGCGAAGATTCAGGCCCTGGCGAAGATTCAGGCCCTCGCGAAAACTAAGGAGTCAAGACATGGCACCAGCAATCAATCTCATTGATCCCGAATACTTCGCGGCTCATGGTCACCCGTGGGACCAGTACGAATGGCTGCGCGCCAACGCTCCAGTCTTTTGGCACGACGAACCAGATGGTCCCGGTTTTTGGGCCATCACCAAATACGACGACATCCGCGCCATCAGTCGGACTCCCAAAATCTTTAGTTCGTACGAAACCGGCGTGATGTTGCCCGACCCCGATCCGATGGGACTGTACGCACAACGTCTGATGATGCTCAACATGGATCCGCCGCAACACGATCGATTTAAGTTGTTGGTTTCGCGTGGCTTCACACCTAAGAACGCACCACTACTTCGTCCACGTATTGAAGAACTTGCCCGAGAAATTTTGGATGCGGCGATGCAAAAAGGTTCATGTGATTTCGTCAGCGAAATCGCCGGACGTTTGCCGTCGGGTTTGATCGCCGAGTTAATGGGCATGCCTCGCGAAGATGGTGAGCGTCTGTACAACCTCACCGAAATCATGCATACCAACGATGATGCAGTTGCGCCGCCCGAAGTCAAGATGGCAGCAATTGGCGAGATGTTGATGTACGGACAATCAGTCGCTGATAAAAAGCGCAAGGATCCGGGCGACGATCTTGCCACCATTTTGGTTAATGCCGAAGTAGACGGCGATCGCTTGACCGACGAAGAGTTCCAATGGTTTTTCCTGTTGCTCGTCAACGCTGGCGGCGACACGACCCGAAACTTGCTTGCGGCCGGATTGCAACTGTTGTTTGATCATCCCGATCAACGAGCCAAGTTGCTGTCCAATGTTGATGGGCACCTGGCAACTGCGATTGAAGAAATGCTGCGCTTCAGTAGCCCGGTTTCACACTTCAAGCGAACCGTCATGGAGGACACCACTATTCGCGGTCAGCACATCAAAGCCGGCGAACGTGTGGTGATGTTCTACGGCTCGGCGAATCGCGACGAAGACGTCTTTGCCAATCCCAACACTTTTGATATCACTCGCGATCCCAACCCGCATGTTGCCTTTGGTGCGGGCGGACCACACCTGTGTCTTGGCATGCACGTCGCACGAGTCG
>Ga0255111_1000422_pt1 | contig 13387 bp, 10 predicted proteins | sample Law_Yuk_RepA_8h_FD_188472 | JGI IMG/M metagenome (GOLD analysis project Ga0255111, IMG submission 188472) | Freshwater microbial communities from St. Lawrence River, New York, United States - Law_Yuk_RepA_8h | ecosystem: Environmental > Aquatic > Freshwater > River | place: USA: New York... | reverse complement strand
CGCGAATTGTGGGATAAAGCCCATGGCGGTTGGATCGTGGTTTTGGTGGTTGTCGTTGCTCTTGGCGCCCCGATCATTGAAGAATTGGTGTACCGAGGATTGATTTTGCAGGCGTTGCAAAGCCGACTGAACGATTGGGTGGCATTAATCATCTCGGCGGCATGGTTTGCCTTGATTCACTTGCAGCCCGTTGAATTGCCGGGTCTTTTTGCATTCGCGCTCGTTCTCGGAATCTGTTTTCAACGAACGGGCCGACTGGGAATGGCGGTAATGGCACACATTGGGTTCAATGCGGCTGGGTTGTTGCTCGCGTCTTGGTAGGCCTGAGGTGGCAAGATAGATCTTCGTATGGATGATCTTGAGAATAAGTCCGCCGTGTCTGTTGCCGGTTCTGACGACGAAATTGACGAATCAACACAAACGGGAATCAAATATGGTTGGAATCCCTTTAGGGGCTCGGAGCGCGAGCGACTCATCATCTTGTGGATCCGCATTGCCTTAATCGGAATCAGCACGATCATTGCCATCAAAGTGATTCAGCCATCACTAGTTTTCAAAGACACCACACCTACCGGCGGAGACATGGGCGCCCATGTCTGGGGTCCGGCTTACCTTCGTGATCATCTGCTTCCGTGGAAACTTAATGGTTGGTCAATGGATTGGTATTCGGGACTTCCGGTGTATCGCTTCTATATGGTCGTGCCGGCCTTATTCGTAGTGATATTGAACTTCGTATTTCCGTACGGTGTTGCACTAAAGATTGTTGCGATCGCTGGCATCGTGACATTGCCCGCTTGTTGTTGGGCCTTTGGTCGGCTCGCACGTTTTGCATTTCCGATTCCTGAGATATTCGCGATGGTGGGATTGGTGTACCTGCTTGATGAGAGCTACACAATTTACGGAGGCAACGTTGCGTCAACGATGGCCGGTGAATACTCATTCTCAGTAGCACTTTCGTTTGCCATGTTGGCCTTTGGCTTTTTTGCAAATGGGATGCAGACAGGTAGACACCGCGTCAAAGCAGCTGTTTTCATGGCGCTTGCGGTGTTATGTCACGGCATTGTCGCTATTTATGTTGCTGTCGGTCTTGTGCTCATGGCGCTTTTGTGGCTCGACAAATCGAAGGTTCGTTGGTTTGTAACAACCGCGGGTTCGGGCGCATTACTTTCTGCCTTTTGGGTCGGACCGTTCTTGTTGAACCATGCCTACATGACTGATATGAAATACAAAGGCGAACCTGGAAACGGTTCGTTCACTTCGTATTGGGGCATGTTTTTCGCCTTGCCCCCATTTTGGAATGTCTTTATTTTGACTTTTGCCATCATCGGATTTGCCGCGATGATTGTGAAACGAAACGTGGCCGGAATTTGGCTTGGTATCACAGCGTTGGTCTTTGCAGCCTTTGTCTATTTGTTCAATGACAGTTTGCCGATCATCGGGTTGTTGTGGAATCCGCGATTGTTGCCGATGTTCAATATGTGCCGTTATTTGCTCGCCGGAATCGGAGTCATTGAACTTGTTTCGTTCATTGTGCGATATGTGCAACATGAACGGGCATCTCGTCAGGCAGAAGTATTCGTTGAATCCCATCAGGCAAAAACACAGATGTTCAATGCTCGAAGTGTCACAGCAGTTGTGTCGGCATTCGTGGTTTTGATCGTCCTCGGTTTTCGTTTTCAGGTTCTTCCTTTCGGAAATATCAAGGATGAAGGTCAAGGTGCCGAATACACGTGGGGACCTTTTGAGGGCAAGGCCTCAAGCAAAGGTTTCGTTGACGGTTGGGCGCGATGGAACTTCTCGGGATACGAAGGTCGGTCATCGTACGGTGAGTATTACGGCGTCGTTCAAACTATGAAGTCCATTGGAGAAACTCGAGGTTGTGGGCGCGCCTTGTGGGAGAACTTTGGCGGCAACGATAAGTACGGAACCACCATGGCGCTGATGTTGTTGCCTTTCTGGACTGACGGTTGCATCGGATCTAGTGAAGGTTTGTTCTTCGAAGCAGCAGGGACGACCCCGTATCACTTCTTGGCCGCTGGAGCGATGTCACAGCAATCATCAAACCCCGTTCGCGAATTGCGCTACATCAATAATGACGCAGCAGTCGGTGTTCAGTATCTGCAAGAACTCGGTATCAACTACTACTTGGCGGTGACTCCAGAAGCGATTGCTAAAGCTGACGAAGTTGCTGCAAGTGGTGGTGGGCTTAAATCTCTCGAAACCAGTGGGCCGTGGCATATTTACTCAGTTGAAAATGCCGACATTGTTGTTTCGCTTGACACTTTGCCGGTCGTCGTCAACGAACGCTCGGGCGACTTGCGCGAACGTTGGCTCGAACTTGGCACTAGCTGGCTACAAAATCGAACCGAATGGGATGCGTTGCCTGCCGCGGACGGTCCAAAAGAGTGGCAACGGATTGATGTAGCAATTGACATGGCGGTGCGCGAGGGCGAACCGGGATCTGACTCGCGCAAAGTTGATGTCGTCAAGCCAGTTCAAGAAATAGTGCCAGCCAAGGTCGAACCTGCTGTTGTGTCGGATGTGAAGATCGGCGACGACTCGGTTTCATTTACGGTTGACAAGGTTGGCGTTCCTGTTTTGGTGCGGGTGAGTTACTTCCCTAATTGGCAAGTTTCGGGAGCCAAAGGTCCGTATCGCGTTGCTCCAAACATGATGGTGGTGATTCCGACATCGAACCAAGTATCCATGCATTTCAAGGCCAGTTTTGTGGATCGCTTCGCCTACCTGTTGACGATTGCTGGGTTCGTCGCTCTGTTCGTCATGTGGCGTCGAGATCGGCGTCCCGAAGCGGCAATAGCAGTACTCTGAGCAGGGGAAACCGTTAAATCCCTTCGGGGTCTGAACTGTCAGCGATAGGGTTCAACGCGTCATGTCATCAAAATTTTCACTTGATCAGATCGTCAAGGCATACGACGTTCGGGGCACCGTCCCCGACCAGTTTGATGCTGAAGTGGCATATGCGTTAGGTGTTGGTTTTGCCCAGTTCACCAAGACCAGCGTCGCCATAGTCGCTCGTGACATGCGCCCAACTGGCCCCGAACTCGTGGCAGCTTTTGCGCAGGGTTTGATGGAACAAGGCGTTGATGTCATCGATATCGGACTTGCGTCAACAGACTTGTTGTATTTCGCAGCCGGAAAACTTGATGCACCGGGTGCAATGTTTACCGCATCACACAATCCTGCCCAGTACAACGGAATCAAGTTGTGCTTGTCGGGTGCACGACCGGTCGGGGTGGACACGGGTCTTGCTGAAGTCAAAGACATCGCCCAAAGAATTCTCGATGGTCTCGTGCCAGTTCAAGCCGCCCGAGCCGGTCGAACTACCGAGCGCGATCTGCTCTCAGCCTTCGTTGATCACGTGGTCTCATTCATTGACCCAGCATCAATTCGTCCGATGCGCGTCGTAGCCGATACTGCAAACGGAATGGGTGGACTCGTTGTACCGGCCGTCTTTGAGCGTCTGCCGCGTCTCGAACTTGAGGTCATGTATGGCGAACTCGATGGAACTTTCCCGAATCACCCTGCCGACCCTTTGCAAGCTGCAAATCAACGAGATTTACAAGCGCGCGTCGCATCAGGTGGATTTGATATTGGTTTAGCTTTCGACGGCGATGCCGATCGGGTGTTCGTGACCGATGAGCTTGGTCGCGGACTTTCTGGCTCAACGACAACCGGCATTTTGGCAACGAGCATGTTGCGCAAGAGTCCTGGCGCAACAATTTTGCATAACTTGATTTGCAGTCGTGCAGTTCCAGAAGTCATTCGCGAACACGGTGGCGTGCCAGTGCGTACCAGAGTGGGCCATTCGTACATCAAACAAGTGATGGCCGAAACTGGTGCCGTGTTTGGCGGAGAGCACTCTGCGCACTATTACTTCAAGGACAATTATCGTGCCGATAGTGGTCTGATTGCCACCATGTTGATGCTTGAAGAAATGAGTCGTGTCGGCGAGCCGCTCAGCGAGATCCGACGCTCGTACGAGCGTTATTCGTCAAGCGGTGAAATCAACACCCAGGTCGAAGATCCCGCAATTGTGATCGAGTCCGTTTCACAAAAGTTTGCGGCATTCCCACAAGATCGACTCGACGGTTTGACTGTTGATTGCGGTCCGTGGTGGTTTAACTTGCGTCCGTCAAACACCGAACCTTTACTGCGCCTTAATCTTGAAGCACCCGATCGTGATGAATGCGATAACCGTGTCGCCGAGCTACTTGCGGCAATAACCTCAGTCTGAACAAGGAGTTCCTATGCCCATCGATCCCGAACTAGCAAATGTCTTAGCGTGTCCCGTTGATAAGGGCATTTTGTACATGCTCGATGATGAAGACGCCTTGTATAACCCGCGTTTGCAGCGTCGTTACACAATTCGTGAAGGTATCGCCGTGATGTTGGTTGACGAATCCGAAGTTGTGTCAACGACTGAACACGAGCGCATTATGGCCAAGATTGCTGCCGGCGGAGTCAAGTCCACCGGACGTTAAAACAGCGTGTCATGGGCGACAGTGTCGCAAGCCCCCACTTTTGGCGGTCTACACTCGTGGGATCGGGCTGACAGATCGGTGCCAGCAGGCCCCGGCCCGGGATAGTGCAATACAGAAAACGATGTTTGGTTTTTAACCGACATCTCTGTTTGCGCAACCCCGTGTTTGTTACATCATGTCAATTACCTCTCAAGGAGCCCACCCATGTCATCATCATTTGCCGATCGCAAAGACTTTCGCGTCGCCGATCTTTCTATGGCGCCATTTGGCCGCAAAGAAATTCACCTCGCCGAGCATGAAATGCCCGGCCTTCGTGCTTTGCGCAAAGAGTACGGCGTTACCAAGCCGCTGAAGGGTGCACGAATTTCTGGTTCGCTACACATGACCATTCAGACTGCTGTGCTCATCGAGACGCTGGTTGAACTCGGTGCCGAAGTGCGCTGGGCGTCGTGCAACATTTTCTCAACTCAAGATCATGCTGCGGCCGCTATTGCGGTTGGTCCAAACGGAACTGTTGACAATCCGTCAGGTGTACCTGTCTTCGCATGGAAGGGCGAAACACTTGAAGAGTATTGGTGGTGCACCGAACAGATGATGACGTGGCCTGATGGCGACGGACCAAACATGATTCTTGACGATGGTGGCGACGCCACGTTGTTGTTGCACAAGGGTGTCGAGTATGAAAAGACGGGCGAAGTTCCCGATCCGACGACTGCATCAAATGCTGAACTAGCAATCGTTCTCGGTTTGTTGCAACGTGGTCTGAAGACTGATCCGAGCAAGTGGACGCGTATGGCTGCGGGCATCAAGGGTGTTACCGAAGAAACCACAACTGGCGTGATGCGCTTGTACAAGATGTTCGAGCGCAACGAGTTGTTGTTCCCCGCGATCAATGTCAATGACTCAGTGACTAAATCAAAGTTCGACAACTTGTACGGATGCCGTCACTCGTTGATCGACGCAATCTGTCGTGCAACTGACGTCATGATCGCCGGCAAGGTTGCGGTCGTCTGTGGCTACGGCGATGTTGGTAAGGGTTGTGTACAGGCGTTGCGCGGTCAAGGTGCCCGAGTCATCGTGACAGAAGCCGACCCCATTAATGCTTTGCAGGCGGCCATGGAGGGTTACCAAGTCACCACTCTCGAAGACATCATTGGTGAAGTTGACATCTTCGTTTCGGCAACTGGTAACGATCACATCATCACGATTGAGCACATGCTCAAGATGAAGCACAACGCAATTGTGTGCAACATCGGCCACTTCGACTCCGAAATCGACATGGCTGGTTTGGCTCGAAGCGGCGCGACTCGTGATGAGTTGAAGCCCGGAACTGACTTGTGGTCTTTCCCCGATGGACATGCAATCATCGTTTTGGCCGAAGGTCGTTTGGTGAACCTCGGTTGCGCAACTGGTCACCCAAGTTTCGTGATGAGCTGTTCATTCTCGAACCAAGTCATTGCGCAAATTGAGTTGTTTACCAATCTTGCGGCGTACCCACTTGGTGTGTACGTGTTGCCGAAACATCTTGACGAAAAAGTTGCATCACTCCACTTGGGTGCACTTGGAGTCAAGTTGACCAAGTTGACCGACGAGCAAGCTGACTATTTAGGTGTCGCTCCTTCGGGCCCGTTCAAGCCTGAGCGTTACCGCTACTAATGACGAAGTTGTACACAGAAAAGCTAGCCCGGTGTATCTTCGGGCTAGCTTTTTTTGGTTTTGGAATCACGTTGTTTCTTCGCGCCAATCTTGGACTGGCGCCGTGGGATATTTTCCATAAGGGATTGTCAGAAAAATTCGGCATTTCCATTGGCCTTGTCATTCAAGGTGTTGGCTTGTTGCTTTTGGTGCTGTGGATTCCGTTGCGCCAACGTCCAGGTGTCGGAACAATTCTCAATGCTGTTGAAATTGGTCTTGTCGTCAATCTGACCAAGCCCTTGATTGGTGAACCCGACCAGTTGGTGATTCGTGCATTGATGGTGATTGCGGGAGTCTTGGTGGTCGGCATCGGATCGGCCTTGTATATCGGAGCCGGTCTCGGATCGGGTCCGCGCGATGGTTTGATGCTCGGCCTATCGAAGCGCTCAATTGCTGGTCGTCAGATCAGTATTCGTGTGGCGCGAACTGCCGTCGAACTCACTGTGATGGTGGCGGGAATATTCTTGGGTGGCACGGTCGGAATCGGAACGCTTATTTTTATGTTCGGTATCGGTCCGCTTGTGCAGTTGATTTTGCCGCGATTTGAAATGCGACTTGCGAGCGATCGGCTCAATTCGGCGGTGCGTCTTTAGATTCCAGTAATGACGCGTGCGGCAGTCGCAATTCTGTCGCCGATCACTTTGTAGGAATCGGGCGAAATGCGTTCTTTGGGCCCAACGACAGAGATTGAAGCGATTGGTTGGGCTGGTCCGTCATATATCACGCTGCCGATTGCCACTGAAGTCGGGTGTCCCGGTATGACCCTGTAAAAGCGTGAACGATCATCGTTGGTATTGCCCAACCATGCTGCCTCGCCAGTTGGAAACTGATTGATCAGGGTGAGGACATTGGTTGAGTTCTCGGAACCGGCTTGTACATGAACCCGCTTGCCGACCTCCATAGTGATCTTGACATCGTGTTTACTATCGATCTTGTCAATCAAGGTGGCGTATATGTCATTGCCGTCAAATGTGAATTGCCATAACAAAGCTGTCTCGCCTATGGCATCAGAAAGTTCAACGAGTTGTTGTTGAGCGGTCTTGCGTAGGTCGATTGCGACGCGATTCGACAGTGTGAGAACGCGCGGGGTTAATTCCCATGCGGTTCCGTGATTCTGTTTTTGGATATACCCACTTGCTCCGAGCGTGATCAAGATGCGCTGGGCCGTGTTTTTATCCATGTTCATGTGGCGGGCGAGGGCTGAAACGCCAATTGGTTGCAATTCAGCGACAACCTCGAGGACAGCGAGGGCATTTTCTACTGTTTGCAAAGTCTTCACGGCCATAGGAACCTCAACCTTACACAATTAGTGACTTCTGTATTGGATAAAAATACGCTGGCTCTCAATGTGAGATATGAACTTTGGCGACTGTGCCATACCCATCTGATCTGCTGAAGTCATGTTTAGCGCCTTACGTTGTTCTATGTGTCGCGGGGTTTTCCGCCCTTCTTCAGGAGGCGCCGCTGGTGAGTCTCGGTCTCGTCGAACTTGCCAGGCCTGCGAGATCCCCGAAGTGCAACCTCGCCGGGCAATCCAGGCGACAGATCACTTACAGGGCGAGATTCAAGATGCGATTCGCGGTTTGAAATATCGCAATCAGCGATGGGTTGTCGCCGAACTTGCCGACCAACTGGTGCGGTCCGTTCTTGCCGACACTGACGCCCCAGATTTTGATGTGGTCACGTGGGCCCCCACTTCAGACCGACGACAACGCCAACGTGGTTACGACCAATCAGAACTATTGGCCCGAGCGGTTGCGTCACGACTCGGGCTGAAATGTCGAAGATTGTTGTATCGCGATCGGAGCGCACCTCAAACCGGACGCAATCGTGAAGAACGACTCAACGGTCCAATGTTTCGTGCTCGTCCGATGCGTCGCCCCTCTCGTGTGCTCGTCATTGACGATGTTGTGACAACCGGAAGCACATTGCGAGCAGCGGGACACGCGCTCGATTTGGCTGGTGCCACTGAAGTTTGTTTGTTGGCGGTCGCGGCGACACCGCGTGAGCGCCCTATAAGTTCGCGAGTTGCCTGACGCGTTGAACTGCCTGGGTCGGGTCGACGTCCACCCAAATGCCATGTATTCCGATTGAAGAAGCGGCGTCGACGTTGCTTTGAGCATCATCCAAGAAAGCCGAACGATGTGCCTCGACGCCAAGGCGGCTGAGCGCCAGTTCATAGATCGCCCGATTGGGTTTACGCATTCCGACTTCGTGGCTATCGACGACGTCGTCAAAAAGGTTGGCGAAATCGAGCATTGGCCACCACGCATGACGTAATTCGCGAACATTGTTGGTCAATACTCCGAGGCGGAATCCCGAGGACTTGAGTTCGTGGACGAGTTCGATGACCAATGTGTTGGGTTCAAAGGCGAAGCCGATGATCGCAGGATTCGGAGAATTAGGGGTGCTTGAGGCAGGGGCTTCTAACGATGTGGCCGTTGGCTGCAGGCCTGCCTCAATCACGAGGGGAGCGAGTTGCTCGCGAAACTCAATCATGCTGATTTCGCCACGTTCGAGGCGATGCCAAGGGTGATCGGTGTCTTGCCCGTATTCGCCCATCATGACCTTCATGACTTTGTCCGCTGGATCATGGGGGAAACGCTTGGCGACATCGGTTGGGCGACCGTTACTCGCCAAAACCCCACCAAAATCGAAGATCACCGCATCAATTTGGCGGCCTGACTCGTGTGGTTGGTTTGGCGAGGATGCGACGGAAGCGGGCATGTATTCAGTCTGCCCGCCGGCGCAGTTTCTGACAGCATTGTTACTGGTGAACTTTGGGTGACCCTGAGGCTCGCAGATACCGCCTGTAGGCTCTATCCCTGCATGGGAATCCTCGATCGCATCCTTCGGGCCGGTGAAGGCAAGAAACTCAAGGCCCTTGAAGGTCTAGTTCCTGACATCAACGCCCTTGAGTCTTCTATTCAGTCATTGTCCGACGACGCGTTACGTGGCAAGACTGCCGAATTCCGTACTCGGCTTGAGCGAGGCGAAACCCTCGACGACCTTTTGATCGAAGCTTTTGCCGTCGTTCGCGAAGGTGCACATCGTGTCATTGGGCAACGTCACTACGACGTGCAAATGATGGGTGGAGCAGCACTGCACTTCGGTTGGATCGCCGAAATGAAAACCGGCGAAGGTAAGACGTTGGTCTCGACCTTGCCGGCCTACCTCAACGGATTGTCGGGTAACGGAGTTCACCTCATCACCGTCAACGATTACTTGGCGCGTCGTGACTCTGAATGGATGGGTCGCGTGCATCGCTGGCTCGGACTCACCGTTGGACTTGTTGTTCCTGGTTCGCGCGAACGCCCCGAACAAAAACGAGTCGACTATGCGGCCGACATCACCTACGGAACAAATAACGAATTTGGTTTTGACTACTTGCGCGACAACATGGCGCCCACCAAGTTGAACAAAGTTCAGCGGGGTCACGCGTTTGCGATCGTTGACGAAGTTGACTCAATTTTGATTGACGAGGCACGTACACCTCTCATCATCTCTGGTCGAGTCGCCGATGCCGCCAACCTCTATTACCGCTTTGCATCAATTGTGCGTGCCCTCAAGCGCGATGTCGATTACGAAGTAGAAGAAGATAAGCGCATTGTCATGCCAACCGAGGCCGGTATTGAACGTGTTGAAGCCGAACTTGGTCTCGAAAACTTGTACGACGAAGTGCAGCGCAACCTGGTGCATCAATTGCAAGTGGCGTTGAAGGCTAAAGAGTTGTATCGCCGCGACAAGGACTACATCATTCAGGGCGGCGAAGTAAAAATCGTTGACGAGTTCACGGGCCGCATTCTTGAAGGTCGTCGCTGGAGCGAAGGTATTCACCAAGCTGTTGAAGCCAAAGAAGGCGTCAAGATCAAAGAAGAAAACCAGACGCTTGCCACGATCACACTGCAGAACTATTTCCGCATGTATAACAAGCTCGCGGGTATGACGGGTACGGCACAAACCGAAGCTGCTGAACTCATGAACACCTATGACTTGCAGGTTGTGCCGATCCCAACGAACCGTGCGGTCGTGCGTATCGATTCTGCTGACCAGATTTTCAAAACCGAAGACGCCAAATTCAATGCTGTTGTCACTGACATCATTGAGCGCAACGCCAATGGTCAGCCAGTGCTGGTCGGTACGGTCAGCGTTGCAAAGAGTGAACACCTCTCACGACTTCTGACAAAGAATGGTGTCAAGCACGAGGTCTTGAACGCCAAGCAACATACTCGCGAAGCCGAAATTGTGACGCAAGCCGGACGCATTGGTGCAGTGACGGTTGCAACCAACATGGCCGGTCGCGGAGTCGATATTCTTCTTGGCGGCAATCCCGAAGGTTTGGCGCGTCGAGCAGTTCTCGCCGAAGGACATGCCGACGACACATTGACCGACGAATTCGCCTTAGCTCTTCCTCTTGATCAGATGCCTGACGAATATCGCGCGGCACGTGTTGTTGCGCAAGCTCGCTACGCCGAGTTGTTGACCGAGATCACTGCCAAGTGCAAGGCCGAAGGCGACAAAGTACGTGAAGCCGGCGGTCTGTATGTCATTGGTTCAGAGCGTCACGAGAGTCGACGAATTGACAACCAATTACGCGGACGTGCCGGTCGCCAAGGTGATCCGGGTTCAAGCCGTTTCTATTTGAGCCTTGAAGACGAGTTAATGCGCTTATTTGCCACTGGGGCATTGAGCTGGGTGATGGGTCGTGCGTTGCCCGATGATGAGGCGATTGAACACAAGATGGTCACCAAAGCCATCGAACGTGCTCAAAGCACCGTCGAAACTCGTAATGCCGAGATCCGTAAGAACGTATTGAAGTACGACGAAGTGATGAATGAACAGCGCAAGGTGATTTACATGCGCCGCGACCAAATTCTTGATGGAGTCGATCTCAAAGTTGCGGCGCTCGAATATATGGCCGATGCCGTCGATTCGCTCATCGAAACGCATTGCGTCAGTGAAGCCGACGACGAATGGGATCTTGAGGGACTCACTAAAGAACTCAAGACGTATTGGCCCAACGATCTCTCGCCAGATGTACTTGGAGAATCATCAAGTACCGACAAAATGTACGACGTCGTCATGGCGAATGCGAGTTCTTATTACGAACAGCGCGAATCCGAACTGACTTCAGCAGTCATGCGTGATGTTGAGCGTCAGGTCATGTTGCGAATTATCGACCAGCGTTGGCGTGAACATCTCGAAGAGATGGACTACTTGCAAGAGGGCATCAACCTGCGCGCCATGGGACAAAAAGATCCATTGGCCGAGTGGCAACGCGAAGGTTACGAAATGTTTGGCTCCATGATGAAGGGCATCGCTCAAGACTTCGTGAAGTACGTCATGCATGTCCAAGTGGTTCGAAACGAAGAAACGGCACCCGTCGTACAGAACCTTCAGCAAACCAAATCAGAAGCTCCTTCGGCGGTCAGCCAAGGATCTGTACAGGGTGGAGGCGACATGCCTCAGCAGGCTGCGCCAGTCAAGCAACAGCCCGTCGTGAACGACGAGTGGTCGAAGACTCCTCGTAATGCTCCGTGCCCTTGTGGTTCGGGCAAGAAGTTCAAGATGTGCCACGGCACTAACTGAGGCAGTCATGCGCGATTTCACAGATGATTTGAGAGATGTGAGTCGACGACTCGGTGAAGCCAATGTCTATCTCAAGATTGATGCTCAACGAGATCGTTTCCGTGAGCTTGAAATTGAAGTTTCAAAGCCTGGGCTTTGGGACGATCAGGAATTTGCGAAAAAACTCAACGCCGAATACGCCAACACCAAGGGCGATATTGACATTTTTGATGGTCTGTCTCGGCAACTTGAGGATGCTGAAGTGCTGCACGAAATGGCTCGCGAAATCAACGATGAGTCACAAGAAACCGAAATTAATGCGAATATTCAAGCCATTGTGCAAGCGCTGAATGTCTTAGAGATGCGCAGTTTGTTCACAGGTGAACACGACGAATCAGATTGCATCGTGCACATCAATACCAAAGATGGTGGTGTTGACGCTCAAGACTGGAGCGAACTTCTCTTGCGCATGTATCAGCGTTGGGCTGAACGACGTGGGCTTGAATTTGAAATCAATGACATTTCACCCGGTGCCGAAGCCGGAATCATGTCGGTTGAATTCACCTTGAAAGGCCGATACGCCTACGGGCTCATGACATCTGAACGTGGGACGCATCGTTTGGTACGCATTAGTCCTTTTGATAATCAGGGACGCCGGCAAACGAGTTTCTCTAATGTTCAGGTCTGGCCAGCGATAGAGAACCCTGATATTGAAATTGATGAAACCGATGTCCGCATGGAAGTGTTCCGTGCGTCTGGAGCTGGCGGTCAGCACGTCAACAAGACCTCGTCGGCAGTTCGCCTGATTCACGAACCAACAGGGCTTGTGTCGTCATCACAAGAAGAACGCAGCCAATTGCAAAACCGCGAAAAGGCCATGAATCGCCTGAAGGCAATGGTGGCCGCAAAAATCGAAGAAGAACATCAAGCCGAACTCGATCGCATCGCTGGTAAACAAGCGACTGTCGGCTGGGGTAGTCAAATTCGAAGTTACGTCTTGCAGCCTTATCAAATGGTGAAAGATGTACGTACAAATGTTGAATCGAGCAGTGTCGAATCGGTGCTGGACGGCGATATTGACGAATTTATGGTCGGATATTTGCAGTGGCGTCGTGCAGGCGACGATTCCTGACGAATGACCACTGATAACCTCATTTTTTGACTTCATGTGATCGGCCATTTGGTCGGTTTCTTGCCCGAGGAGCAACATGATTCGCCTCGAAAACGTGACAAAAACTTATGGCACTGAAATACCTGCAGTGCGCGACGCCTCGTTTGAGATCGCTAAAGGCGATTTCGTCTTTATGGTCGGTCCTTCGGGATCGGGTAAATCAACTCTGCTTCGTTTGATGAATCGTCAAGAACAGCCCGAGCGCGGTGCGGTTTGGGTTGCCGGCAAAAACATCAACGAAATGGCTGATTCGAAAGTTCCGTACTTGCGACGCAATATCGGCAACATCTTCCAGGACTACAAGCTCTTGCTCAACAAAACCGTCTTTGAAAATGTCGCGTTTGCCCTTGAAGTGATTGGGCGACCCAAGCACGTGATTCGCCAGCAAGTGCCCGCAGTTCTCGACCTTGTTGGTCTCTCCGATAAAGAAGACCGCTTCCCGCATCAATTG
>Ga0255111_1000419_pt1 | contig 13507 bp, 13 predicted proteins | sample Law_Yuk_RepA_8h_FD_188472 | JGI IMG/M metagenome (GOLD analysis project Ga0255111, IMG submission 188472) | Freshwater microbial communities from St. Lawrence River, New York, United States - Law_Yuk_RepA_8h | ecosystem: Environmental > Aquatic > Freshwater > River | place: USA: New York... | reverse complement strand
TCAGGTTACAGAGCTTGGTGGACAGGTTGATCCGCAGCCCCGTTCGATGGGCATTCGTCCTTGGACACCTCCCCTGCGTGGCGCAAAAATCACTGGGTTTACGAAACCCAAGCCTGGAGCCTATTCGCTCACCTACACAGTGAGTGGTGAGACCCGGCGCGTTGATTATTCTGTCGAATCGGATGGTAGCTGGCTGTTTAACTACATCGATAGCCAAGGCAATGGTGTCAAGGAATATTTCCAACCACAGCGTGATCCAGAGCAAGGCGGTGGGCGCCGCGGTCAAGGTGGTGGTGGCCAAGGCGGTGGTGGTCGCCGTGGCCCGGGTCAGGGTGGACCCGGTGGAGAACAACAGAGACGTGCTGGTGAGCGGGACCAGCGCGGTCAGGGGGAGCCTGGCCAGAATGGCCGGCCTCCCCAGACTGACCAAGTTACAAGGTCTGTACCTGAACCAGATGCCCCAGCCAGTAAGCTAAAGCTGACCAGCCCTGTCGTTGGTCAAGATGGAATGCTACCTGCGAAGTTCACCTGTGATGGAATGGGCATTTCCCCTCCTGTGGCTTGGACCAACGCCCCGGATGGAACCAAGGGATATGCCGTGGTCATGCATCACAACCCACCCGATGGCAGTACCCACGTTTACTGGGTTCTCACTGGGCTGGATGCCACGGTCACTAAGCTCGCGGAAAATGCGATGGGTATTGGGCAAGCAGGAGCAAACACCGTTAGTCGAAACTTGGGATACGCGCCGCCATGCTCAAAGGGGCCGGGTCGCAAATCATATTTCATAACCGTTTATGCTCTCAAGGAAGTCTGGAAACCAAAGGAAGGTGAGCGCCTTACGCGTGACAGCTTGCTGACAGGAATCAAAGGGCTTGTCCTAGGAAAATCTGTTCTTGAAGTAGGTTATGCCCGCCCGGATAGCGCAGGAGAAAAGAAGTCACAATGAATCATCGAAAAGTCGTAACAGGCCTCTTCGTTGGTGCTACGTTAATGGTATCGGCGGGAGTTTATAGCAGATCATTTCATCAACAACGCGGTGCGCAGCCGGGAGTAGTCAAGCCTGAGATGTCTGACACCATCACCGCGACAGTTTATGCTGACAACTGGTTTGCGATGTACATCAATGGCAAGTTAGTCGCCGTTGACCCAATTGACTTCCTTCCACACAATGTGGTCAAAGTCGACATTCTGCCTGAGTACCCAATGACCATCGCGATTGTGGCGAAGGACAATGCGGATCCGAAAACTGGCTATGAATATGGAAACCGCGTCGGGGATGCTGGCATCGTCGTGAAATTTTCCGATGGCACTGTGAGCAATGCATCCTGGAAGGTGCAACGGATCTCCAGTGGCCCCCCAGTGAAGACTGTTCCGTTTCCAACCGGTTGGGAGCTGCCTACCTTTGATGACAGTAAATGGGAGAGCGCGACTGTTTACTCAACGCAACGCGTCAACCCAAAGAAGCCTTACTACGATTATGACTTCATGGGAGCCAGCTTTGTTTGGACCACGGATTTGGATACAGACAACACGATTCTGCTACGCACAAAGGTCGAAAAGCCTGGCTGGAACAAGCGGTGGAATACAAAACCTGACCTTGATATTTCAGGCGCTCAAGTCAAGTCCTAAGCCTAATCCGACGGTATCAGGTATGCTCATCGGCAACACCAATGTTGCATGACATCCGCTATTTAGGTGCATTCCTGATACCTATCTGTACCTTCGCTGGCATTACCTTGCGCGGCCCGTGGACATTTACGGGAGTTGCGTTTGCATTTGTTGTGATTCCTTTGGTTGAGCTGATCCTCGGGCAGTCCCAAACACAGGCTACAAAGGGTTTTGTTGGGCGCCGTTTGCCCGACAAGTGGTTTGACATCCTGCTCTATTGCAACATCCCGATTATATACACAGCGGTGTGGATGCTCGGAAACCTGACAGCAAAGCATTCGCTTTCACCGTTTGAGATGACTGGGCTTGTTCTGTCAACGGGGGTGCTTCTCGGAGCCAATGGAATAAATGTTGGCCATGAGCTTGGGCACCGGGGGAGTCCTGTTCAGCGGATGCTTGGGAAAATGCTCCTCATTCCCAGCCTCTACATGCACTTTCATATCGAGCACAACCGTGGCCATCACCTTCATGTCGCCACACGGAATGACCCGAGTACGGCACGCTACGGGGAAGCGTTGTACGCATTCTGGCCTCGCACTCTCATCATGACGTACATCAATGCTTGGAGGATAGAGAGCGCGCGTATCCAAGGGCGTCGCGAGACTGGCATCAAGGCTGTCAACGGGATGTTGACCTACACGGCCATCGAGCTTGGCTATTGCGTGTCGCTTTTTGTCCTCTTTGGACTTTCCTCTACTTTGATTTTGCTCGCTGCGGGGTGTGTTGGAGCGCTGCTCCTAGAGACCATTAACTATATTGAGCACTATGGTCTCTCGCGAAGGCGCTTGGAAACGGGGAAGTTTGAAAGGGTGACAGACCGGCATTCGTGGAACTCGAATCACCATATCGGACGGATTGTTCTCTATGAGCTAACGCGCCATTCTGACCACCATGCGATTGCGGGGAAGCCATACCAACGCCTCGAGCACCGGGATGCGGCCCCGCAGCTCCCGTATGGCTATCCGACAAGTATGCTGCTGGCGATGTGCCCTCCGCTTTGGTTCCGCATCATGAATGAGCGTGTTCCTGCCGAAATGCGAGAGGAAGCCTAAACCCTCTCAAGCTTCACAAGTGGCTGATCTCCGGAGTCATACTGCGCGACGAAGAGATCACCGGCATTCGTAAGGACAGCATCATGTGGATGTCGAAACGGCGTGTCGTCTCTTGTTACTAAAGTGGTCTTACCATCGACATTGGTGAGCGATGCCCCAACAGCCCCGACCGGCTTCAAGCGTTTGTCATGAAATGTGACGGATCCAGGAGCCTTGAAGTCCTGCGGCCATTTGCCACCGATGTGCGCAACAACCCAGCCACCATCTACCGGACGGAGCATCCGGGGATCCGAGCCAGCCAGAGGAACATTACCAAGAATCCGTCCATCCCAAGACCACGTCACAATACTGCGCTGATCACTCATCGCCACATGAAATTGCTGCCCATTCGCTTGGTACACATCATGATGTCCGGCATGCGGTCCCCAGTGGGGTACACCGCCGGCATTGCCACCGTACATTTTTGAAAATGAGCCAGCAGCCGTGTATTCGAGGAAGAAATCACGACCATATCCATCGAGAATTAGGAAGCGTCCATCGGGATGATGCACCGTCCAGCTCGGATGATATTCACTCACATTTCCGTAGCCATCCGCTCTAAGTGCGGACTTTGGAAATGGATACTCAGCCAAGATTTCGCCGAACAGTGTCATCTTGATTGCACGGTGGCTGTCGAGACATGTGGCAAAGAGAACATCCCGGCCAGCCTCCCGGACCAGTGAGAGGCCATGCGCTTTCGCGAGGCCAAGCGGCTTCGCCAGCTGCACTTTTCCAGACTGCGGGTCGATGAGAATCAGCTGCGCATCAGGGCCATCGTTTAGGAAGGCTAAGTAGCCACAGGATGTCATCGCGACGCCGTGGCCATTTCCGATACGCAAATTGCCTGCTTGAAACCAGTTTGGAACGACTCTAAAGCGGTGTTTTCCAGCTCCATGGATGGTGTTCTGTAACATTTCGTTTACCTGCCAGCGATGACCGCTAAGCTTCGTGCACCGTTTTTGCCAACGCTACGAATTCCGAACACGTAGTCATCCTTTGAGAACGGGATCTTTGCTTCGGTCGCTGATTGTTTGTTGATGGGAATGGTCTTTTCCCATTCCGCCTTTGTGGAGCGTCGTATCAGGACTTCATAACCGATGGCATCCGGGTTTACCCGCCACTTGATTGTCGTCACAGGCGCAAGGTCTGTCACCAATGTAACGCCCGTTGGTGACATTGGTGCGTGGCTGATTTCGGTGACCCAGGCAGCAGCAAGACGGGTGACACTTGTGAGATAGGCAAAGTCGACATACTCGGGCTTGTCTCCGTAGTCGATACCGGCATCGGTGCGCAGATCCTGGTGCTGATGTGTCCAATCCTCATTTGGTTCGGTGAAGCGAACGGCGGCAAATCCGGCTGCGTGAAATGGCGAATGGTCACCACCGCGGCCAAAGCGATCTTGGCGGTAGACAACTTCTGTTCGGAACCCCTTGAGATAGCGCTTTGCAACATCGGCGACGGAGCGGGCAAGCGTTCTACTTGGCGAATCGGCATCGAGTCCGGTGGTGCGCCGGCGGGTTGCGGCGACAGGTGTTTCGCCGGGGGTGTCTCCGCCTGAGAAGATACGGATGTAGTCGCTACGCTTGCGGCCATCGGCGCCCAGAGAGTTACCTACGATGTCATAGGTCGCCATCGCAACAACGGTTTCCCCCTTTGCCACGAGGCTCTCCGCGAGGTGTTTCGCACCGAGGAGGCCTTGTTCTTCTCCGGTCAGTGCAGCGAAAAGGATGCCTATTTCAGGCTTACTTTGGGCGAGGACTCTGGCAACTTCGAGAGTGACAGCGACGCCGGATGCATCATCGTTTGCTCCGGGTGCATTGCTGGTGGAATCCATGACATCGGTGACGCGGGAGTCGTAATGCCCACTGATGACGACCCAGTGGTTTGGGTACTTGGAGCCAATGATTTTGGCGTAGACATTGGAGATGGTCGTTGGTTTATCGACGCGCTGCCCTTTTGGTTCCAGCCACGTGTCTTTCTCGACTCGAAGGTTGCCACCGTAGCTTTGCAGGCGCCGGACAAGCCAGTCTGCTGCCGCATCCGCGCCAATTGCTCCCGACAATGTATGCCGTGTCGGAAATGAACAGAGCCCCATAATCGTCTGACGAAGCTGTTCTGTGGAGATACTCCGGGTGGCCTTTACGACCGCGCCGCACGTTGGAAATCCAGTCATGCGGCTATCTTATCCGCCGGAATAGCGGAGCGTCTTTGGATGCCTTGTAAACAAAAGCCCGCTCTCTTTATCGGAGGGAAGCGGGCCTGACGGGTGCATTGAACAGATGTAGCCTACGCCTTGACGGGCTGCCGACGTGTTTTCTTGAAGTAGATATTCAGTACCGTTCCAAGTGCCACAATCACAACACAGTTCACAAGAAATGCTGCGCTATAGCCACTTGCAGCCTTGATCTGTCCAAAGATGATCGGTCCAACAGCCTGCCCAACGAAGAACATGAAAGCGAATAAGCTGACCGCCGTAGCACGTAGTTCGGGTTTTAGCTCAGTTGCACGTGTTTGCAACGAACCGTGCATCGCGAAGTAGCCAAGTCCGAAGAAGAAGATTCCGCCAATAGCCATCCACCACTGCCCAAGCTGACTCATCACAATACAGCCGGCCGCGATCAGTAATGAACCAAACTGCGCAATCCCACCCTCACCGAGACGGGTTACAAGCTTGCGTACCGCAGATGAGTAAACGAGGCCACCAACACCGTACATCGCCATGATCAGACCGATTTGTGTGGACTTCATCAACGGGAAGCCGGTCTTGATTGCCGCACCTAAGTAGGCCATCGTGCCGAACACCACACAGCCCTCGATGAAAACTGCCGCGAAAATCGCCTGCCCGGCGGGCATCGCAAAGAGATCAGCAAATGGCTTGAACGAAAATGGCTTGTCTTTGGCTTCTTCTGGAAACTTGATGGACTCATAGACCAGCGCACCAGCCGCCAACACCGCCCCGCCTCCAAACACAAGAAATGTCGTTCGCCACCCAAACAAGTCCTGCAAAATGCCGCCAAGGGAGCTGCTGAAGATCTGCCCAAGCATTAGGGCCATCATGAAGCGAGCAAGCGCAACCTGCCGGACTTCATAGGCAATCTTGTCGCCAATATAGCTAAGCGATAACGGGATAATCGCAGCCGCGCAAACACCGGTTATGAAGCGCAATGCAATGAACACCGCAAGGTTTGGTACGAAAGCACAGGCCGCCGTTCCGATGGCAAATGCCATGAGAGCGACACTCATCACCTTCAGCTTGCCAATTCGGTCGCCCAGTGGACCGTAAAACCATTGGCAAAGACCGTATGGGAAGGCATAGGCGCTGATCGTCCAAGCCGCCTGCTCTTCACCAACGCCAAAGTCAAGCGCGATGATTTTGAGGACTGGGTCAATAACCCGGGCATCAGCGGAAACAAGAAAGGCTGCGAGGCCCAAAATCAACAAAGATGCCCGATTACGTGTCATTTTGTTAATGTACACGCAGGCACCCACATTTCGAAACACTAAGCGCGCTAATAGCGGTTAATGCCGGCTGTTATTCGGCAACAAATGTGGCCTGCCGCTTCTGAGAACTGGGTCAGTAACTCAGGCATCAGCGGAAACAAGAAAGCCTGCGATGGCAAGAATCAACACGCAGGCACCCACATTTCGAAACACTAAGCGCGCGAATAGCAGTTAATGCAAGCCTGTTATTCGGCTCTAATCTGACCTGCCGCTGCTGAGAACTGGGTCAGTAACTCAGGCATCAGCGGAAACAAGAAAGGCTGCGATGGCAAGAATCAAAATAGATAGCCAGTGACATGGAAGCTCTGTGATGTGTGCGAAGGCCGACACATTTTGGAATCGTTGAAAAGACCAACATTGACGAAATGCGCAGCAGAAGGACCTCTTAGCTCAGAGCATTTAGCCAAAAAACGTTCACGTGTGCAGGATTTCCAATCACAGTCTATGAACATAGCCTTAACACTCGTTGCCGCAATGTTGCGGCTTCGGGTGGGTTGATTACCGATAGGTCGTGCGACCGCCGCCCTGCGTAATCACCTGCATCCGGTCAACTTGCACATGATTTAGCAGCTGACGCGTTCCATCTGGCCAATACACCACGGCATCCACCGCCTCGGAAATATTCCCCAACCCAAAGTGCAAGCGTAAATCGCTTTGGTTTCCTTCACCGGTACCCGCTTCCACCTGTCGAACCAGCTTTTGCCGCCCGAGACGAACGACGACCTGCGCTCCGATTGCCGAACGGTTTACCGTGCGTCCATTGCCAATCAGCTGCACGCCAAGCCAATGACAGTTGACTGCTTGCGTACCCAGGTAAAGTTTTCCGCCACTTACGAGCTCGAGGAGACCATCGTTGTCGATATCAGCAAACGCTGCCTGGTACGTAGAATCGATCCCGCTGATGCCCGCAACAGCCGTCACATCGTTAAACCAACACGCTCCACTGTTTCGAAGCAAAACCGGATTGTTTTTCCTGCCAAACGATGCCGTGCCGTAAACGGTCGTAAAAAACAGATCCAAACGGCCATCATTGTCGACATCCGCGATCGCCGGACTCGCATACGACTCCTGATAAAACAACCCACATGTCCCAAGGTCATCAAACACAAACTTGCCAGACGGACCCATATTTCGCAAGAAGCGCGACTTTGGCTGGTCCCCCCGACTGTCGACATGCGCAAAGTTGCCGGCAAAGAGGTCGAGCCAGCCATCGTTGTCGATGTCACCCCAGGCAGCTCCGATAGAGTGACCGCCATCAAACCCCTCCGATGTCGCAACAGCCCGACGCTCAGGTGCTAAATCGCGGAGCGACTTACCATCCTTGCCGATGTTGTAGAGGTTGTTTGCCTGGAGGCGATAGTTGGACATATAGATGTCCGCATTGCCATCCCGGTCGTAATCCGCAGCCGTCACACCACGGGTTCGGGATGTAGCAACATCCACGACGTTCGTGAACGCCTTGCCGGCATCGTTTCGCAGAAAAAACGTCGGATAGGTTATTCCGCGGTCCCAATCCTCGTAGCCCCCGATGACCAGATCGACAAACCCATCGTTGTTGAAATCTGTCCAGCACGCACCACGACTAACCGCTGCTGGAAGAATGGGCAGCGCTGCATCTGCAAACTTCCCATTTCCCAGATTCCGCATTAACTTCCGCTGCGACCAGGAAAATAGGTCGACATTGCCATCATTGTCGTAATCGGCAGCCACCACATTACTGGCAGCCCCGATGTTCGTGAATTTCTTGCCCCGCTCGTTGTGCCAGATGACGCCGCCACAAATGATGTCCGTGAAGTGATCGTTGTCAATATCGACAAAGCACGCCTGGTCATTTGCCAGCTGAAGGCCAAGCGCTGGTGCGCTGTCCTTGTAAACGATGCCAATACCGGAACCTGTCGCATCTGTTGTGCGAGTAGCCACTCCGAGCAGCGTAAGTGCGATGAGGATGCGGGTAAGCGATTTGACCGATGGACGATGGGTTTCCATGGTCCACTCTAGCGTAGAGTTCCGTCGTTCGGTACTTACAGGTGTCGATTTAGCCTTGTCACACCGCACCGCAAGTCGCTAGAATGCCGCATGCCGGAAATTCCTCGCGCCGCCATGCGCCTCGCAGCCCGCTGCCTTTCAGATGTAGCTGAGCAGGAGCGCTTTCTTGCGTGTATCGGGGAAGGTAAGAGCGCAGAACCTGCGATTCTCTGGTTTGCAGATCACGCATCAAGTCCATTTGTTGCCCGCGATGCAGCGCCGTGGCAGCCGGCGTATGTTGAGCGCGTCACGACGACAGATAAGCCCGGATCACATCCACTCCACGCAGCGGGAGCCTACTACTGCTTGGATTTATCAAGCGTCTTTGCAGGTGCTTGGACATCGGTGTTGGACGCATCGATGCCGTTCACGATCATCGATGTCTGTGCAAGCCCGGGTGGCAAGTCGCTCCTTGCGATGCGCGCATTGCCACAGAGCACCCTCCACGCAAACGAAACGATTGGCAAGCGGGTTGGTGCTCTCAAGGAAAATCTCACGCGCTGCGGCATTCCAGCGGTTGTCACATCGAATGACCCCAAAATCCTCGCGGACATTCATGGACCGACATTCGATATTGTGCTCGCCGATGTTCCTTGCTCAGGGCAAAGCCTGCTGGCACGGGGACTGAAAAACGAAGGTTGCTTCCACGACATCAATGTTGGGAAAAACACTGGCCGTCAGCGGCGCATTCTGGCTGAGTGCATCCGCCTTTGCAAACCCGGAGGCTACATTGCTTATAGCACGTGTACCTATGCGCAAAGTGAAAATGAAAGTGTCGTTGAGTGGGCACTATCGAAGCACGCCGGCTGCTCAACCGTCGAGATTCCAGTCCTTAATGCCCATCGCTCACAGCAAAGTTCTGAGTTCTGCTATCGCCTCTGGCCGCAGCACGGCTTTGGTGCGGGCGCGTTTCTATCCCTAATCCAGGTCGGAGGTGACCAAACATGATTTCACAACATCGTTTTGTAATCGGTGTAACCGCAAGCTTGTCTATTTTGCTAAGTGGATGCGGCGGCGGCGTCTTTACGGATGACATCTCAGTCGGGACCAGCCTTTGGACACGCGCAAAGGTTACGCGCTACTCGTATGTCGTTGAGCCATCCGGGTTTATGTTGCCACAAAAGTATGCGGTGCAAGTCTATTCTGATGGCACATCAATGGTCACAGCACTTAACGATTCACCCCCGCCCTGGCCGAATCAAGTGTTCAAGAGCATGGATAGGCTGTATGCGCACCTGAAGGATGTTCGTGCCAAAGGCGGAATTGCAACAGTGAAGTTTGACCCCACCGATGGACACATAACGGAATGCTATGTCGACCCAATTTTGCAAGCGGCGGATGACGAAGTTGGCTATATGATTTCAGATTTCAAGATCGAATAGGCATTTGTTGCGCTCCTAAAGCACATCGCCTTTCACACCCCAACGACTTTCCTTGACCAATGCTGCTTGCTTAGTGCTCATCACAGTGATCACTTCGAGCACACTCCTAAAAAGTGCTATTTTGTGAATAGTTGACATTATTAAACTTTCTCTGTATCCTGTGCTATACCGATAAAGCAAGGATGCTTTTCTGATTGTCCACTACACCTAGATTGGTCACGATACAAGACATCGCTGATGAACTCTCCGTCAGCAAAATGACCGTGTCTGCAGTTCTTTCAGGCAAGGCCACGCACTTGCGCATATCGGCATCCACGCAGGAACGTGTTCAGACCGCTGCGAATCGCCTCGGCTATCGTCCAAACGAAGTCGCACGTGCCCTTAGGCGCAAATCCACCAAGATTCTAGGCTTCGCCACGGGTCACAACGGACTCACGACATCTGATCCTTGGATGGCGCAAATCCTCGGTGGGCTCCAGGATGGCTGCCGCGAAGTCGGAAATGACCTCCTCCTCCATTGTCATGCAAATGAGACGAGCGTTGAAAATGCATACAACGCTGTCCTCGATGGCCGCGTGGATGGCATTATTTACTATGGGCCTCCCGGCCACCCCATGACGGAGCGGATCCGCGAGCAGCGCCTCCCCGTCGTTGCCATCGTGGATGAAGTCCCCGGGCTTCCCTGTATCGCTGCAGATGACACATCCGGCGGGTATCTCCTAGTCGACCATCTCCATAAACGCGGCCACACTCACCTGCTTTACGCCCCGCAGCTGATGGACTCAAGCTCTGTTCTGAACCGTGAAGCGGCCGTTATCGAGCGTGCAGCAGCTCTCCAACTGGAAGTTTCAAACTGGGGCAAAGTCACTGCTGGCTCCGAGCAGGCATTTCTTAACCGCTGGCTGCAGACGCCGGCCGAACATCGTCCAACGGCAATTGTCGCCTGGGATGATGAAACTGCCATTCGCATCTGGCGGGCGGCGCGCGTCATGGGCATCCGAGTCCCTCAAGAACTTGCAATCACGGGATTTGATGGCCTCCCAACGCAGTTAGAAGGCATTTGTGACCTCTCCACCATCATCGTTCCATGGGGGGATGTTGCCCGCAAAGGCATCCATACCCTCCACAGCATTTTGACATCCGGTACTCCGCCGGATCAGACGCAGCTCAGGCTACCCGTAGCCCTGCGTGCAGGAGACACCACCTGATGGCAAGTTGTTTACCTGTAACGGAGATGTTCAATGGCAGTACTCTCGTTCAAATCCTACTAGAAGGAAAATCATGAAAAAAGGATTCACACTGATTGAATTGCTCGTCGTGATCGCAATCATTGCGATTCTCGCAGCAATCCTCTTCCCAGTCTTTGCACAAGCCCGTGACAAGGCCCGCTCCGCATCCTGTTTGAGTAACCTCAAGCAGTGGGGCATCGCCGCTGGCATGTACACCCAAGACTATGACCAGATGTTCGTTCCACCATTCCACTAAGCTGTCCCGGCAGTGGTAGCAAACGATGTGGATTGGTGGGATGACCTCCTCCAACCCTATACAAAGAACCGCCAGATTGCTTTGTGCCCATCCAAGTCATGGGACCTTGGCTTCTCACCGACACGCAACAGGTGGTACGGAACCGGAACCGTCAAGACCAAGCGGATGTCCTATGGCATCAATACGGTCGAAGACTGGGGCGGCTTTGCACCTGCATGGAGAGCGGCTGACCACCATGGCTTCCGCAACCCAAACCGTAGTGGCAACCCACAGGTTGGTCTTGGCATTTCTGAGTCCGTTATCGGCGATCCTGCGGGCTCCATCTGGATCTGCGACAACGATATGGAAGAGCTCTGGGCAGACTGGTTCTTCGACTTCAACCCTGATCCATGGGTAAGGGCAAAGTATGAGCGCCATAACCTCGGCTTCAATGCTGTCTATGCTGACTTCCATGCAAAGTGGAGCCGTTCCGGTTCGACCAAGCCTTGTAACTGGACTGTTCAGGATGACTGCAACGACCCTATACGCTAAATGACACGGATACCCTTCCCAAATCGAACAACGTTGGGGAGGGTAACCCTATACTGGAACATCTATGAAGAACAATTTCACCCTTTTCGCTGCCATCGTTGTCGTCATGTCGGGCATCCTCGCTGGATGCACACCGGCAGAGAAAAAAGAACAAGATGATAAGCAGGCACATGCATCTAAGTACCAAGACATGGCTGCTCAGCGTGGCATGACCCGCCCTGGTGCACCTGGCGGAACCGATGCGGCCGCACCATCCGGCAAGTAAGCCCTGTGGCTGAAACCAAAGGTCGAAAAGATGTGGGGGCGCTGCGACAACGCATGCGCCCTCTCATTGTTGCTGGCGCAGCAATCACGGTTGTGACAGCCCTCGTAATCCGCCAAAACCTCACCAAGCCAACCTCTGGCCTTGTCCTGACATCCGCACAAATCACAGCCATCGAAGCCGCAACAGCTGCTGTCAAAGCAAACCCAAGCGACACTTCTGCACACTGGAAGCTGGTCGGACTCCTCCAAGCTGTCGGGAACGAGGCTGCCCTTGCCACCGAGTACATCACCCTCATACGGCTTGAGCCGGAGAAACCCGATGCGATAATCGGAATGGGCGAGCTGCTCCTCAAAAACCAGCGTTACGATGAAGCGCACGATGCCTTTACGCAGGCGACGGCTAAGTTCCCTACATCCCCGATGGCTTGGAATGGCCTCGGCGCGACGCTTTATGGCCAGAAGAAATACCGCCAGGCCGTAGCAACTATTCGCACAGCAATAACACTTTCACCAACCAACACCGAGCTGCATGGCGTGCTTGGCTCAGCCCTAATGGAACAGGTGATGCAGTTTCCTGACCGTGGCTCCTATAAACGTGAGCTGGCAGAAGCAAGATTACTTCTCGAAAAGCACCTCCCCACAGCATCCCAGCGCGGGGAAGTCCTCTACCGCCTCGGACGCATCACCAATATCCAAAGGGATAACAAAGCCGCCGTCGATTACCTGACACGGGCACAGGAAGAACTGCCCGACAAACCTGCCATCGCCTTTTCTCTCGCCACCGCCTATATCGGACAGGGTCGCCGGGATGAAGGACGCCGCGTGGTCGAGTCAGCCCTCGTCCAGTTCCCGGATGAAGCAGCGCTGCATGATCTGTTGGGTCAGCTTCATCAACGCTCAGGTGTACCCAGTGGAATGAAAGATGCTCAAGCGTCCTTCTCGCGCGCAATCGCACTAAAGCCAAATGTTGGTTCCTACCAAGAACGCTACGGCGTGGCATGCCTCCGTGCAAATGACCTTGCATCGGCAACAGCCGCGTTTATTGCGGCAAGCAAATTGTCACCTCACAAGGCATTTCCCTATCAACAGCTTGCGGTGGTGTTCAACCGTCAGGGTCGTGTACAAGATGCTCGGGATGCATCCAAGATTGCACAAGACATCGCTCACGATGAAAACCTGCTGAAACAGGCACAAAACCTTAGCATGGTGCAACCCAAAAACATCGGGCTGCTCCTCGTCCTCGGCGACCGCTACCGTGATCTTGGCCTTAAAGCTCCAGCACGATTGCAATATGAACGTATCCTTGAACTAAAGCCGGGACACCCGGAAGCCACGAAGGGACTTCAGCTCCTCGGACCTATCGATGAACCACAGACTCCGTAGCACTTCCGCCATCCTTGGGGCATTTCTGCTTGCTGCCCCTGGATGCACAAATAATCAGCCCATTAAGCGCGAGGATGCGGTCGCATCCGTTGTGCGTTCCGTGTCCGATGCGCACTTTGATGATGCCACACAGGCCGCAGGCCTCGACTTTGTCCAGCACTTTGGCGGATGCGG
>Ga0255111_1000396_pt1 | contig 13894 bp, 5 predicted proteins | sample Law_Yuk_RepA_8h_FD_188472 | JGI IMG/M metagenome (GOLD analysis project Ga0255111, IMG submission 188472) | Freshwater microbial communities from St. Lawrence River, New York, United States - Law_Yuk_RepA_8h | ecosystem: Environmental > Aquatic > Freshwater > River | place: USA: New York... | reverse complement strand
GGGCCCGACCTCGGGGACACAGAGCGCGAGCGCCAAGGGCTGGAACGCAGGCTGGCGCGGGCAACCTGGGAGGCGGACGCGGCGATCTCGCAGCTGAGCGTGGACGAGCTGGCGGGGGTGGTGGGCCCCAGCGCGGCGGAGGTGTTTTATCCCGCCCAGGCGCTGAGACGCTGCGCGTGCGGCTGGGCGCTGAACGCGAGCGCATGTGTGGTTTTTCCGGCGGTGTGCGCTGAGGGCGCGGCGGCGCTGGCGGCGGCGCTGGCGGCGCCGCTGGTTGCAGAGCCAGAGGCCGCGGCGGCCTCGGCGGACGCGGCGGCGTGGGCGGCGCTTTGTGAGACGAACAGCGGGGTGTACATGTCGCGTACGGCACTAGTGCTCGTTCTGCGGGTACTGCGACTGGACGCAGAGCGCGCTGATCGCACAGGGCCGCCTGTGTGGGCTGCGGATTGCGACGCGGCGCAGGCTAGTGTGGAGTGGGGAATGCTTGACGCCGAGGACGAGGCAGGATGGTTTGCAGGGGCGGCGCCGGGCGTTGACGTAGGCGCGTGGCGCGTAGACGCGCGGCGGCTGGCGAGCGCGGGCCCTGGCGGACTCCGCTTGGGTTTGTTGGCTGCTAACGGGGCGCAAGGGCTGCGTGCACACGCGGCGCATTTCAACCTCGGCGGCGACCTGCGCGGGACGTTTACCGTGCCGGCGGCAGGCGCTGAGTATGCACACACTGTTGGACAGCCGGTGTGCCGCCGCTCGCTAGAGGCGTACCTCGCACAGCCCCTCGACGTCCCGTTTGCGGACGTGCTGCTGCCCATGGCGCACTCGGTGCTGCTGGGGGCAGGGGCTGCGTGCGGTCGCTGGGCGGTGGAGGCGGGACTGGCGGCCGGGCTGGCGCGGGTGGCCGAGACAGCGGACGCGTCGGCGCTGGCGGCCCTGGATGAGGCGCGCGCGTTGCAGGCGGAGACAACAGCGACATGGGAGCGTCGCTGCGCGGCGAGGGCGCACGCGGCGGGGGTGTGCGAGCTGCGCGGCGTGTTTGCGGACAGCGCGGCGCCGCCCTCGGCGCGGAACGCGAGCGCGGGTGCAGGGTGTGCTTGGGCGGGCGCAGGGCTCTCTGTCTATGGGTGCGCGCGCTGGTTCTATGCGCCGGGATGCTTGCTGAGCTGCGACGAGGTGCTCTTTGACCCGTGCCTGTGCGAAGACGACCCGGCGGCGGACGAGGAGGGCGCCGAGTGCGCGCCGCGGGCATTCGACGCGGGGCGCTGTGCGCGCGGGCGCGTGGACGGCGCGCAGAGGCTCGCGCGCGCCGACGAAGGCTTCCTGCTTTCTTCGCTGCGCTGGCCTGGGGCGCTGGACGCCGGGGAGGCGAGCAACCCGGCAGAGCTTGAGCGGCTGCGCGCGCACCTCGCGCGCGCGAACGCGGACGCGGCCGTCTCTGGAGCCGACGCAGGGCTTTCCGCCGCGGCGCGCGCGGCGCTGCTCGCGGCTGCTCGCGCGTGGCTGGGGGGGGAGCTGGCGCGGCGCGGCGAGACGCTCTGGGCGGGGACCGCGAACGCGAGCGCGGGCGCGGGCGCGAGCGCGGGCGCCAGCGCGGGCGCGAGCGCGGGCGCGGGCGCCAGCGCGCGCGTGCACGCCTACTGCGACGACCTGCACGACTACTGGCCGGACGCGCAGCACCCGCTCGGGTACCACCCGACAGCCGCATGCCGGCGCGCGGAGACGGCGACGCGCGGTTTTGCGGCGTGGATGTCTCGCGACGCGGGTGGGCGTGTGCTTTTGGACCCGATGCGGCTGCGCAACGCGACGCGCGGCTCGGAGGCCTTCGGCGCCGGGCACCTCGTGTGCGACGCGAACGCGTACGCGGCGCCGGGGGTCGATCTGAACCCTTACTACATGCGCGCGCGCTGGCAGGGGGACGCCGAGGCGGACGCGGCCGTGCCGCGCGCCGCTGCGCGCGTGGGGGTCGAGGAGATGGACAGGGAGGGTGTGCCGTCGTTCAACGCGCGCGACGGGACGCAGCGCGCGAGTGGGACGGCGGGGGACGCGCTGATAGGACACTCGCTCGGGCTTGTGCGCAGTTGGGCGCGCTGGCTCGGCGGCGGGCCAGCGCGCGCGGGGCTGCAGGCGGCGCTCGACGAGGCGTGGCCGCACTGGCCGGTGAACGACACCGGCGTCGAGGAGAGTTCGTGGTTCCTGTCGCGCGAGGCGGCGCGGCCGCCTGGGTGCACAGACCCGGCGCTGCGACGCTGCGCGCGCGACGGCGACTGCGGCGGGGCGTTCGGGAACGCGAGCTTGGTGTGTCTGCTCAACTTCGCGGAGCCGGAGGCCGAGCGGCGGGGGGTGTGCGCGGCGCGGGGGACGTGCTACCAGCACCGGCACTGCGGGGGCGAGCTGCTGTGCAGCGGGGAGGGCGTGTGTGTTGAGGCGCTGCTGGAAGTGGCGAACGAGGCGGCAGAGGACGTAGAGCTGCAGCTCTTCGGCGCCGGGTGCAGCGTAGACACGCGGCGCCTCGGGCGCTCGGAGGCAGTCCCCGACTTCGCGCGGGCGCACGGGATGTGCTCGTTCCGGGACTGGTACCACTACCTGAATGTGACGCGCGACGCGCCGCGCTCGCGCAGTAGGCTGCTGGAATTCCCCGACCGCGTGTTCCACCGCACCGACGAGCGGCTCGAGCCGCGCTCGCTGCTGCAGCAGGGAGTGCTGGCGCACGCGCCGACGGCGTGCGACCGGAGCTACCAGCACACGAACTTCGGGGCGTGCGCGACGCAGGACCTGGGCGCGGCGCTTGGCGGGCGGGCGCGGCTGGGCGCGCAGGCGGGGTCGTTGCCGGCACGCGCGGTGAACGCGACGCGCACGTGGCGCGTGCGCAACGGGACGTGGCACGTGCGCTTCTGCGCGCTGGCAGAGCACGCGGGCTTCCTAAGCCCGTACTACTCGGAGCGCGAGCTCCGCGCGAGCGCGCGCGAGATCCAGCGCTGCTCGCGCTTTGCGCAGGTCTGTCCGGAGATCCCCTTCGGATTGCGCGGGCGGGTGGTGAAGGGGCGGCGAGTGCGTGTGCGGGACGCAGACGGCACGCCGGGGGCGACGACGCGCAGCTACTGCAGCATGGACTCGGCACGCTGTGGGGCCTTCGGGCAGCTGGCGGGGACGAGCTGCGCGGAGGCGCGGGCGGAGACGCTGTGCTTCGCGGACCGCCTGCTGCTGCCGCTGGTGGAGGCGATTTTTGAGCCGAGGGGTGCCGAGGGCCAGGACGCTCTGCGCTCGAACGCGGAGCTGCTCGCGGAGCTGCGCAAGCACTGCGCAAGCGCGTTCGCGAGTGCCGTCAACGGCGTGCGGAACGAGGAACTCTTTGCGGAGATGCGCAGTGCGCTTTTGGCAGCGTACCCCTCCGGGGACGCGGAGGCGCAGGAGCGTGTGGGGCGCATGGCGAACGCACTCATCTTCGCTGTGTTCGGGGTGGGCGGCGACTCGGCGCGCGACGGGGGGCGCGGGCTGCAGCGGGGCGCCGAGCTCGACACGTACCTGGCGCACGGGCGCTGCGCGCGGCACGTGGCCGAGCGGCTGCACGCGCAGGAGCGGCGGTTCTCGCGCGACGCTTTGCCGCGGGTCTCGTACTACGTCGACGAGGAGCTCATGCTTTCGCCCGGGAGCTCGCTGTACCTGTTCTCGCGGCGCGTGCCGGTGCTGGTGCCGCTACGCTGGCTGCTGCAGTGCGTGGTCTGGGCGCGGGACGCGTCGCAGGGCGTGGCTGGCGCTTCCTGGGAGGGCGGCGTGCGCGATGGCTGGGTCGCAATGGTGCTTGCGGGGCGCATCGACGTGGAAGTGGCGCGTTGTGCGAACTGGGAGTGGAACACGGCGGGACGCGGCGCGACGCGCATGAGTCTGAAGCGGCGGCTGCTGACGGCCAGGCAGCTCTTCACTGTTGTAGAGCAGGACGACGATGATATATGGACGGTGAACACGATCACGAGCGACGTGGACACGGCAGTCGGGTACGCGCTGGAGCAGCTGGGCGCGCGCGGACGCCCGGAGCTCTGGTGCGCGGGGGTGAAGGCGGGCGCGGCTGTGCTCACTGCGGACACGCCGGCGCAGGCGCTCGAGCGCGCGCTGACGGTCGACGGGCGCGTGGACCTCGCGCGGCCTGTGGTGGTGCGCTGGGGGACCCTGGAGGCGAACCTCTCGGTGGGGCAGTACAACAAGGAGATTCTTCTGGAGGAGAACAACCCCGTCGCCGGGCCTGACTTCTCGGTATACCGGGCAGTGCGGGAGTGGCTGGTGGGCGCGGTGATGGCGGGGGACTGGACAAAGCTGACGCTAAAGCAGCTGCTCGAGGAGAACGCCGTGAAGGAGCGCGACCCGGAGCTGACGGAGATGGTGAACGACACGGAGACGCACTGGTCGCTGTACGAGTTTGCGAGCCTCGACGACATTGCTTTCCGCGCGCACGAGGTGCTCGGCGACACGAGCGCGCTAAGGTACGACGCGTACGTCTCCGGAGAGGCGTGCGAGCGCCACGCACGGAAGGGCTTCTTCCTCCGGGAGGCGGAGTTCGGGGTGCGCGGCGCGGCGTTCCTCAATTGCTCAGAGGCCGGGGACTTTGCGGCGCTGGGCTGCGAGACGCTGCGGGCGGGGGTCGTCGACTACTTCGGGCGGCGCGCGTTGTCGCAGCCGTTCCTGCGGCGGCGGGAGCTGCTCTTCCTGGTGCTGGTGCTGGTGCAGAGCGCGATGCGGAACCTGGTGGTGGGGGGCGTGCAGGCGCTGCACGTGCCGCGCTCGGGGTGGCAGGCGGCGACCGAGCTCTTCGCGGACGGGGGCCTGGGCCCGCCGCTAGACCCGCTGAATCTCGCGGAGGTGGAGGAGATCAACGCACTCATGCAGACGCTGAGCGAGTCGGGGGTGGAGTGCAAGGGCGCGAGCGTCGACCTCAGCGAGGTTACGAACGTGCAGCACCTGCTGCTGGAGCAGTGCGAGCGCGATCTGCGCGAGGAGGTGGGCTGGGTGCTTCCCGGACGCGCGGGCGGCGGTGCGCACGTGCTCGCGCTGCCGGTGCCGGCGCGGCTGCTGCTCGGGGGCTTCTACCCCGCGTTCGCTGTGGCGGGCGCAGGGGGCGCCGAGGCCGCCGGGGCCGCCGGGGCCGCGCGGCCGGCGGACACCTTCCTGCGCGACCTGCTGGGCGCGACCTCGAACGCGGACGCGCCGCTCGGCGGCCGCGTGTGCTTCGGGGACGAGGAGGAGGACGCCGCGGCGGGTGTCGGCGCGGAGCAGCAGCGCGTGCACGTGATGCACCCGTTCTGGGGCGAGTTCTTCGACGTAGCGCACGCGGGGAGCGCGGTGATGGAGGAAGGGCGGCGTGCGCGCGGCTGTGACATGAAGCGCTCCGGGGCCGACAACTCGCTGCTGGTGTTCTCGACGCTGTGCGGCGAGACGACGGCGGGCGAGCAGGACGTGTGTGCGCTGCACCCGCACTACCTAGCAGAGCTGCGGCGCGCGCTGCCCGAGGAGTGCGAGGCGCTCGACGGCACGGCGGTGCACCGCGCACAGATTGGGGTGATGCGCGGCGCGCCGCTCTGCGAGCGGCAGCCGGACACAGGCAGGACAGCGTGCGAGCGCACGCACGGGCTGCTGCACGGGCGGCAGGGGCGCCCGGCTGAGGGCCTCGAGTCTGCGCGCGCGGTCGAGTACGAGCAGGCGGGGCTTTGGCGGCGCGAGAACACGCTCTTCCGCGGCGAGGAGGACGCCGCGCTCGCCGAGGAGGCGACGGCGCTGCGGCTGCTGGAGCACGACATCGGCGGACACCGCATGCACTTCCGCCTGAGCGCCGATGGCGTGCTGCGGCTGGACAGCGTGCTGATGGGCAGCGCGCCGGCGGCGGGGGCGCGCGCGCCGGCAGGGTGGCTCGCCGAGGCCGAGGCCGACTTTGCGGAGCAGCACCGGCTCTACGAGTTCGCGCACGCGCCTGGGGCGGCGCCCGCGGCGGGCGTGAGCTGGCGCTGCCCGCTGCACTGGCTGCAAACGTTTGTGTCGGACGAGGGGCACGACCAGGCGCGTTCGCCGGTGGCGGCGCGCAACGAGGCGCGCTTCTCGCACATAACTGGCCCTGCGCACTTCGCACACCCGACAGTGCAGTACTCGAGCCGCGTGGGCGGGCTGCGCGCAGCGCACTTTCTCAGCGACGGGCTCGCGTGCGTGGGCGAGCGCGCGGAGTGCCGTGGCGCGGGGCTGCTGCTGCGCAGCCTGGACGCGCTCGTGTCGCAGCAGGACCAGTGGCGCGTGGTCGAGTATGTGGGCGCAGAGAAGTGCGCGCGCGTGTTGGACTGGCCGGACCTCGCCGACGCGGAGGCGGCGCGGCCTTAAGGGGCGACGCCGAGGCTGCAGGGCGCTTGAGTCGATGCAGGGGTCTTGATTTATGTGCACGTGTAATGAATGCATCGATAAATGAACCCCGTGACGCAGCATAGAATAGCAGTCACTAAATCAGTAGATGCATAAATCAATAAAGTATGCAGAACGCATGTGCGGAAACGCGTCACACGCGCTTGCGCTTGGCGCCGACGGGCGCGGCGCCGCTGTCCCCGGCAAGCTCGCCGGCTGTGCGCACGGCAGCGACGCACAGGGTGAGCCTCGCGAGGGCGTGCCACGCGAGCCTGCGCACGGCGGGCGCGAGCGCCTGCTCCTGCTCAAACACTGCCGAGAGGTGCTTGGCAAGGGACGACGCGATGAAGGCGTCCACTGTCGGCTGCTCCGGGCGCTGGCCGAGGGCGCACACGGCAAACACGACGACAAGCTCTTTGCACCGCGCGGCGGGCGGCTGCGTGTGGGGCTTGAACGCGCAGAAACCACTGGCGCACGCGAGCTCCGGTGCCGGCGAGCGCAGGAGCACGAGCGTCGCGGCCATGGTCCCGAGGGCGTCGGCGGCGAAAAGCTGCTCGAGAGCACGCGCGTCGCGAAGGTGGTCGGGCTGGGCGAGCGGGTTGCTGGCGGCCAGGACGGGGCAGCTGGCTCCCCCCCGCGCGTTGCAGCCGCATGGACGGCTCGCGAGCAGCACCGCGACGCGCAGGGCCTGCTCGAGCGCGAAGAACGGGCACGGCCGCTGCTCGCCGAGGACACGCACCGCGGAAACGATCGTCATCGAGGCGGCGGCGCTGTCGCGGAGGAGGCTGCGCGGGAGCAAGTTAGCGACGAGGAGGTTCGCGAGCGTCTCACAGCACGCCATGACCACCAACGGAGAGCCCGAAACGCCGCACAGATTCTTGTCGATGTGCGCGAGGAGGCCCTCCACGATTTTCTTGTGGAAGCGCGCAATCCGCGGCGATGCGCGGTGCCTGGGAAGCACGGCGACGGAGTCGCGGAGCAAGGCCAGCACCGCGAGGTCCTGCTGCGCTGTGCCATCCCCCGATTCGAGCATGCGCCAGAGCCGCGCGTGGTCGCCGCGGCGGAGCATCTCGGCGCGGAACGCGTCATTTGCGGCCGACGCGCCGCGCAGCACACAGAAGCGCGCAGGCTCCTCTGCGGAACAGACAAGGGCGTGCAAGAGCTCGAGGACAGGGAGGCAGAAGCGGCGAGCAAACTCGTCGTCGCGCAGCTCGACGAGCGCCAAGAGAGTGCGGCAGAGGCTCGTGCAGCCCAAGTCGCGGTACTCGAGGCGCAAGCAAAAGGTCTCCAGGATCACCAGGGCGTCGGCGACAAGGTTGTCGAGTCCAGCATCAGCGTCCGTGGCGTTGTGTGGCTGCAGACTGCCTTTGGCGAAATGAAGCACGTCGAGGCACGCGCCAACGACGTCGGTCTTGGCGACGACAGAGATCTGCGCAAACTCTGCCGGGCTGATGAAGCGCGTGTAGTGGCGGAAGAATGAAAAGGCCTGGAGGCACGCGGCGTGCCAGCGCGCCTGCTGCGGGTACCACGGCTGGGCGCCGCCCGCGCTGTACACATCGGTGATGATGCGCCTGGTCGTGGACTCGACAACGGCAGTGACTCGCTCGCCCTGCCCGCCGAGGAGCCGCTGTGAAATCTGCGTAGGCGGAGACAAACGAAGTACGTCTCCCTGACGCGGCTGTCTCTCGCCCATGGCAGCGACAACATTGGTCAGCAGCCGCAGGCCGTGCTCAAGACTGTCGGCGTCATCGGCGCACTCGATGGCCTCAAGCACGGAGGCGATGTTGCGACACACGTAGTTGACCACGTCGAGCGCGGCGGGGCACTCGCCATATGCGGCGCCGTCCGACGCGGGGGAGCGGCTCGCCGCGGCGAGAACAGCGAGCGCGGAACCGCGCACGGGGCCGGTGCTTGAAGGAGCACCGAGCACGGAGACTGCATCCATGGCCGCCCGCCGGGGGCCAACGACGACGGAGAGCGCTTGAAGCGAGAACGGAACTCCCGCGGCGATTCCGTCCATGAGGGCGGTGACAAGCCGCGGCGTGGCCCGGAGCTGCTGCTTGCTGTTGTCGTGCAGGTCTCCGAGCAGTGAGAGGAACCAGCAGGCCAGAGCGGCGGGCGCAGCGGCGGGCGCAGCGGCGGGCGCAGCGGCGGGCGCAGCCGCAGGCGCAGCCGCAGACGTGCGCTCGAGCACGAGCACGGCGAGCTCCACCAGCCCCGCGTCGAACAGCCGCTGGCAGGTCTCACTGGCCGTGTGATGCGCCATATGCACAGCAAACCAGAGCACAGCGGCGCACCGGTTGAGCGGCGCGCAGTCGCAACCTGCAACAAAAGGCTCCAGGAGCTTCTTCAGCTGGCCCTCGAGCTGGAGCTGGAGGGTTCCGCCGTCCGCCACGAGTGCGGCGAGGATGTGTAACCCGCGGGTCTGCATGTCCGGGTCGCTCGAGTGCAGCGCGGCTTCTGCCTCGCGCGCAGTGAACTGCACCTGCTGCTGGTTGACGAGCGAGAATGCGAGCATTCGCATGAGCAGCGCCGTGGCGGCTGCACTGCAGCTGGAGGCGAAGCTGGTCGCAGCAACCTGCAGCGCGCCGCAACGGGCTGCAAAGTCGCGGAGGTGCTCGCTGTCGAGGAGCTGGAGAAGCCCGTGTAGCACCTGCTCGGAGGGCGGCACCGCGTGCGTCAAGATCTGCTGGAGCATGCGCTCAATTTCCAGCGCCCTTGGACCGGTCTCTGCGAGGTTGCTGCCGGCGAGGGCCGCTGCTTTCCCGCTCTTGATCTCGCTCTGAACAAAACTTTCGATGAAGTTCTGCACGATCGTTGCTCTTCGAAGACTTGTGTTCGCTAGCTGCAAATTGGTGAGCGGCGAACGGGCTTCGCCCTTCTCTGCCCAGAAACGCAGGATCAGAGACTTCTCGTACACGGCCCCGTCGCTAGTCATCACCGGCTCATTGAACACGGCGAGCGACAAGCTGCAGTTGAGGTCGTGGTGGCGCAGTCCGACCATGTGCAGAGCTGCTTCCCGCTCAAGCACAGCGTCAGCATGCACGTCTCTCGGCGCCCGCGGTTTGAAAACAGGATCGATGAGGGCACTGGCCCCGCCGCTCTCTGCAGCCGAGCGCGTGCGGCGCCCCACCGCGTACATTTCAGAGCGTGGAGTGTGCGACTTCGGAAGCGGCAAAAGCGAGTGGATCGATCTCAAAGTTTTAAGTAGTACGTGATCATGAGATTCTGAATTTCCGTGATTTTGATTCCGTGATACGGGTTTAGTACTATTAAAATCATGTGTCTTGGAATATAGGTTGGGCGATTTCCGGCTGGTACGCGGGGAATTGAGGTTGGGCGATCCGGGAATTAGAATCGTGATCAGGTACAGCGATAAACTACTCGTGGTTAGTTTCAGTCAGTAAACCCGTGCAATGAACTAAACGTAGTTAGTTTCAGTCAGCAAACCCGTGATCATGTACAGAGGGAATTAGCACTAGGTATTGTTAGTCAACAAACCCGTGATCAAAACAAGATAAAGTTGTACTGAAACGTCTCTAAAAACCTCAGTATCTCGGATCCAAACATCATTTTTAACAAATTATTATCAGATTTTTTTGAGGTATCGAACAAAAAAGTAGGTTCTTTTCATTTTGATTGAGATTTTTTGTATTTGGTACGAATAGGTCGATTTTGAAACGAAGTTGGTCGAAATGAAGTACGTCTAAATCGAGATTCTACATTTCATCGATTGTGTTTAAACATTCGGCGGTAAACTTTTGCTGATTCCCGCTCGATGTCTGATGGCACGCAGATGTCTGGCAAGTGTGCTATGCCGCCGCCCCCGCCGCCTGTCGGGCCGCCGCCCTCTCAGCAGTTCGACGTGATCCTGAACGGTCAGTACACGTCGCTTTCGATGCTATTCACGCGGCTCGTGTGTATGCTGCGAGACCAAACTCATGCACTTAGCGGCGTCACCGACGCGCTGAGCACAGACATCGTCTCACCGTGCGCGCTCACGTACGAGATCTTCGGGCGGATGGTGCGCACGGCGCTCGATAAGATCGAGACCCGGGATCTCGGCGCCATCAAGGGCGCACGGGTGCTGCAGAGCATGCTCCACAACATCAAGATCGAGCTCGAGGGCTTCAGGTGCGAAGAGGAGACGCTGCACGAGCAGCAGGCCGTGGCCTTGATCGAGCGCGCGGTTGGCGAAGCGAGCGCGGCGGTCGACGGGGTGTTCAAGAAGCTGTACGAGTCGTCGGTGGAGCAGAGCCCTGGGAAGCGGCCGCGGTGCGAATTGGCTACCCATGGCGAAGTCGACGGGGTGGTCGTGGCCGCTCTGCCCGCGGTGCTTCGGGTCGTGGTGTGGCTCGTGCACGCTGTGGAGAACAACTCCGTGCTCAAGTCCGAAAACGAGGAGTCGCGGCGCGTGCTCGACGACCTTCGGGGGCTCGTGCTCTCGCTGGAGATCGCGAAGACAAGTTTGAAGGGTATGATCGACATGAACGAGCAGCTGGTGGCGGGCTTCACGCGGCAGATGATGCTCGCCGAGAGGCGCGATGTGGTCCGTGAGACGTCTGAGCAGCAGCTGACGACTGAAGTGAGCGTCGTGCGGACCTCGCTGGCGGCGGCGGAGCAAGAGGTGAAGACGTACAAGAGTTTGTTGGACGTCTCCATGTTCATGGTCACCGACATTGACGGGCGCGTCTGTGAGTGGGGCGAGGTGGCGCACCACGTGACGGGTATCATGCCGATCGAGGGCGCGAACATCGACATGCGCGCCGTGTTTTGCGAACCCGGTATCTTCGACGAGACGCTGGCGATGCTGAAGCGCGGGGGGCAGGACGGCCCGGTGCTCATCGCGAACCGGGTGCAAACGTATACGTTCGACAAGGACGGGATTCTCGCTGAGAAGAAGGGCTTTGTCTCGCTGAAGGCGGTCGTGTTCACCCGTGACGAGGACCAGTGTGCATCTTCGATCCTATGGATCGGCGAGGACATCACGCGCGAGAGCGACATGATCGCCAAGAACGCGGGGCGGGTGGTTCGCGTGCGCTGTGAGCTCGATGCGGTGAAGACTGAAAACGATGCGCTGCGCGCGCGGCTTGGGGAAGTCGATTTGGAGAACAATAAGATGGTTCAATTGGTACAGGAAAAGGAGGGTGAGCTCCGAACAGTCACGACGGCGCTTGAGCAGGAGCGGGCTGAGGCGGAGAGCCTGAGGCACGAGCTTGCCAAGTACAAGGACTTTGTGAGCAGTCTCGAGAGTCTGAAGTCGAATCTTGGCGGCGCGTAGTGCGCGCCTCCTCGGATTTCCGGCAAATTTACTTGCTTTTAGGTTTGAAATTTACATTTTTCTATTATACTTAATATTTATGGAAAAAATAAAGTTTCCGAATGCACAGTGGCTTGCAAGGCCCCGAGCGCGGACGTGCGAATGTCGCGCCATGGGGGGCATGCTGGCGATAATTTCTGCCCGGAGTGCCAGGCGTCGTTCGACGCGCAGCCGCTGGGCGCGCTTGTTCGACGGTGGAGCGCCGAGGCTGCCGACGTGGACGGCCGGCAACTGGGGCTGGTGTGCGATAGGTGCAAGGTCCTTGTTCGCAAACATAACGCGCGCGCGGCGCTCGGCGGCCTGCAGTTCCACTTTGAAAATCCGAACCGTGCAAGCGCGCGCGCGCCGGCGAGCCCGGTGGGCGCGACGGCCCTCTTTGGGTTGCTCCCGAAGGACGAGCAGGCGACGAGGCGCGGCGCACACGAGCGCGAGATGCGGGAGCGGTTGGGCTGGTGCCTGCAGCGCGGACTGGCGCCCGCGCACGAGCACGTGCACCTGGCGCCCGGGTGCGACGCCAACTTCATGGTGTGTCAGCGCGCGTGCGCGTGCGCGTGCGCGTGCGCGTGCGCGCGAGTTCGCGCTAATTCCACGGCGCGGCAGTTCGGGGAGCCGCCGTGGCGCGCCGACGGGGCCGTGAACGAGCGCGGGGTGCCGTTCTGTCGCGCGGAGGAGCTGCAGCTGGCGAAGGAGCGGCAGCTCGAGGACTACGACGCGCGGGGCTTTTCCTGCAGGCGCTGCGGCTCGATGGTGCGCGTGACGCCGCGGGAGTTCCAGGGCGCGGTGGAGCCGGTGGACTGGTGGTGGTGCACCGAGTGCAAGGCCGCGGGGGCGGCGAGCGCGGCGGGCAAGACGCTGAAGGAGAAGAGGGCGGCGCAGGCGGCGCAGGGGTGCATGCGATTGGACACGGCGTGGGGCGTGCGCTCGTGAGCCTCAGTTTATTCGCTGGGAAAAGCGCCGCGCCGCGTTACGGGCCGTACTGAAACTTGGACATGAAAAGCCGGTATGCTAGGCTGTGCTCGCCCTGCCTCGCGGCAAGCTGCGCCGTCTCTGCGGTGAGTCGGTCCTCGAGGGTCTGCAGGTTCTTGAGGTCCAGCTGCAGGTTGCGCACAGAGTGCTCGTCAGCGTCGGCCTCGGGGGCGGCGACCTCGCTCTCGAGGAAGAGCTTGAGCTTGTGCAGGTGCTGAAGGTCGAGGTACGCCTGGCGCAGCGCGCGGTCTTCGCCGGGGGGGGCCTGCGGCGGCCCGGGCGCACGGCAAAAAGGCATGCGGCGCGGCGGTGGTACGGTGCGGCCGCGGGCGCGCTCGTCGAATTTAAAGGCCCAGCGTCGGCGAGACCTCGGCAGACCTTGGGCGGACCTCGGGGTTCGGGCGGTTAAAAACACCGCTTCGGATTGTTGCGCCCGCGAATTTGCCCGCGGATTTCGGGGCGGTTAAAAACACCGCTTCGGATTGTTGCGCCCGCGAATTTGCCCGCGGATTTCGGGGCGGTTAAAAACACCGCTTCGGATTGTTGCGCCCGCGAACTTGCCCGCGGATTTCGGGCGCGCTTCCGAAGCCGGGCCACGGGCCGAATGTGTTTCGAGCGGACAACGCAGGGGGCGCGCGCGCTGGCGCTACTGGCGCTTCTGTCCGCGGCGTGCGCGCAGCGAGGGCGCACCTCGCTGGTGGGTCTGTGCTCAGTGGAGTGCGCCGAGGGTGCTGTGCGGGTGTTGCCGTGCTTTGTCCTCCCCGTTGCCGGGTGCGCGCTCGCCGCCGCGCGCTCAGGTGGATTCGAATGTGCTCACAGCCGCGCTGATGACCTCCTGCGTGAGCATGTTGGGGAATTCCTGTTGAAATAAATCGCACAGTGATCGGAAAAAGGTGCGCGGCGTCTGGATGAGGGGGTGGTCCTCGGTGCTGAGCACCTGCGCGAAGTCGCGGAGGACCTCGCTCGACTCGAAGTTGAACTTGCGGCGCTTTTGGCCCTCGAGCACACAGTCCACGTGCAGATTATACTTAGATTTGCGTGAGCGTTTCGTCGCGGGGCGGCGGGCCTCGGCCGGCTCCGGGCCCGGCGTGTCCACCAGCGACTCGTCGGCGTGCACTGCCAACGTCTCCGCGCACGCGGCGGGCTTCGCGGGGCCCGCTGCCGGCTTCGCGGGGCCAGCTGCCGGCTTCGCGGGGCCCGCTGCCGGCTTCGCGGGGCCCGCGAAGCCGGCAGCTGGCCCCGCGA
>Ga0255111_1000361_pt1 | contig 14622 bp, 10 predicted proteins | sample Law_Yuk_RepA_8h_FD_188472 | JGI IMG/M metagenome (GOLD analysis project Ga0255111, IMG submission 188472) | Freshwater microbial communities from St. Lawrence River, New York, United States - Law_Yuk_RepA_8h | ecosystem: Environmental > Aquatic > Freshwater > River | place: USA: New York... | reverse complement strand
CACCTGGTGCACCAGCTTGCGGACCACGTTGAACAGCAGGACCACCGCCAGCTGCAGGCCCACCACGCATCGCGGATGCTGCTGGGCGCTTTGGAGGCTTAGGAGCAATCGCATCCGAGATGTTGGTCAAGTGCCAGTTTGCAAAGACACAGCCAACAACCCATAGAGTTGCCGCAAGTGCGCCCCATTTTGTGGAACGCTTCCAGAAAAGCGCTGCGAGCATCACCGGTGCAAGCGCCGCAAAGCCCGAGAAGGCAAAGCGAATGGCGAGCTCGAAGATGTTTGCTTTCTCTTTCAGAGCCAGAGCGATGACGTAGCTGACGAGACCGATAAGGACGATGAACGTCCGTCCTGCCCACACTTCAGCTTTTGGACCAAACTTCTTACGTCCACCATAGTAGGCAAAGAGGTCCTCCGTAAACACCGTAGATAGTGCGAGGATCTGGGAGTCGGATGCCATCACACAGGCCATGATGCCGGCTCCGAGGACGCCAGCAAGGATTGGGCTTGTGTTCTGCGAGAGCAAGCGGATGATGACATCGTTTGCTTCCGATGGGGAGAGTCCTGGGATGACCTTGCTTGCGACGACGCCTAGGTAGACCGATGGCAACCAGATCAGCAAAATACAGATTGGGTAGAGGACAACGGTACGCTTAAAGTGTGTGACCTTTTCAGCGGTCATACACATAATCGCGATGTGAGGGAACATGACAGCGCTGAGCGGGATGAACATATAAGAGAAGAACTCTTCGGCTGGCATCCGCTCACGTGTGAGGAGGAAGCTCTGCGGGCCTTCGCTGATTGCCTGCATGGTCGCAGGGAAGCCGCCAACGCTCTTTGCAATTAATGTGAATGCCGTTACACCAAAGGCAAGGAACAAGACGGTTTGGAAGGTGTTGACCCAGGCAGTTCCGCGCATTCCACCGAAGAACACATACGCCACAACGGTGATTGCAACGATAGCACCACCAACGGCATAAGGAACCAGTCCGCCGGAGATCGTTTCAAGGGTTGAACCGCCACCCATGACACCAATGATGATGTACGGGACAAGCATCAGGGCGGTTACGATGGCGATAAATGTGCCAATTCCACCAGATTCCCAGCGGTCGCGTAGGAACTGTACCTGCGTGATGTGACCGTGCTTTTTACCAAGCGACCACAAGCGGGTCCCGATAAGCCAGAGGGTGAGTGGGATGACAATTCCTGATGACGATGCCATCAGGGCGTAGACGCCGATACCGCGCTGGTAAGCAAATCCACTCGAGCCCAGAATAGCGACCGCAGTCATATTGGTGCCGAAAATGGACAAGAGGAAGACCATTGGCCCCAGCTTTCGACTGGCGACAAAGAAGTCTTCACCACTGCCACTGCCAGTCGAGCCTTTACGGAATGCAAAAATTCCGATGTAAAGGACCACAGCAAGGTAAGCAAAAACGATTATTGCTGGAATCATGCTGCCACCTCATCGTCATCATCAAGGTTCTTCGGCCAGGCATACTTCACTAGAATTGCCATCGTGCCGCTTGCCAGGAGTGAGTAACCCACGTGGTACGCGAGACCCACAGGAAGGAAGCCAAACACAAGGGAGGCATCCTTCCAGTTCCAGATATCGTGATGCAGCACGAGTACGGCTGCAACCAACAATGCGAGACCAATCTTCATGGATTAGTCCTCCTTTACAGCGCTGCGGCCATCCACAAGGCATGCTGTGACTTCTCTATGTTCCGCACGGGCTTTCGCAGCATTTGTTTCCATCCGCGCAAGCTGAGCCCTAGCTGCTGCAGACTTATGATCCACAGGTGCCTGTGCCGTTTTCGATTTTCCAATGGCATACAAGTGCGTAGGCGTTGCTACGTACAACGTCCCATTAGCTGCGACTGACGTTGAATAGACCGGTGCACGCATGTCGTAGCGCCCGAGCTCCTTCATTTGCTTCGTGGCTGCAAGGACGATGACATCACCATCCTCGGTACCGACATAGAGCTTGCCATCTGCAACCAAGGTACTGGCCCAAATATGGCTCTTCGAATCGAAGACCCAATATGGCTTGCCAGTGGTCACATCGACGCAGTGGATAAAGCCACTGAAGTCAGCAACAAACATCAGATTTCCGACGATGCTTGGTGTCGATAAGGAGCGGTGAATCTTGTCATAGCGCCAAACAAGGCCTGTCTTCTGGAAGTTTCCACGCTTAGAAGGATCTATGCAGACCAGGCTGCCAAGTCCTTCACCATGCTCAGGATCCTGTCCGATTGGGACGTAGACTTTTTCCTTGTACAGGACAGGGGTCGCAATGACTTCCGATGGTCCATTGAATGTCGCGTACTTGATCGGCTTGCCCGTTTTATCCTTGCGATACGTCGCAGGATTACAGTCAAACCTCCACAGCTCATCCATGACTTCAAAGTTGCCCTTGAGGGTGGTCTTGGTGTCAAGTCCGTAGCAATAGCCATCTCCGCCACCGAAGATCACGATGTCCTTACCGCTAACCTGACCACCGGCTGCACTAGACCAGTTAGAGTGGAGAGTTCGGCCGGACACTCCGGAGTTTTCCTCACCAAGCAGGGCGCCCGTGTTCTTGTCAAGCATCGCCAAGGCAGGAGCCTTGGGGTTTGGCATATTGGTGTGGGTCCAGTCAACACCATTGGATGTCGTCACTATCACCTTGTCGCCAACAATTAGTGGACCGCAGTTGGTGATGTTGTGTGGGAATACACCGAGCTCACGGCGCATGTCAAACCGCCAGAGGATGTCGGCATCCTGAGGGCCCATCGTAATGGATTGCTTTGTCCCAAGCGTTGAATACTTGGCTTCATCCTGATAAGGACCATCGTTTCCGTTGGCCATCCCATTGAGATCGAGGCACAAAACTTCGCAGCGGTTGGTGACCACATAGACCTTGTCGCCATCGATGGCAGGGGATGAACACAAGCCAAGAAATTCCCAGTCTGAGATTTTGCCAGTGCCGAGCTTTGGAATAGCGAGCTGCCACAGCATTTTGCCAGATTGCTCTTCGAGGCAGAGGAGGACAGCACGGTCACCCGTTAGCCGTGGGTCCCGTGGCACTTCATTATTGGTTCCAATGAGGACTTTGCCCTTGGCAATGGTCATGTTGCCATAGGTTTGTGAGCCGAGCTTGGCGACCCACTTGACATTGCGTGTTGTCGCCATGTCAATTTCCTCAGAACCCTGGACATAACGACCAGCATCCCAAGTCTGTGGGAGTCCAACCTCAGGTGAGACCATGTTTCTGGAGGATGTTCCTCCCCAGAATGGCCAGTCTGCGGCATTGCCGACCAATGGAACAATCGCCGAGATGGCAACGGTGATAGCAGGAGCTAAGAAAGATTTTCGCATCGTGTTATCCTCAGCGGTTCGACTTTACAGAAATATTGTCTACGTAGACCTTGTACAGACTTTGTGGCGAAAAGCCAAAAATGCCTGGGGAACCTTGTCGGTGAACATTTTTGTGTTTCACCTCAATCGTCCACTTTGCTGGCTCAGGTTGTCCCTTTGGCCAAACCTTCGCACGGACTATGCCTGTGGCATCCGGTTGGACATCGACACGCGCGGACATCACATACCAAGTCTCAGGCTCCATCTTAAACGGAACCACTGCCTTGATACGCTCTTGGTTCGAGTTAATCTCGAGCTCCTGTGCGTTGCCATTCAAGACGACATAGTAGCGCTGGCAAACCAGTCCAACGGTTGACATTGTGCGCTTCGAACCATCCGCTCGGACTTCAGCCGTGATGGTGTAGTCCTTTTCATCCGGATGTCCAAAGAACACTGTCGCGCGTTGGAAGAAGATATTGTCGAGGGTCTTTGCAAACACCTTGGATGTGTCAAGGTCACGGACATCGAATTTTCCACGTGCGCCAATCCATGGCAGGGGTGGATACGCAAACAAAGGACCAGGCTCGTAGACATCCGGTTCCGTTGGCGTGAAGTTTTCAAAGTCGATGTTGAACGGAAGGGGTTGCACACTACGTCCACGCAGCGTTCCACTTAGTGGACCAATCGTCGCTTTGTAGGCTCCAGCGCTTGGGGCTCCCGCCGTAAAAACACCGTTATTGTCAAATGCACCATCGAGGGTCGACTTGACTTTCGCCGTCGGAGGGACAAACGAAGCAAATGTGGCATCGGTGACCGGAAGGTCCTTCACCGGAAGTCCATTTGCATCAACGCTACGAATTCGCACCTTGGCTTTGTCTCCGGTTCGGAGCAGCAGCTCGTTCGGGATTACCTGAAGGCTTGCCGCAGGGCCTGGTGCTGGATACTTTGCAACATCTTTCGGAAGACCAGCGGTCTGGTTTTTTGGCACGGTTGGGTTACCAAAGCAGTACAAGCCACCCGTTGTGAAGACATAGACACGGCCATTCCATACGGCTGGTGCACCGATTCCACGCCCTGCAAGCTGGGTCTTGGAGAGGATGATGCCCTTTGTTGCCGTCGGCTTAATGACGTAGAGCATGCCATTTTGGAATGGGATGTACAGCTTGCCATCCGCGTAGGTTGGGGATGCGTGGAGCTGATCTGGCGCGAGCTTCAGGGTCCAGATAACGGCCCCAGTGTTTGCATTGACCGCGTTCAGCTGACCGGTCGCGGTGGTTTCGTAGAGTGTGTCACCAACGAGGACTGGTGTGGATGAAACAGCCGTCAGCTTGTTACGCCAAACTTCCGCTGTTTTATCGAGGAGCGGTGGCTCGCCTTCTACGGGAGTGACCTTTGCATCGACTTTGACCGCAAGCATGCGGCCTTTTTCCGATGAATCAAGGTTTTCATCCCCGTGGATGCCAATCACTTTTCCCTTGTGCAACACGACAGTGGCATTCATTCCACCTGCGCTGACAGGGAGACGCCAGATCGTCTGACCGTTGCGTGCATTGACGCAGACCAGAGAACCATCCCCGGAGCCTGTGTAAAGAACGCGCTTGCCATTTAGCCAACCAAAAATAGGACGGCCAAAGGTGTTGTCCTTCGGGGCCTTACCTGGGCTTGCACTCCAAACAATTTCACCGGTTTTCTTGTCAAAGGCATACAAACGGTCCATCGCAGGACCATCCGCGCCCCAGTTACTGGTTACGCCGCGGATGATGACCAAATCCTTTTCAATCGTCGGCGCACCCGTCCGGCCATTGGTGAATGTCAGACGTCCAAACGCTTCCATCATCGGGATACGGAAGACGAGCTTGCCCTCAGATGTGTAGGCAACAAACTCACCAGCGGATGTCATCACATAGACATTTCCGGTCTCGGCATCCACGGTTGGGCTACCAATCGTGTAGCGATCATAAGTGATGTCGGATAGGAAGTCGTTGAAACCATGCTCCCACAGGATTTTCCCTGTTTGTGCATTCGCACAAAAGAGGACTTCTTGCAGATCTTGTCCCGTTCCGCGGTAGCCAAAGCCGTAGACCTTGTTTCCTGCGACGACGGGGGTGCCGCCTCCAGCGATCGGGATGGTCCAGCGGTGGACGGGCGTTCCAAGAGTAAGCTTTTCAGGAAGTCCTTTTTCACGGCTTACGCCAATGCCTTCCGGACCACGCCAGTTCAACCAACCGTCGACATCTGCAAATGCTGCAGATGACAGCATCAGCGCCGCTGCCATCACGGTTCCAGTTAGTCTTCGCATATCCTTCATTCCTAACTATGCCCGCTTGAGGTCTACGCAGACCGCCGTGCCTTCGTGGCTACGGGCATACAAACATCCACCTGCGAGTGTCGGATGGCTCCAGCAGGTTCCACTAAGAATCGAACTTCGTGAGCGCTCGGTAAGCTTAAGCGGATCAGCATCAAGCAGAATCAGTTCGCCCCGCTCGCTTAGAACGATGAGGAGACCATCGGCCATGATCAAGCCGCCCTTGCCGATGCCTCGAAGGGCCCACTTCTCCGCACCAGAGCGTGCATCGAGACAGCGTAATGTGTTCTCATCGTTGCCGAAGAGGTGGCCGCCGCTAAGAATACAGGTGTTGAAGTGGTTCCGCATCGTACGGGATTCCCAAAGCTGCTTTGGTGTTCCGCCAGCCAAGCTAACCATTGCGCCGCCCTTGCCATAGTTGGACGCAATAAAGACGCTATCGCCAATGAAGATGGGGTCTGCCGCGTTGACATCGTAGGATGTTTGCCACGGGAAGGCCCAGAGCTTTCGTCCGGTTTGCGGGTCAACGCCCACCAGTTCCTTGCCGGAAAAGACGGCGAGGACTGTTTTTCCACCAATGGTTGTCTTAACCGGCGTCGCGTAGCCTGTTGGGCCTCCGCCACTTGCCCAGACTATCTTTCCTGTAGCGCGGTCAAGTGCCGCCCCGGTTACACCGATATTGACATAGACGCGGTTGCCATCAACGAGTGTCGAGCCAGCAAATCCCCACGTCGGAATCGGACAGCGGGTTTCTGCTGCGACCGCCCGCTGCCAAACAAGCTTGCCAGTGTCCGCTCCGAGGGCGTAAACAACACCTTCACGGCTGACGGAGTAGACAACTCCTCCGACAACACAGGGTGTTGCCCGCGGTCCACCGTAGTCACCAGGTGAGCAAGGGTAGGAATACTTCCAGATGAGCTTGCCTGTTTTTGCATTCAGGGCCGCGATGGTATCGGTTCCCGCCACGTTTCCACTGACAAATGCCTTGCCATCGGAGACTGCGATTGTCGACCATCCCTCACCAATCTGTGCGGTCCAGAGCTGTTTTGGCTTTCCAGCTGGAAATGTACGGAGGAGGCCCTTTTCAGAGCTCGTGCCATTGCCGTTTGGTCCGCGCCAAACCGGCCAGTTGTTGGTTGGTGCACCTGGACCTATCATTTCCCACCTGCCTTCACATCGTAGCAAAGCAGCACATCCATATCGCGGATGTACAGCTTGCCATTGGAAACGACTGGATATGGCCAGCTAGGAGCGGTGCTGCGCTCCGGCTGCTCAAAGCGTCCAAGTTCAGTGTATTTGGCTGGTGTCGCCTCAACGAGAGCAATTGGACCACGCTCGGACCGACAGATGAGCATGCCATCTGCGAAGGTCACAGAACCCTTGCCAACACTGCGGTCTGTCCACACAACCTTGCCGGTTTTGAACTCCATGCAGGTGAGGTTTGAGTTATCAAAGCCATAAATGTGGTCACCAACGAGGACCATCCCACCGTGGTGATTCTGCATTTCCTTCGTGAAGTAAACCTGCTCCGCGGTTGTGCCGGTAGCCGTCTTCGTTAGCTTTGCCAGCCCGCCGCCGTTTTGATAAGCAGATGCCGCGAAGACAAAGCCATCTTTATAAATCGGAGCAGAGCAGTTGATTCCTTGCCGGCAGGCTGGGGCATCGTAGTTCCAGAGGAACTTTCCAGTCGCTGCTTCGACGCCTACGACAGCGCCTGCAAGAAACTGCACGATTTGTCGTGACCCGGTGACATCCGCGATGATTGCCGATGAGTAAGATGCATCATTTCGGCCTGGCACGTTGGAGACCCAGATCTGCTCACCAGTCTTTTTGTTGAGGGCAACGATTGACTTGGCTCCGCCTGGTGTGACGATGACATTGTTGCCATCAATCAAAGCAGATTCCGAGTAGCCCCATGTCGGGACACGTCCGCCAAATTCCTTGACCATATTGCGGCGCCAAACAATGGCACCTGTGGCTGTGTCCTGGCAGATGACATCCCCGGCGACGCCAATGGAATACATCCGGTTGCCTTCAACCGTTGGCGTAGAGCGGGAGCCATAACCACCTTGGGCGGCATCGAGCTTGATCGCCTTTGCAATCGGTGTGGCCCAGATATCCTTGCCTGTCTTTACATCCTTGGCCCAGATGACTTCATCGTCACCGCGGAGACCTAGACCGTAAATGCGATTTCCAACAATACTTGGCGTCGCGTGCGCATCCCCGCAGCCCTTCGCTGACCAGAGCAGCTTCGGGCCGGTGCTCGGCCAGGATTTCAGGAGACCGGTTTCTTTGGAGATGCCAGTTCTATCCACGCCGCGGAATTGCGGCGAGTCTGTTGGTGCAAGGGATGTGAACCGCGGGGCGGCAAGCGTAGCCGTTACGAGTGCGACAGTGAGCAAAGACATCATCATTTCCTACTCCCTCCAAAAACCATTGTCGTTACAATTGCAGTGGGAGGTCATCCGGTTAGGGATGACCTATGACCAACTAGTCTGCGAGGCCGCTGGCCTCGACCTTACCCGCGTAGAAGCCGCCTTTGGCTCCGATTGTGTACACCTTGAGCGACTTACCTGGACCCATAACTGTGAACTGTTGTGTGGTCGTCTTCGTGTCTGTGGCAGGAATGGAGCTTGCGTGGCCATCGACCCATGCAGCATTGAATGTGGTTGAGTGACGCGCCTGCACAAGCTGGACCTGCATCCCTGGATATGGGGATGTACCTACATTTCCATCGTAGAGCAAGATGGTCCCAGTGGTGTTTTGGACGGCTGCGAGCGCGATCGGCATAGCGCCTGGGAAGAAGCCATTTGTCATGAGGCCGCCATTGACAACGATACTGGTCCACGGTGGCGTGTTCGGACATGGTGCACCCGTGGTCAGCTGGGTATTGATGGCATCCTTGTCAGATGGGCAGCGGTTGATCTCATTGTTCTTCACATACGGAGAAACAACGCTGTAGAACGTGTCGACACACTGGCCATTCAGGTTTGCCGAGAATGGGAACGTCTCATCGTAGTCTTGGACATACATCAGGGTTGCGGTTGCATACTGCTTTTGGTTGCTGAGACAGGATGCCTGGCGGGCCTTTTCGCGTGCTTGTGCAAAGACTGGGAAGAGGATTGCCGCAAGGATTGCGATGATGGCGATAACGACTAGGAGTTCAATGAGTGTGAATGCGCGACGAGATGTCATTAATACGGTCTCCTGAGGATAAATTACACCGCCAAACGGCAGAGTTCCTCTGTGTGTGATTCTGCTACATGTCCTGACAGCATTTCCAGTCTATCCGACGACGTACGTGGCAAATCTGTTCATTGGCAGCAGTTAAACAAAAACAGCCCCTCTGAGGAGGGGCTGTCGGGATTCACTGGTTAGACAGCCTTTGCGGTCTTGACCGTCTGGATGATTCGTGCAGCCACCTTGTATGGATCTGCTGCGGAGTTTGGCCGGCGGTCTTCTAGCCAGCCCTTCCAGCCGCGCTGAACCGTAGCCATTGGGATACGAATCGATGCGCCGCGGTCTGAGATGCCATAGGAGAACTCATTCCAAGGAGCAGTTTCATGCTTTCCAGTGAGGCGCATGTGGTTGTCTGGTCCGTAGACATCGATGTGTGCCTGGATAATGTCTTGTGGTGCGAACGCCTGGCAAATGGCATCGTAAACATCTTGGTTGCCGGCCGTGCGAAGCGCGGTATTTGAGAAGTTAGCGTGCATTCCAGAGCCATTCCAGTCGGTATCGCCTAGAGGCTTACAGTGCCAGTTGACCCAGTAACCGTACTCTTCACCGATGCGCTCTAGCAGGTAGCGTGCAATCCATACCTGATCGCCGGCTTCTTTTGCGCCCTTGGCAAAGATCTGGAATTCCCATTGGCCAGCTGCGACTTCAGCGTTGATACCTTCAACATTGAGGCCGGCTGCAAGGCACTGCTCGAGATGCTCTTCGACCATGTCGCGGCCAAACGCATTGCGTGCACCCACGGAGCAATAGTATTGACCCTGTGGATTTGGGTAGCCATTGGCTGGGAAACCAAGGGGCTTGTTGGTATCAGAATCGTAGAGGAAGTATTCCTGCTCGAAACCGAACCAGAAATCGTTGTCGTCGTCATCAATCAATGCACGGCCGTTGGACGAATGAGCATTGTTGTGCGCATCGAGAACATCACACATCACGAGGAAGGCTGGCGTTCCGTAAGCACTGCGGCCTGGATCCGGACAAACAAAAACAGGCCGCAATTGGCAGTCTGATGAGCCGCCTGGCGCCTGTTCGGTTGAGGAACCATCGAAGGACCAAATTTCACAGTCCTCCAACTTACCGCTGAAATTATCGACAATCTTTGTCTTGCTTCGGAGGCTCTGCATCGGCGTGTAGCCGTCGAGCCAGATGTACTCCAACTTGGCCTTGGACATAATAATGACACCTTCTTGGGTTTGGCATCCTCGACCGGACCGACGTGCGGCTACCCGAGCCGATGGGTATGCTCGATTTGTGTGAAGCATATCATTTTGATGCATTATTAAGCCAATGGAAGCACGCCGACACCTGCCACAAAGAGAAACCCCGGGGGCTAGCGATATGCCAGCACCCGGGGTTCAAAGCTCGTGAGCAGAGGCTTACTTTACGATGGTTGCCTTCTTGATTTTGTCCAGTTCAGGGAAGTTTTTCTCGAGGAATTTGTTACCCTGCTGGGCGATTTCGCCCTGAAGCTGGGTGACCTGCTCGCCATAGCCACCATAGAGCTTGTCGACGACATCCATGCCAGCAGTAACCTGTCCGAATGGCGAAAATCCCATTTGGTCGAGGCGCGCATTGTCTTTCAGGTTGATGAAGAGCTGTGTTGAGCGGCTATTCGGAGCACTGGACTTGGCGTATGTAATATAGCCACGCTTGTTGCTCGATACTACGGTGTCGTCATCGATATTGGCATCGAGCCACTTAGTAGCAAACTTTGGATTGCCGTGGATACCAAACTGGACAACGAAGTCTGGAACGACACGGAAGAAAATGACATCCGTGAAGAACCCAGCCCGTACCAAGTTATAGAAGCGGTCTGCACCGAGAGGAGACCACTTGCGGGTTACCGCGATCGTGAAATTGCCCTTGGATGTTTCGAACTGAACCTTGAACGATTCCGGCGCTTTTGCGGTGTGCTTGGATGGGTCATCGAGGCCTGGAATCGTCGAAGCCGATGCCGGTGTCTGCGCCTTTGCAGCCGGTTTTGCCTTCGTCTGAGCCATCGCAGGCACCGTAAACATTGAGAGAGCCAGCAGTGCTGGAATTGTGGTGTTTCGCATATATCAGTATAACCTCCCTGAGTGACCCTGTGGATGGCGCAAGGACACACACTTTCCCGGGCTATACTGCATCATCGGTCAAATCGGCCGGTCGAAGGAGACCCGATGATGAAACTCTCCCGCCAACAGGCGATTGCTTCCCTTTTTTCAGCAGCACTGCTCGGCCCTGCAGCGCTTGCATCCACGATGCAGACATCCACAAATTCCCGCTACGGGATGGTCGTTCAGAGCAAGGGTAAAGTCACCCGCATCGACAAAACCGGAAACATTCTCTGGCAATATGACTGCGCGTACAACTCGCACGACATCCGCTTGCTTCCAAATGGCAATGTCCTTGTAACAACCCAGCCAAGTGTGATCGAAGAGATCACTCCTGAAAAGAAGGTTGTCTGGTCTTGGAATGGGAAAGCGGTTGCCCCACACGATGGCCCGATTGAGATCCATAGTTTTGAGCGTCTCGAAAATGGAAACACCATCATCAGTGAATCCGGAAACAAGCGCATCATCGAAGTTGATCCTAAGGGCACAATCGTTCACTCCATCCCACTGACAGTCGAAAAGCCGGACTGGCATCGTGACACCCGCCGCGTTCGCCGCACTGACAAAGGCACATTCCTGGTTGCGCATGAAGGCATGGGGATGGTCCGCGAGTATGACAAGGCTGGAAAAGTCCTCTGGGAGCACAAGCTGGAGCTCGGTGCCGAGCCAGCTACGCCTGGTGCCAATGGCCATGGCGTGTCCATCTTCAATGTTCTTTCATTGAAGAATGGAAATGTCCTTATCGGTGGTGGAAACAACAACCGTGTCTACGAAGTTGACCGCAGCGGGAAGACCGTGTGGAGCATTGAACGGGATGAGCTGAAAGCCCCGGATGGCAAAGCGATTCACCTCTGCTGGATCACCAGCCTCAATGTCCTCCGCAACGGGAATATGGTCTTCGCGACAGCTTTCGCCGGTGCTGACCAACCGATTTTTGTCGAAGTCAACCGCAAGAAGGAAGTGGTTTGGGCGAAGTACCCGGATGCGACCATCGGTGATGATGTCTGCGCATTCTGGCTCACGGACATCCGCGGAAGTGTTATCCGTTAATGTCCAACTCCAACACTTCTGTAACCCGTAAGGGCTTTCTCGTAGGGACGGCCGGTGTCATTGCCGGCTTTCCAACCGTGGTGCATGCATCCGTTCTTGGGCGCGGCGGTTATACGGCGCCAAGTAACCGGGTCGCTGTCGGGATGATTGGCACTGGCAAGATGGCCAATGACTATCACCTGCCGACGTTGATTGACTTTCGGGATGTTCAGATTCTTGCTGTCTGTGATGTCGACACTACCCGGCGCTTGGCTGCTCAGAATCGTGTGCTGACAAACTATGACAAGCAGGGGCGTAGCGGCGCGCAAGTGGATGTCTACAACGACTTCCGCGATGTCATCGGGCGAAAAGACATTGATGCTGTCTGTATCGCAACCCCCGAACACTGGCATGCCATTCCTGTCATCGAAGCTGCAAAGGCCGGCAAGGATATCTACTGCGAAAAGCCATTGACGCTGACGCTCCTCGAGGCGAAACGGTGTATTGAGGCGGTGCGCAAGCACAAGCGCGTGATGCAAACCGGGTCTCAGCAGCGCTCCAATGTCTTTGGCCCATTCCGCGAAGCATGTGAGTTTGTGCGCTCGGGACGTATCGGCACGGTCAAGACGGTTACGGTTGGTGTTGGAGGCCCAAGTGTCAAGTGCGACCTCGCTGGTGAGCCAATGGAGCCTGGTCTCGATTGGGATATGTGGCTTGGCCCAACCCCTGACCGTCCTTACTCATCGGTGCTGAGCCCACGCGGACGCCATAATCACTTCCCCGCATGGCGTAACTACCGCGAGTTTTCCGGTGGCGGGCATGCCGACATCGGTGCGCACATGTATGACATCATGCAGTGGGGTCTTGGCACGGATGCATCGGGGCCAGTGGAGGTTCTCCCACCCGATGACCCATCGGAGGGACAAGGAGCCCGCTTCATCATGCCGAATGGGGTTGAGATTACCCATGGCGGCGCAAGCGGCGTTGTCTTTACTGGTACGCGTGGGATGCTTCGTGTTGACCGTGGCGTTCTCTTCAGCAATCCAAAAGAGCTTATTCAGGACCCACTTGCGGATAGTGAAGTGCATTTGTTCAAGTCGCCTGGGCATCACCGAAACTGGCTCGATTGCATCAAGTCGCGTGAGCGGTGTCTCTGTGATGTCGAAATCGGTGCACGCTCAAACCAATACACACAGCTTGGCAACCTTGCTTATTGGCATGGGCGTAAGCTCAAATGGGATCCGGTTAAGTGGGAGTTCCCGGGTGACAAGGAAGCCAATACGTGGCTTGACTATGAGCGCCGTCCTCAGTGGAAGCTGCCAAAAGCGTAAGCCGGCTGGTAGTTTCATGGTCGTTTTGAAAGCCTCACCGGCAGGACCGCTGGTGGGGCTTTTCTACGCCAGCAGACCCGGTACGACATTGCCATAGACATCCGTGAGGCGGAAGTCGCGACCGGCGTAGCGGTAGGTCAGCCGCTTGTGGTCAAAGCCCATCAGGTGCAAAATCGTCGCATGGAGGTCATGGACGGGAACGATGTCCTTTTCCGCTTTGAAGCCAAAGTTATCCGTAGCACCGTAGACAGTTCCACCTTTGACGCCGCCACCCGCCATCCACATCGTGAAGCCGTACGGATTATGATCACGGCCCTTACTCGGCCCCGTCAGCTCAACGACAGGCGTGCGGCCAAACTCACCTCCCCAAATCACAAGCGTGTCTTCCAACATCCCGCGCTGCTTTAAGTCACGGAGAAGCGCTGCGATTGGCTTATCAATCTGCTGAGCGAGCGTCCGGTGCTGTCCGATGTCATCGTGGTGATCCCAAGGCTGGCCAGCTCCCTGCCAAATCTGCACCATCCGGACACCGCGCTCCACGAGGCGGCGCGCTGTCAGAATCGAGCGTGCAAGAGTGCCATCACCGTACGCATCCCGGACAGATTGCGGCTCAAGGTTTGTATCGAATGCATCCGTGGCCTCGCGCTGCATCCGGTACGCAAGCTCATAGCTCTGGAGCTTTGCTTCAAGGCGCGGTTCGGTGGCTCTCGATGCGAGATGCTGCTGGTTGAGATCACGCAGAATATCGAGGGTGCGGCGCTGCTCGGTGGCTGTCTGGTTTGCGCTCTGGATGTTTTCGATCAGCTTTGCAATCTCGGTATGCTGGGGATCGATGCTTGTACCTTGGAAAGCGCCTGGGAGAAATGCGCTGCGCCAGTTTTCCGAGTCTTTGATGGGGCTGCCACCCGGGCAGAGGACGACAAACCCGGGGAGGTTGCGATTTTCTGTGCCGAGACCATAAGTGATCCACGAACCAAGGGATGGCCTTACCTGAACCTGGTCACCGCAGTGCATCAGCATCAGGCTTGGTTCATGGTTTGGGATTTCAGCCTTCATGCTGTTGATGACGCAGATGTCATCGATGCAGCCGCCGACATGGTCAAAGATTTCGCTGACATAAATGCCGCTTTTACCGTAGCGCTTGAATGCGAAGGGGCTAGGGAAGAGGGCACCTGTTTTGCGCTCGGTCTGGATCCCACCGCCCGGGATGGGCTGGCCTGCGTACTTTGTGAGGTCTGGCTTGTAATCAAAGGTGTCGAGGTGGCTTGGGCCGCCATTCATAAAG
>Ga0255111_1000350_pt1 | contig 14858 bp, 14 predicted proteins | sample Law_Yuk_RepA_8h_FD_188472 | JGI IMG/M metagenome (GOLD analysis project Ga0255111, IMG submission 188472) | Freshwater microbial communities from St. Lawrence River, New York, United States - Law_Yuk_RepA_8h | ecosystem: Environmental > Aquatic > Freshwater > River | place: USA: New York... | reverse complement strand
ACTGCTGCGCCAGCGCTTGCACGGTGGACAAATCGACCGGGCAATTGAAAGCGATGATGCCGCCGAAAGCCGATGTCGGGTCGGTCTGGTAAGCCTTTTTGTAAGCGGACAAAGCGTCTTCGGCCACCGCCACACCACAAGGGTTGGCGTGTTTGACGATGACGCAAGCCGGCGTGTCAAAACTCTTGACGCATTCCCATGCCGCGTCTGCGTCTGCAATGTTGTTGTACGACAGTTCTTTGCCTTGCAATTGACGCGCAGTCACCAGCGAACCCGGCGCGGGTTCGGCATCCCGGTAAAACGCTGCCAGTTGGTGCGGGTTCTCGCCGTAACGCAAGTCTTGCAATTTGACAAAGCGGCCATTGGCCTGTGCGGGGAACAAACTGCGTTGCTCGGTGGCCAAGTCCAGCGAGGACAAATAATCGCTGATCGCGCCGTCGTACATGCTGATGCGGTTGAACGCGGCCACCGCCAGTTTGAAACGCGTGGCTTCACTCAAACCCTGGTGCTCGCGCCATTCGTCAATCACTGGCTGATACTGCGATGCGTGGGTCAACACGGCCACATGCTTCCAGTTTTTGGCGGCGCTTCGCACCATCGCCGGTCCGCCTATGTCGATGTTTTCAATCGCATCGTCCAGTGTGCAATCGGGCATGGCCACCGTGGCTTCAAACGGGTACAAATTGACCACCAGCAAATCAATGGTTTCAATGCCGTGGTCTTGCAAGGCCTGCATGTGGGCAGGCACATCACGCCGCGCCAACAAGCCGCCATGCACTTTGGGGTGCAGGGTTTTGACACGCCCATCGAGCATTTCAGGGAAACCGGTCAGGTCGGCGACTTCTCGCACCGGCAAACCTTGGGCGGCCAGCAACTGCGCCGTACCACCAGTGGATATCAGCTTGACACCTAATGCATGCAATGCCTGGGCGAGTTCCACAACACCGGTCTTGTCGGACACGGAAATCAATGCATTCATGGATACAACTTTCTAATGAGCTGACAAGGTAAAGCGTAACAGTCAGAGTAATTTGTGATCGGTGAGTTTTTTACGCAAGGTATTGCGATTCAGTCCCAGCCAAGTGGCCGCGCGCGACTGGTTGCCGTCTGCGTGTTTCATGACGACATCGAGCAATGGCTTTTCCATGACTTGAATCATCATGTCATGCAATTGATCGGGTTCAGCACCACGCAAATCCTTGAAATACGTTTCAAGGCTGTGGCGAATCACCTCTTCAATCTGCTTTTTACTCATGTGCTTGTCTCCAAAACGGATGTGTGTTGTATGGGCTCTAAACGGTCTGACAGCTGGGCCAAGCCGTCAAAATAATTGGCAACAGCGAGCAACTGCAGGTCGCAGTCGTCGATGGCATTCATGCTTTTTCTAAAGGCCAATGCATGCGGCAGGCCATGCGTATACCAAGCAATGTGTTTGCGTGCACTGCGCACGCCCAAGTGCTTGCCGTAAAGGCTGTAGTGGTCTTGCAAATGGTGCAAGAGCAATCGCTTGACCTCGGCGACCAAAGGTGAGGCAAGCTCGCTGCCGTGGCTAAGGTAATGCGCAACTTCGCGAAATATCCAAGGACGCCCTTGGGCAGCACGCCCAATCATCACCGCATCAGCCCCAGTCAGCGCCAGGACTTGTTTGGCTTTTTGTGGGGAATCAATGTCGCCATTGGCCACCACAGGAATGGTCAGCGCTGCCTTCACCAGGGCAATGGTTTCGTACTCAGCAAAGCCGCTGTAGCCCTGTTCGCGGGTGCGGCCATGCACCGTGACCATTTGCACACCGGCTGATTCGGCTTGTCTGGCCAGTGAGATGACATTGCGCTGATCGGCACGCCAACCGGTGCGCATCTTCAGCGTCACGGGTACCTCGTAGGGCATGGCTGCATTCACCACCGCTTGCACAATTTGCATAGCGAGTTTTTCGTCTTGCATCAACGCTGACCCTGCCCATTTGTTGCAGACTTTTTTGGCGGGACAGCCCATGTTGATATCGATGATCTGAGCGCCGCGCTGGATGTTGTAGACCGCCGCGTCAGCCATCATGTCGGCATCTGTGCCAGCGATCTGCACGGCGATGGGGCCGTCTTCACCGTCGTGGTTGGCTCGACGCGAGGTTTTCAAACTGTCCCACAAATCTTTGCGCGATGTGACCATTTCGCTGACCGCATACGCCGCACCCAGTTGTTTGCACAACATGCGAAACGGCCTGTCTGTGACACCTGCCATGGGTGCCACAAACACGTTGTGTGCTAACTCAAACGAACCGATGCGCATGTGGACTCAATAGCTGTGCTCAAAAAGGAGGCACGATTCTAGCGGTGTGAAATGTTTTTGTACGCGTTTTTTTGATGTATTTTTTCACTGAACATTTGTGCGTTTTTGTATCGGTTTTTTTGCACGCACAACAATTACACTGCCTCAGATGGAGAATTTTTTTCAATCCCTATTGACAAACCTAGCGCAGCCCGAGTATGGGTTGATCGTTTTATTTGGTGCGTCCTTGTTGGCAGCGACTTTGTTACCGTTGGGTTCCGAGCCTGTTTTATTAGGCTTAATCACTTTGAATCCATCGCTGCTGTGGCCCGCATTGTGTGTGGCAACCATAGGCAACACATTGGGTGGCGCAGTGGGTTGGTGGATGGGGGTGGGCGCAGACCGTTTATGGGCAACTCACCAACCGTCCTTCAATAAAGCACACCATTTGCGCGCCCTGAAATGGTTGCAGCGTATGGGGCCTGCAGCGTGTTTAGGCGCATGGTTACCCGTGATAGGCGACCCGTTGTGCGTGGTGGCTGGTTTTTTAAGGCTACCGTTTTGGCCGTGTGTGTTTTACATGGCCGTTGGCAAAGCACTTCGTTATGGTGTGCTGGTGTTTGGCTGGCAATGGATCGTTTGAGCAGCGTGAATCAACAAGCAGGTCGAAAAAATGCTTGCGTGATGATCACGACACCTGTCAGGAACTGAATAAAAAGTTCATCACATCGCCGTCTTTCACCACATATTCTTTGCCTTCCGCACGCATTTTTCCTGCGTCCTTGGCGCCTTGCTCACCCTTGAACTGAATGAAGTCGTTGAAGGCGATGGTTTGCGCACGTATGTAGCCCTTTTCAAAATCGGTGTGTATGACACCGGCGGCTTGCGGGCCGGTATCTCCTACGCGAATGGTCCATGCCCTCACTTCTTTCACGCCTGCGGTGAAATAAGTTTGCAAACCCAGCAACGTATAAGCAGAGCGGATCAAGCGGTTCAACCCTGGTTCTTCTTGTCCGAGTTCTGCCAAAAACATGTCGCGGTCTTCGTCACTCATCTCGCTCATTTCGGCTTCAAGCTTGGCGCTGATAGCCACCACAGGGGCATGCTGCGCTTGAGCAAATTTTGAGAGTCGCTCCAGCATGGGGTTGTTCTGGAATCCGTCCTCGGCCACGTTAGCTACAAACATGGCGGGCTTGGCGGTGATCAGGAAAAATTGTTTGACCGCGAGTTTTTCTTCCTTGCTGAAGTCAATGGTGCGCACCGGCTTGGTGTCATTCAACGCGGTCTGGCAGCGTTCCAAAATAGCGACGAGTTTGGCGGCTTCCTTGTCGCCTGAGCGTGCGGTTTTTTGATGGCGATGAAGCGCTTTTTCTACGCTGCTCAAGTCTGCCAAGCACAACTCAGTTTGAATCACTTCAATGTCTGAAATAGGATCGACCTTGCCAGCCACATGAATCACGTTGTCGTCTTCAAAACAGCGCACCACATTGACAATCGCATCGGTTTCGCGGATGTGCGCCAAAAACTGGTTGCCAAGTCCTTCACCTGTGCTCGCTCCTGCCACCAACCCGGCGATATCCACAAACTCGACGATGGCGGGTACAACGCGCTCGGGTTTGACGATCTCTGACAACTGGTCCAAACGTGTATCTGGAACCTCAACCACACCAACATTGGGCTCGATCGTGCAAAACGGGTAATTTTCAGCCGCAATGCCTGCTTTGGTGAGGGCGTTGAACAGGGTGGACTTACCGACGTTGGGCAAGCCCACGATGCCGCATTTCAAACTCATGGCTGATTCCTTGGAAAGCTAATGCACACGCTAGGGTTGTGCGCAAAGCCTGAAATTCTACGGGCAGGCAACTCCTACAATAGAAAGCATGTCTTCTTCCTTCGATATTTGCATACGCGGCAGCGGCGTGGTTGGTAGCACTTTGGCGCTTTTGCTCGCGCGACAGCGCTTGCGTGTGGCCTTGGTGGGTCATCCTTCACCGGCCACTGATGTGCGCGCTTTTGCCCTGAACGCGCAGTCCCGGGAAGTTTTGTCTGAGCTTCGTTGTTGGCCTGAATCGCCCCATGTCACTGCGGTGCAATCCATGCAAGTGTGGGGCGATGCTGGTGGATTCGTGCAATTCCAGGCGCCCTCGTTCAATGGTTTGACACATATCGTCGATGTGCCCGCGCTAGAGGATATGCTGTCGCAAGCTATCCATTATCAAACTGAGATTCAACGTTTTGACTCTGCCCCACAAGCCACACTGACTGTGGTGTGTGAAGGTCGCAGCAGTCAATCCCGCAAAGAACTTGGCGTGGCCTACAACAGCATGCCGTATGCCCAACACGCATTGGCCACCCGTGTGCAATGCGACAAACCGCATCGTCAACAAGCATTGCAATGGTTTTCCCGCAGTCACGGCGAGCTCGACATATTGGCGCTCCTGCCCTTGGGTGGCAATGCGGGACAAGAGGCTGCCGTCGTATGGTCTTTGCCATCTTCACGTGCGTTGGCGCTTGAGCAAGCATCGGCGCATGAACTGTCGCTGGCGCTGTCACAAGCCAGCCAACAGGTGTTGGGGCCATTAACAGTCATCGCACCCGCTCAAGTTTGGCCACTTCATCAGGCCCAAGCCCTGCAATGGAGCGGACATTTTGACAATGGTCAATCGTGGGTACTGGCCGGGGATGCGGCACACACCATCCACCCTCTGGCAGGCTTGGGCTTGAACCTGGGCTTGGCAGATATCAGCGAATTGGCATCGATACTCAAAGAGCGCGAAACATCCGCCTATTGGCGGCCCTTGAACGATCCGTATTTTTTGCGCCGCTACGAGCGCGCACGCAAAGCGGGTATGCAATCCACATGGTTGGCCTGTGATGGCTTACACCGCTTGTTCAATCAACCCATGATCCCTATTCAGCAACTGCGCAACTGGGGCTTGAACAGCTTCAATCAGTTCAATGCTCTCAAGCTTTGGACCATGCGCCAAGCCATGCATTAATCAACCCTCGGAATAACCATGTCTTACCAAACGATTCGTCACGCACTGGCAATTTTCTTTGCCTTGTCCCTAAGCTGTTTCAGCACCGGTGCTGTGTTTGCGCAAGGAGAAGAAGCGCAGATTCGAAAAAACTTGAAAGAGCGCATGCCGCAGATTCAGCCAATCGACGAAGTACGGCGCACCCCCATGCCTGGATTGTTTGAAGTGCGTGTGGATGGAACCGACATTTACTACACCGACGCAAGCGGCCATTTTTTATTGCAAGGCCAATTGATTGACACGCGCAATCAACGCAACTTGACCGAAGAACGCTTGCAAAAAATCATGGCCATTGATTTCAAGTCACTGCCTTTCAAGGATGCAATCACTTGGGTGAAAGGCAAGGGCGAGAGAAAAATCGCGATTTTTGAAGACCCCAACTGTGGCTATTGCAAACGCTTTGAACGTGACATCGCCAAGTTAGACAACGTCACAGTGTTCGTTTTTCTTTACCCCATACTGGGCAAAGACTCGGTGGAAAAATCTAAATCAATATGGTGCGCCAAAGATGCTGCCAAGTCTTGGCAAGACTGGATGGTGCGTGACCAAGCGCCTGCCGTCGCAAACTGTGACACTGGCAGTCTGAAACGCAATATGGAATATGGTCAGAAAATGAAAATCACAGGGACACCCACCACACTGCTACCCGACGGCACACGTATTCCAGGGGCGATTGAATTGTCGCAACTTGAAAAACTATTAGCCAAGCAATGAGTGTCAACACCGCAAGCGTTCACTACCAGGTTCGCGTACTCAACCTGCATGCCCACCAATGGGAAGTGGTACTGACGCTGCAACAACCCCAAGCGGTGCAACATTTACAACTGCCGGTTTGGATTCCGGGCAGTTACATGGTGCGGGAATTTTCAAAGCAACTCAGCCAGATGAGGGCCACACAGCATGGTGTCACTTGTGCCGTAGAACAAACCGCCAAAGCTACTTGGCAAGTTCATGCGAATCCTTCGCATGCTTTGCAAGTGCGTTACATCGTCCACGCCTATGACGCATCGGTACGTACTGCTTGGCTAGATGCATTGCGTGGTTTTTTCAACCCGACGAGCCTGTGTTTGATCGCTATCGGCCATGAAGAACAATCACTCTCCATCGATATTGCTCAGCCTGAAGCATGCCCGCATTGGCGGGTAGCAACCGCATTGCGCCCAGTCAAAATCAGTTCGCATGGGTTTGGCCTTTACCGAGCAGACAACTATGACGAACTGGCTGACTCACCGGTTGAAATGGCAGACTTTTGGGCAAGTGATTTTGTCGTCAGGGGCGTTCCACACCGTGTCGTGGTCACGGGTGCGACGCCGTCATTTGACGGTAATCGGTTGCTGGCTGACATGCAAAAAATTTGTGAAGCTGAAATTCATTTTTGGCACGGTACGCGCAAACCTCCGCATGACCGCTATGTGTTTTTCATCAACGCGGTAGCTGATGGCTATGGCGGCTTAGAGCATTCCCACAGCACAGCGCTGATGTGTAAGCGCGACGACTTGCCCCGCGTTGACCATGCTGCATCTAACGATGGCTATATCAATTTATTGGGCCTGATCAGTCACGAATATTTCCACACGTGGAATGTCAAACGCTTGCGCCCTGTTTCGTTTGCCCGTTATGACTACACACAAGAAAATTACACGCCGTTGTTGTGGTTCTTTGAAGGTTTGACCAGTTACTACGATGACCTGTTGTTGTGCCGTGCCGAATTGATTTCGCCTGCGGTGTATTTGAAGCTGCTTGGAAAAACCATCAACAACGTGTTGCAAACACCGGGGCGACATGTTCACAGTGTTGCGCAAGCCAGCTTTGAGGCGTGGACCAAGCTTTACCGTCCCGATGCCAACAGTCCCAACTTATCCATCAGTTACTACGCCAAAGGGGCATTGGTCGGTCTGTGTTTAGATTTGTCGTTGCGAAAAACGGGCCACAGCCTGGACCAAGTGATGCGACTCTTGTGGGAACACTGCAAAGCTGGACCGATGCAAGAAGGCGATGTCTCACAGGTACTCAAGACCTTGACCGGCCGCAGTTGGCAACGTGAAATCAAGGCTTGGGTACACGGCACAGGCGAGTTGCCATTGAGGGAATTGCTTCATGCACAAGGCATAGAAATCATAGAAGACACTTGTCCATTGGCACAACAACTTGGGCTGCGCGTACAAGAAAACCATGCTGTGCACATCCAAAGCGTACTGAGTGACAGTGCCGCTGAAGTGGCGGGATTCGCGCCTGGCGATGAATGGCTGGGGGTGGCTATCGCTGGCAACCGCAGTACTGGTGCCAGTGCTTGGCGCATCAAACGCCTTGACCAATTACCCGCCCTGCTGGGCAAACACAAAAGCTTGACGGCTTTGATTTCTCGTGACGGCAGGCTGCTGCAACTACCGCTTCGGCTGCCTGCCAAGGCTGTCAAACAATGGCGCTTAGGCATTGCCCACGCCAACAAAGTGGGGCAATGGCTGGCTGGGAAACAGGCTTGAATAAGTGTCAGAGTTTTCGCAAATCCATCACACGCTTGGCCTTGCCCTGGCTGCGCTCGATGGTGCCTTCGGCGCACAACTCGACCGATAAACTGCTGCCTATATAGGCCTTGGCGTCATGAACCAATGCGTTCGCCGCAGTCAATGCCTGGCTTGAATCTACCGCCACACCTGCGCGAGTTTCTACCTTCACGGACAAGTTGTCCAACGGTCCAGACCGGGTCAACACACATTGGTAGTGCGCACTCAATGCGGGCTGTCGCAAGATCAATTCCTCAATTTGCGAAGGGAACACATTGACACCGCGAACAATCATCATGTCGTCACTGCGGCCCGTGATTTTTTCAATGCGCCGCATGGTGCGAGCAGTGCCGGGCAATAAACGGGTGAGGTCCCGCGTTCGGTAACGGATGATGGGCATGGCTTCTTTGGTGAGACTGGTGAACACCAATTCGCCCCACTCCCCTTCAGCAACAGGTTCACCGGTGTTGGGATCAATGATCTCCGGGTAAAAATGGTCTTCCCATACCGTGGGGCCGTCCTTGGTCTCAATACATTCGCTGGCAACGCCTGGACCAATCACTTCTGATAAACCATAAATGTCTACCGCGTCTATGCCCATGCGTTTCTCAATATTGATACGCATGTCATTGGTCCAGGGTTCTGCGCCAAAAATTCCCAATCGCAAACTCACTGCTTGTGCAGGTATGCCTTGTCGCTCGAACTCATCGGCCAAGGCCAGCATATAACTCGGGGTGACCATGATGATGTCAGGCTTGAAGTCGTGAATCAATTGCACCTGTCTTTCAGTTTGCCCACCACCGAAAGGCACAACGGTGAGGCCCAATTTTTCTGCGCCGTAATGTGCACCCAGTCCGCCGGTGAACAAACCATACCCGTAACTGATGTGCACGGTGTCTCCCGGGCGTGCACCAGCAGCACGGATACTGCGGGCCACACACTGCGACCACGTGTCGATGTCGTTCAAGGTGTAGCCGACCACCGTAGGTTTTCCCGTGGTACCGCTTGAAGCATGTATGCGGGCGAGTTGTGCACGGGGAACCGCAAACATGCCAAAGGGATAACTGTCGCGTAAATCTGCTTTTGTGGTGAAGGGAAACTTAGACAGGTCCGACAAGTGACGGCAATCAGCAGGATGCAACCCCGCTGCATCAAACTTCGCCCGATAGACTGGCGAATGCGTATAAGCATGCATCAAACTTGAGCGAAGTCGTTGCAATTGCAGTGCACGCAACTCATCAATGCTGGCTTTTTCAATCGGCTCTAAGGGAAAAGCTTTGTTCATGGTGTCACCACTTGGCCTGGTATTTGTGCACTTTTCCCTCTGAAAAGCGCAATCACTTCATCATGCTGGTTACGCACCGACATGTCATACACCCCATGGCGACCGCTGAGTACCTGCTCTTGGCCAGTGCAGGTCAGCACATCGTCCAATTTCGCTGGCTTTAAAAATTCGATGCTGGCTGCCGCAGCCACCGCATTGTGGTTATGGCTGTTGCAAGCAAATGCAAATGTGGAATCAGCCAATGTAAAGATGAAGCCACCGTGGCAAATCCCATGCCCATTCAAATGCAAGGCCCGCACCTGCATGCGCATACGCGCATGACCGGGCGCACATAACAGCAATTCCATGCCCATGGTGTCTTTGGAGGCGACATCGGAGGCGAACATGGTGTTGCCAACCATCGTGGCCAGCGCCTCAGCGCTTGTTGATAAGGACATGGTTTACTGTCCCGTGAACTGCGCAGGACGTTTTTGCAGAAATGCACTCACCCCTTCGATGTAATCATGGGTCCTGCCCATCGCAGATTGGGTGTCTCGCTCCACATCAAGTTGCTGGTTCAAGCTGCGCGTTCCAGCTTCACGCAACAGTGCACGTGTGGCCACCAATGCTTGGGTAGGCATGGCAGCCAAGCGTGTGGCCATTTCCATGGAAGCCGCCACACAATCGTCTGCGACCTCCCAAATCATTCCCCATTCTTTGGCTTGGGCGGCAGGCAATTTATCGCCAGTCATGGCCAATGCCATGGCACGCGCCAAACCTAATCGCTCCACCAAAAACCAACTGCTGCCAGCGTCAGGTATCAAACCGATTTTGCTGAATGCTTGAATGAAGCTCGCACCCGGGGCGGCAATTGCAATATCGCAAGTCATTGCCAAAGAAGCACCGGCACCAGCAGCGACACCATTGACCGCAGCGATCGTTGGCATACGCAACTGTTGCAAGCGACGCGCGGTCGGATTGAAAGCCTGATCAATCACCGGGCCGGGGTCTGCGCGTTCCACCAAGTCAGGGCCTTCAGCAAAATCGAATTCAGCCAAATCTGCCCCGGCACAAAAACCACGGCCTGCGCCAGTAATCACCAAGGCGCGAATGGATTTATCAGCCTCAGCTGTATCCAAGGCAGCCCATAAATCATGGTGCATACGTCGGGTAAAGCTGTTGAGTGCCTGCGGTCGGTTCAAGGTCAGCTTTGCCACGCTTCCTTGGGCTTCATATAAAACAGTGTTTTCGCTCATTTTTGTCTCCTTTGGGGATAATTTAACACCGCACTTTAAAAATCCATCCTTGGTTATAGTTGCCCGCATCTTTAACAGCGTTTGAGCAGGGTTTTTTCATGGCATATGAATTCATCAACACACATATTGAGGCCGACAAAGTTGGAGTCATCACCCTCAACCGTCCGAAGCAATTGAATGCATTGAGTCCGGATTTGATGGTCGAACTCGGCCACGCACTCACTGCATTCGATGCCAATGAAAGCATTGGCTGCATCATCATCACGGGCAGCGAAAAGGCATTTGCCGCGGGCGCAGACATTGGCGCAATGGCCACCTATTCATTTGCCGATGTGTACAAAAACGACTACATCACCAAGCACTGGGAAACCATACGCAGTATTCGCAAGCCAGTCATCGCTGCTGTCAGTGGGTTTGCGTTGGGTGGCGGATGCGAACTTGCCATGATGTGCGACTTCATCATTGCCGCTGACAATGCGCGCTTTGGTCAACCAGAAATCAAACTCGGCATCATTCCGGGTGCCGGTGGCACACAACGCTTGCCACGTGCGGTGGGCAAAGCCAAAGCCATGGATTTGGTGCTGACAGGTCGCATGATGAATGCCGAAGAAGCAGAACGCGCTGGACTGGTCAGTCGCATCGTCGCCATAGACAAATTGATGGAAGAAACCCTCGGTGCAGCTTTGGCTATTTGCAGCTATTCACAGATAGCCGTTATGGCCGCCAAAGAATCGGTGAACCGCTCATTTGAAAGCGGTCTGAGTGACGGCGTGATGTTCGAGCGTCGTATTTTTCACGCATTGTTTGCCACGCAAGACCAAAAAGAAGGCATGGATGCCTTTGTCAACAAGCGCGCCGCAAACTTCAAACACCTGTAAACCCAGATAGGAGCAAGCAATGACCGCACATGACAGCCAGCAAAATGCAGCTCAAAAAAACAGTTACTTGGTCTTGAAGTCATTGGCAGGTTTAGTGCTTGTATTGGCCGGCTTGTTTTTTTTAGGCCCTGTCAATGAATTCGGTTCTGACACACCTAGCGCCAGAGAGCCGCTGCCCACCTCTTTGGCTGAGTTAGACAACTGGCTGCAAACCAGCGAATCACGTTTTGAAAATTTACGCCCCGGCACTGCAAAAGGTGTGGTGTGGGCGGCACCTGACAAACAAAAAACCCCTTGGTCTGTGGTTTATATCCATGGCTTTTCTGCCTCACGGTTAGAAACCGCCCCGTTGGCGGATCAAGTTGCCAAAGCATTAGGGGCGAATTTGTTCTATACCCGCCTGAGTGGTCATGGCTTATCAGGCCAAGCCATGGGCGAAGCGACCGCACAAGATTGGATGGCTGATACGCTTGAGGCGGTTCGCATAGGGGCTACGCTGGGTGACAAAGTCTTGGTCATCAGTTGTTCAACAGGCTCTACATTGTCAACTTGGTTAGGCACCACGCCACAAGCCTCTGCAGTGAATGCATTTGTGTTTATCTCACCCAACTACGGTTTGAAAAACAAAATGTCCGAGTTGATCAACGCTCCCTGGGGCCAACATATTGCGACAGCCGTTTCAGGCGACACCATTCGCTATGAACAAACCGACCCGAGGGAAATCGCGGGTTGGACCGGCACATACCCCACCAAAGCCCTCTTCCCCATGATGGCGCTGGTAAAAAAAGTCAGAGACAGCGATTTGTCTGCTTTCCAGACACCGGTGTTTGTGCTTTACAGCGCAGCCGATCAAACCGTTGACCCTGTACAAATCAAAGCCACATTTGCACGACTGGGCTCAAAGAAAAAATCCATCGATGCCGTGACATACAGCCAAAGCAAAGGTCAACATGTGCTGGCTGGTGACATACGCGACCCGCAATCGGTAGCACCCATGGCCGAATCCATCATCAAATGGACAGAAACCCTGCACACCCCATGACTGTATCGACGCCCCATGTTTTGATTGCAGGCGCCGGCCCAGTGGGCATGATGAGCGCGCTGGCTTTAGGTCGCGCGGGTATTCGCGTGACCTTGCTTGAATCTGCTGCTGGCTTGAACCGAGATTTGCGGGCTTCTACTTTTCATCCCCCCACACTTGATATGTTGGCCAAGTATGGGCTGACTTCATCACTGATTGAACAAGGACTGGTTGCCCGCTTTACGCAGCAACGCGACCGCACACAAGGCGTCATCGCTGAATTTGATTTGTCTCAGCTGACTGGGCTCACCGACCATCCGTTTCGATTGCAATGCGAACAATGGAAATTGACCGACCTGATCATGGCGCAGTTGACTCAACTACCGCATGTCTCTTTAGCGTTTGACAGCCGTGTAGAAAGCGTCTCACAAACTGAAAACAGCGTCAGCGTCAACGTAAGACAAGGCGATCAATTACAGACCTTGCACGGCGATTACCTGATTGGTGCTGATGGTGCATGGAGTGCGGTTCGCACACAACTGGGAATTGCTTTCGAGGGCTATACCTATCCTGAAAGATTTTTGGTGGTGTCAACCCCATTTGAATATGCAGACCACATGCCACAACTGTCTTATGTGAACTATTGCTCTGACCCCTATGAATGGTGTGTGCTGCTGAGGGTGCCTACCTTGTGGCGCGTGTTGTTTCCCACCAAAGAAGACGAAACAGACGAGCAGGTGTTGACTGACGAGTCCGTACAAACGCGGTTACAGCGTTTGTTGCCTCAATCAGAAGACTACACCGTGGTTCACCGTACGCTGTACAAAGTCCACCAACGTGTGGCGCAACATTTCCGCCAAGGACGTGTTTTTCTGGCAGGTGACGCTGCTCATATCAACAACCCGTTGGGTGGCATGGGCATGAACGGCGGTATTCACGATGCCATGAATCTTTGCGAAAAATTGATGGCTGTCCTTTTGCAAGGCGCACACACAGAAGTGCTGGATTTGTACGAAAAACAGCGTCGCACCATCGCCATTGAATACATCAATGCCAGCACAGCCCGCAATAAAAAAGAAATTGAAGAACGCGACCCCGTGCTCAGACAAAAAAACCATGATGAATTGCGCGCCCTTGCTGCTGATCCTGCGAGCAGCTTGGCCTACTTACGAAAAACTTCCATGATTGATGCGCTAGAACGCGCCAAGGCTTTGACATGATCGAAAAAGGTTTAACCAAAATCAGCCATTCACAACGACGTGCATTGCTGCGCGAACGACTCTCAAAAGGTCGATTGGTAGTGGCGCCCGGTGTGTTTGAAATGGTGTCGGCAAAAATCGCTGACCGCATGGGTTTCGATGCTCTTTATATGACGGGTTATGGCACGGTAGCGTCTTATTTGGGGTTGCCAGACGCTGGCTTAGCCACCTATACAGACATGGTCAACCGGGTTTCCCAATTCACCAGCATCACAAACACTCCCTTGATTTGCGACGGCGACACAGGATACGGTGGCTTGTTGAATGTGATGCACACTGTGCGCGGCTATGAGGCTGCTGGTGCTTGTGCTATTCAGTTAGAAGACCAGGAATTCCCCAAAAAGTGCGGGCACATGCTGGGCAGGCGGGTGATTCCAATGCAAGACATGGTCGAAAAAATTCGCGTTGCAGTCGAAACCAGAGATGACCCCAATTTCCAGATCATCGCGCGAACAGATGCACGTACCACTTTGGGGTTGGACGAAGCATTGCGTCGTGCCGAAAGTTATGCGCGTGCAGGTGCAGATGTGTTGTTCGTGGAAAGCCCAGAGTCTGTGGAGGAGATGGAAAAAATTGCAAAAAGTATTGATGTGCCACTGGTCGCTAACATGGTTGAAGGCGGCAGAACACCAGTGCTCACCTATGAACAACTTGAAGCCATCGGTTATGGGCTGGCCATCTTTCCTGCAACGGCTTTTCTGGCGGCAGGAGCGGCCATGCAAAGCGTCTACCAAACACTTCTGACCGACAAATCGAGCACGAAGGTGACCCAGCCGCTTTATAACTTTCAGGAGTTTTCAAAATTGATGGGTTTTGATTGGGTAAGTCAGTTTGACCAGCAGTTCAAAACATCCGACCAATGAACATGAACCGTGACGATATTTACCGCAGACAAGGGCTGGGCGACACCTCGGGCGTGGGTCAGCGTTGTGGTTTGATTGTGGTGGACTTCGTCAACGGATTTGTAGATATCAATCAACTGGGTGGGCCGCATATTGAAGCTGCAGCCCATGCTAGCGTCCCGCTGTTGCATGCATTTCGTCAAATGCAATTGCCTGTGGCACACACCCGCGTGGTGTTTGCAGAAGACGGCTCAGACATCAACATATTTGCCCAACGCATCAAACCATTACAGCGCTTAACTGAGGATGCGCAAAGTTCGCAAATTGTCCCCTTCTTGCAACCCGTCACGGGTGAATTGGTGGTGCGCAAACAAACGGCCTCGGCATTCTTCAACACACCCTTGGCAACTTGGTTGCATTTGCATGGTGTCGATACTGCTGTGGTCGTCGGTTGCACCACCAGCGGCTGTGTCCGGGCCACCGTGGTGGATGCCATGCAACACAACTTTCGCACGGTTGTGGTCAGCGACTGTG
>Ga0255111_1000344_pt1 | contig 14929 bp, 10 predicted proteins | sample Law_Yuk_RepA_8h_FD_188472 | JGI IMG/M metagenome (GOLD analysis project Ga0255111, IMG submission 188472) | Freshwater microbial communities from St. Lawrence River, New York, United States - Law_Yuk_RepA_8h | ecosystem: Environmental > Aquatic > Freshwater > River | place: USA: New York... | reverse complement strand
GTCCGTACCCATGGGTTGGGCGGAAGCGGGTTTTCTTTGCCGAAATCGGTCGCGACGGCGTTGGACTGACCTTGGATGATGAAGGCATCCCCGCAGACGAGGTCGGCGGCGGCATGCACAGCCTTGCCGTCGGCGAGCAACTCCACGCGGTAACGAATGAGGCCGGGCTTGAGCGTCTGCACGAAGCGGTAACCCTTCCCGGCCAGCGGCACCTGCGTCGCTTCGTCGACCAGTTTTTCGTCCGCATAAAGCTTGAGGGTCACCTTCTGCGCCTCCGCGGCCAAGGTGCCCTTACAATAGAGCTTACCCAAGCCATCGCCCTCCCGGGCATAAAATTGACCATCCACGGGGAGTTCTGACTCCGGCTCCGGACGGGCCCGCCACGAATCCAGCGGCTGCTCCGCAACCTCGACCTCCGTGGCTAACCCCGCCCCACCGGCTCGCTGTGAGTCAAAGTAAGCCGCGATGTTCAAACGGCCGGCACCCATCGCGCGCTTGAGAATCAACGTATCCCCAGCGACCTCGGAGATGACCGGTGCGCCGGTGACTTTCCAGCGGTAGGTACGTTGACCGTCCTTCAGCGCCGTCAGTGACTCACCATTGACCACATCCAGCTTCAGCCGGAGTTCCGTGCGTCCGTCCCATGCCTTGGGCGCGCTCAACTTAAGGACCGGCTCCGGGAAGACGCGTTTCCAGGTCACCTCGACCGACTTCTCGATGACGCCTTGCGGCATGACGACAGAGAGCCGGCAAGTTCCACGAAACTCCGCCTTCCCGGGAGGGAGCCGGTCCACGGTCTCACTGAAGCCCGTGCGGCCCGCGATGAGTTGTCCCTGGGCGCCCGTCCAGCTCACCGACAAGGCGCCGGGCACGTTGGCCTTATAGGTGACGGTTTCACCTTGGTTCAGGACCAAACGGTCCGCGGTGAGGGTCACCTCGCCACCTTGCGTGACGACGTGTCCGACCAAGCGCTGGTTCTTCACTTGGTTCGCATACTCGAGTTTGATCCAGTCCGGCGAACGCGCGACCGAGGAGACGCGCACTTCATCCATGTCGCCTTCGTAGCTATAGACATCGTACCAGCCGCCGATCCAGAGGCGGGCGGGCGACTTGATGTTGAGCGTCGGGCTGGCCTTGCCGTCCAATTGACCGTTCAGGTAGAGCCGGCCGTCATTCTTATCGTAGGTATGCGTGACGTAATGCCACTCATCGGGCGCCAGGTTCGACGGCCCGTCGACGTCGGAGAAATTGCTGTCGATGTGCAGGTGTTGAGGGGCCCGGAGTTGGAACCGCACCTTGCTGCCGCGACCGCCGGCCTCGTTCCCCCAAGCGATGATCGTGGAATTGCTGCGCGTGGGCTTGATCCAGGCCGAAGTCGTGTGGCTGGAGGCGTCCGTCGGATAACCCGTGATTTTGTCGCCGCTGAAGACACCTTCCTTGCCCGCGAAGGAGCGGGCCCCGCCGATGAGGCCTTCGATGGGCTTGGTCCCGACGACCTTGGACGGCAACGTGCCGACCACATCCTTCACCTCTTGGCCCATGTGCCAAACGCTGAGGTAACCGTTATCACGCGAGAACACCTTGGAACCATCGGAGACGGACTTCGCCTGTGGGTTGCCCCAGTGCAACTTGAGTTCCTGACGCATCGCGCCGCGGATCTCCGGGACGCGCACCCAGATCACCGCTTCGCCCGCAGCCTTGTCCCAAGACTCGATCTCCAGCGCCAACGAGCGACCGGTGGCGTCGGTGACACGGAGATCCTCGCCCTTGGACTGGGCCGACGCGAACGGGAACGTGTCGCCATGCAGACGCAGCACTACCGGAAACTCCTTCACCACCGCCGTCGCAGGCAGGTTGGCACCTTCCTTGTCGGTCAGCAGCCACACGCTGCCATGGCCGGACCATGCCAAGTAGTCCTCTGCTTGCAGAGGCAGGAACGGACCGAGGCAAGCAGCCAACAGGATGCAGAGGAGACGCATAAGAATGGGGTGACCCCAAGATGGAATCTCCCCCGAAGTCCGCAATAGCTTTGCACCGGCGGTCGCTTAGGGCAAAGATTTCCCCCTGTAGTCCATGCGATTCCCGAGGGGTCACCCTTGCGCCCCACTCAGGGGGCAATAAATTCCCTACTGCCCGTCCACCGTCATGAAAACCTTCCGCCGGCTCTCCATCGCCCAGCAGACTGCCCAGCATCTGCGGGATGGCATCCGCCAAGGCCGATGGAAAGGCCGCCTCCCTGGAGTCGTCCGGCTATCGGAGGAACTCGGGGTCTCGACGCACACCTTACGCGCCTCCCTCCGACTCATCGAAAAGGAAGGGCTCGTGGCGCTCAGCGCCGACCAGCGTTCCCGACAAGTGATGGCCAAGGCCCCGCGGACCAAGGACACCTTCCGCATCGGGCTGCTGCTCTACGAACCGTTGGCCGATGAGAACGCCAAGGTGCAACCACTCATCCAAGAGATCCGCCACCGTTTGGAGAAGTCGGGCCTGAACGTCTTCTTCTCCATGGAGACCTTGAAGTCGCTCCACCACGACCGAACCCGTGTGTCGCGTTACGTCCAGAGCGAGGAGGCCAACGCCTGGATCGTCTTCGGCGGCTCCAAGCCGGTCATCGAATGGTTCGCGGACCAACCCTTCCCCGCCCTCGCCATCTTCGGGCGCTCCAACGAAGTCCCGATCGCCAGCGTCGCGCCCGACATGGCCACCGCGGCGCGGGCGGCGACCAAGCACCTGCTCCAGCTCGGCCACCGGCGCATCGTCAACCTCTGCCGCAAACCGCGTCGCTTACCCCAGCCCGGCCAACCGGAACAGGCCTTCCTGGACGAGTTAAAGGCCGCGGGCGTGGCTGCGGGCGACTTCAACCTGCCGGACTGGACGGAGACGCCGCAAGGGCTCCATGACCTGCTTTCCTCGCTTTTCCGCGTGACGCCTCCGACGGCGCTCATCATCAACGAGGTGCCGCTCTACATGGCGGTGCAGCAGTTCCTCGCGCAAAAACAACTCCGGGTGCCGGAGGACGTCTCGCTCATCGCCGACAACGCCGACCCGACGTTCGCATGGTTCCAACCGAGCGTGGCGCACATCAGCTGGTCGCCGGAACCGATCGTCCGACGGACGCTGCGGTGGGCGACGTCCGCGCAGCGCGGCCGGGCCGACCGCAGCCAGATCCGCTACCCGGCCGAGTTCATCCCGGGCGGTACGACGGCCAAGGCGCGCTGATCAGCCGCAGCCGCAACTGCCGGTACCGCAGCCACGTTTGGCGAGAAGGCGTTGCTCGATGGCCAGCGAGGTCGGTGTAATGGACAACCCGCCCAAAGCCGTGCAGCGCAGTTCCCGCGGCATCTGGGCCGAGACGCGTTTGGCGGTGGCGATGACTTCGTCGAAGGGAATGACTTGATCAAAGCCCGACAGGGCCATGTTCGCGCAGGAGAGCGCGTTGGCGGCGGCCATGACGTTCTTCCCGAGGCACGGGGCCTCGACGCGGTTGGCGATGGGGTCGCAGATCAAGCCGATCATGCTCTGCATGGCCATGGAAGCCGCGGCGCAGGCCTGCGCGGTATCGCCCCCGGACAGGGTCACGAGGGCTGCGCCCGCCATGGCGGCGGCGGAACCACCCTCCGCCTGACAACCACCGACTTCCGCGGCAAAGGTCCACTCGGTCGCGATGAAGACACCGATGAGGCCAGCGGCAAGGAAGGCCCGGGCAACGTCATCGTCGCTCTGCTTCCGGTCTTCCGCGAGGGCAATCACGATGCCCGGCAAAGCCGCACAGGCGCCGGCCGTCGGCATGGCGATGATGACGCCCATGCTGCTCTTCACTTCCATCAAGGCGGTGACGTACAGAATCCCACGATTCAAGGAGCCGGCATCCAGCAAGCGGCCCGCGGCCAGTTCACGGGCGAATCCACCGGACTGAAACCCGAGGACGCGGTCTTCGTAATGCGTGCCGGCCAGGCCTTGGGCGATCGAACGACGGAGGATGCGCACCAAGGCGACCATCTTCGCGAGGACTTCCGCCTCGGTCAGGCCACCACGCGCAGCCTCATAGGCGACGGCATGCTTCCAGAGCGGTGCGGGCGCCTTGGCATGCACGGCAAGGAGTTCGGTGCAGGTCCGGAACGGGACGTGGCTGGAGCGACTGGAGAGCACCGGCAAGACCGGCGAAAGGCGGCGGAGCGTACGCAGCTGGCCCTGCGCCAGCATCGCGGCCAAGGGCGCATCCGCGATCGGACGAACATCGGCCAAGATCGCCAAGGAACCAGCGCCGACCGCCTGGCAGCGAATGGTGTCCGCAACCACCGGAGCCAAAGCATCCGCCAATGCCGACGCTGAGAGGTCGGACCAGGCGAGTACGACATGGGCGTCGCCGTGCAAGGAAACCGTCACGCCATCGATTTCGATGACTTCCATCATGCCTCCGCCGGTGGAGATGGCCTTGAGGAAGTGCGCACCACGGGCGTTCTTCAAGGTGAGGCGATAGGTATTGGGGTGCTCGTCACGGACATCGACCGTCTCGATGCGCACCTTCACCCCACCCTCCTGGATGATGCGCATGGAATCAGGCAGACGGTCATCGTCGGCCTCCCAGCCCAGCAAGCCACCGAAGAGTCCCATGTCCGACCCTTGCGTGTCATGCGTCGTCGGCAAGGAGCCATGGACATCAAACTCGACCAAGACCTCGGCGATCTCGCCGCCCATCAGGTCGCGCCCCAGCCGGCCGATGCGCAAGGCCGCGGCGCAATGCGAACTGGAGGGACCGCGCATGACGGGTCCGATGACATCGTTGAAGATACTGACGAGCATGTAGAGGGGTAACGGCGCGGTGGTGCGCTGGCAGCACGATGACCGCCCCCACCCCGGGGTCAAACCCTCAAGGGCTCAGCGCCCGATGTCCGGAAAGTCGGTGAAAAGCCCGTCGACCTTGGCCTCTTGGGTCAGGAAGCGAAAATAGTCCCTGCCGTCCGCGAAGCCCTTGGGCAAAGCCTCCGTCCGCAAGGTATACGGATGGACCTTGAGGCCAACCGCATGGGCCCGTTCGACCAAGCCCGTGGGTTTACGGCCTTCGGCGATCGCAGCAAGCGCCGGCCCGATGCCATCGACGACCTTGGCGATTCCCTGCAAGCCGTCGTCCGTGTCAAGGAGCGGGGTCTTCCCACCCGTCAGCAGGACAAGCCGTCCTTTCCAACCGAGCTCACTCCGGAGGCGCTGAAGTTCGGCGTATTCGAAACACTGCACATAGCATGGGTCTTCCTTGGTCGCATAGCCATAGCGGGCCAAGACGGCTAACATCGCCTTGGAGAGATCCTGGCCTTCCTGACGATGCCACGCCGCGAGCTTCACTTCCGGGTAGATGCCGACCTTGCGGCCGGTGCTCTTGTTCAGACCCTGGATGAATTCGATTTCCTCCGCGAAGGTGTTGATGCGGAACTCGCCCACGCCCACCGGGAAACGGCGCGGATAGACCGCCTTACCAGTCTTGGGATTGAAGCGCTCGAACACGCGGAGCTGGCGGACTTCGGCCAAGGTGAAGTCAATCGCGTAGAAGCTGCCGTTCGCTCGCTGACGACCAGGAAAGCGTTTCGCGACATCGGTCGTGCCATCCAAGGTGACGTCGTGCTGGACGATCAACACACCGTCCTTGGTGAGCACAAGGTCCTGCTCCAGGTAGTCGGCACCCTGCGCATAGGCCAAGGCCTTGGCAGCCAAGGTATGTTCGGGGAGATAGCCACTAGCACCGCGATGGGCGATGATGGTCGGAGCGGACTCGGCGCCGAGCAGGACCGCACCAGCGGCCCAGAGGTGGACAAGGGTTGCTTTCATTTGACCAAGGCCTGCAGGGCTTTGGCTTCAGCGTCGCTGAGCTTACCCCGATAGGCGACGGTGACATCCTTGGGTTGGTAGATGGTCTTGTATAGGACCAGTGCGGCGAGGTAAGTACCGTTGAAGTCGGGGTGTGATTGATCGGCGACGTGCAGGCGATAGGGCTGCTTGGACTGGTAATTGCGCTCCCAAGCATCGCCGACGGGCGCGACGAGCGCGTCGTTGGCCTTAGCGACCTTTTCATACCAGAGACGGAGGCGAGCCTGCATCTCGGCCGGGTCCTTGCCGAGACTGGCGTTGAAATCCTTGCCTTGTCCGTTCCAGAACTCGGGATGGCGCGCCCAGGTCTCGTAAAAGACGATGCGGACCTGCGGGCTCTTGGCCCGGACGCGTTGACAGAGCGCGGCCGCGCTGTCGACGAAGTCGGCGCGGATGGCCGGGCTGACTTCGGCGAGGGCCGGCTCTTGGCTCTGGCCCTGCAAGACGACGACATCCCACTTACCCTCGTCGATCGCCGCCAGGCTCTTGGGCTGGACGGTGAGGTGCTGCTTGAGCGTCTGCCCACCGGGCGTCTGCGCTTTGATCACCGGGACTTTCCGGCCGGCGCTTTTCACGACTTCGGCGAAGACATCGGGGAGCTTGTTGACGGAGGTGTAGCTATTGCCGATGAAGAGCACGCGCTCGGGGTCAGCGGCCAAGGCCGAGGCCAACGAAGCCAACAGCAAGCCAAGCCAGGCGAAGGGGCGATTCATTCCCCCAATCCTAGGCTACCCCACGGAGAGTCAACCCCGGCCCTTGCTTCCGTCCGAGTTGTAACCAGCGTGTCCCCATGCGTCGCCTAACGCTCCTCCTGCTCGCCACCCTGGCTGCCGCCGGCGGCCTAGCCGCCGAACCCGCCCAAGGCCCGGCCCCCAAGGAGTTCACCCGCTTCCGGGCGGACGAAGCGGTGCAAGGGGTCGCCGTCGACGGGGACTTCCTCTACGTCATCGCCGACCGTGCCCTGGGCAAATACCGAAAGTCCGACGGCAGCAAGGTCACCGCTTGGACCGCCCCGCAAGACTCCAAAATCAAGCACCTCAACGCGGGCGTGGTCCTTGCAGGCAAACTCTACTGCGCCCACTCCAATTTTCCGCTGAAGCCCGACGAAAGCAGCGTGGAGATCTTCGATGCGGCGACGCTCCAACCGACTGGTCGGCACGTCTTCACCAATCCGCCCGGCTCGCTGACTTGGGCGATTCCTCATCAAGGCGGCTGGTTGACCTGCTTCGCGCACTACTCGCTCCTGAGTGACAATGCCCTCAGCCGAATCGTACAGTTCGACAAAGACTGGAAGGAATTAAAACGCTGGTCCTTCCCCGCCGAGCTGCTCAAGCGCTTCGCACGCTCGAGTTCTTCGGGGGCCAGCCTAATCGGCGGCGAACGGCTGCTGGTTAGCGGCCATGATGCCCGCGAACTGTACGCCCTGTCGCTGCCACCCGAGGGCGGCGAAGCCCGTTGGGATGCGACCTGGGGCTTCTTGACCGCCGGACAAGCCTTCGACGAGGACCGCGGCGCGGGCGGCAAAGACAAGGGCTATGTGCTCTACTCCATCGAACGAAAGACCAAGGAAGTCGTCGGCGCCCGTTACCCTCCGAGCGCCCGCTGAGCGGCATGCGGCTTGTCAGCCCTACTGGACCCCGCTAACTCCTAACCATGTTCCCCCTCTCCGGACTCGCCGATGAAGCGGCCGACGGCATCGATGGCCAAATCGCCGCCCACCGCGAGCTGGGTTGGTCCGCCCTCGAACTCCGACTTCTCAACGGTAAGCAGTTCGCCAGCGCCGCCGTGACGGACGACGACTTCGCCCACGCGATGGACGCCATCGAAGACGCCGGGCTGCGCGTGAGCGGCTTCGCTTCGGCCATCGGCAACTGGAGCCGACCGATCACCGGCGACTTCGCCCTCGACCTCGCCGACCTGCGCACGCTGATCCCGCGGATGCACCGCGCCCGGACGCGCTTCGTCCGCACGATGGGCTGGATGCAAGCCGGGACGTCCGACCAGGTTTGGCGCGACGAAGGCATCCGCCGTTACCGCGAGATGGCCAAGTTGGCGGCCGACGCCGCCATCGTCCTGCTCCATGAAAACTGCGAGGGCTGGGGCGGCACATCGCCTGCGAATGCGCGCACCTTCCTGGAATCCGTCGACCACCCGAACGTCCGCTACCTCTTCGACATCGGCAACACCGTCTCCTACGGCCTGCCGACCCTGGCATTCTACGAGGCCGTAAAGCCCTTCATCGCCTACGTCCACGTCAAGGACGCCCGGCGCCACCCAACCGGCGGCAAGAGCGATGCGTTCACCTACCCCGGACGGGGCGATGCATTGGTCCGCGAGGTCCTCACCGACCTACTCCGCACGGGCTACACGGCGGGCGTGTCCATCGAGCCCCACGTAGCCAGCATCGTGCACCTCGGCGAAGGCACCAAGGCCTCCCCCGAGGAACGCTTCGCATCGTATGTAAGGTACGGGCGCGAACTCGAGGACCTGCTGAAGTCACTCGCCTAAAGCAAACGGGCGGACACCGGGTTCATCGCCCGATGACCACCCGTGCGGCAGTCGCAATAAAGGAGGCTTACTTGGCCGGGGTCGCCGCCCAAACCTTGACGTCATCGATGCAGCCGTCCTTACCGGCCACGCCAAACTCGAAGCGCGACTTGGTGGCGTGGGCGATGCCGGAGGACTTGAGGTAAGCGACCGGGGTGCCATCCACCGTCATGCGCATTTCTTCCCCGACGGTCTCCACCACGACCGTGATCCACTTGCCGACTTCGAGCGCTTGCTTGACCGGGAAGGTCGCCTGACGGCCCACGAGCAGCTTGGCGACTTCCGCCTTCTTGGCGGGGTCCTTCTTCAGTTGATAGATGTCGCTGCGCATGTTGCCGTCCTTCTCGTCGATGATGACGGCCGAGAAGGTCTTGTCCTTGGGATTGAAGCGAAGTTGGGCCCGGCAGATGTGACCGTAGTGGGCGCCGGTATACTTGCGGTCATCGAGTTCGACATCGATCATCGTCGCACCGTCGAAGCGAACCTTCAGTTCAATCACGCTGTCCTTGGTCGGGACGTCGAGGCCATGCACGGCGGCGTGGGGGGTGACGGCGGGCTTGCCGTCGGCGGCAGGGATGGCCTTGTCGCGGGTCTGGGTGCCCTTGAGGACACCGTCGACCACCACGAAGGTCGGGACGACCTTGACCCAGCGCTTGTCGGCGGGGCCCTTCCCTTCGAAGTCATCGGAGAAGAGCAGCTCGCCCTTCTTGGCGATGGCTTCCGCCGGGATGGCCGGGAGCTGCGAAGCCGCCGAGGCAGCTGACCGAGGAGCGTCGGCCGCGAAGGCAGCCAACGGGGCGAGGGCAAGAAGGAGGAGCGGTTTCATGAAGTTGGCCGAAGGGAAACAAATCCGGCGAGCCGGCAGACTCCTCAGAAACCCTGCCCCTTGACCAGCGTGCGCAGGACAAAGACGTCGCGGTTGGATGTGACGAAGAGGGTCTTGCCGTCTTCGCCCCAAGCGAGGTTCGCCGTGGGCTGGTGGAAAAGAATCGAGCCGAGGTGTTTCCCTTCGGGCGAGAGGATGAGTACGCCGCCCGGACCGGTCGTCCAGAGGTTACCGCGCTCGTCGACCTTCATGCCATCGCAACCACCGGGGCGGCCGGGTTTCTTCAAGGACTTGGCGAGGAAGACGTCGCGCAGGCCCGAGCCATCCAAGGCACAGGCGGCCACGCGGGGGTTCGCACCATCAGAGACCGCCAGGTAAAGGGTCTTCTGGTCCAGGCTGAGGGCGATGCCGTTCGGCCACTGGACTTCCTTCGTGACGAGAGTGACCTTCCCGTCGGTGGCGAGCTTGTACACGCCATGGAAGCCCTGCTCGGCCTTCTGGCCCTTCGGCAAACCATAGGGCGGATCGGTGAAGTAGATCGAGCCATCGGCCGCGACCACCAGGTCATTGGGGCTATTGAACTTCTTGCCATTGTACTCGAGGGCGAGGGGCTTGAATTTACCATCGCCAACGAACTGACCGACGCGCCGGGCACCGTGCTGGCAGAGCAAGAGGTTGGCCTTGGCATCCACCGCGAGACCATTGGAACCCTGGAGGTCAGAAGGCTCATCCGTGCCGCTCGGCTTCAGGAACACTGTTGGGGCGGCATCACCGCGCTTCCAAGCATAGGCGGTGTTCTTAGGGACGTCGGAGAAGATGAAGCGGTCCTTGAACCAGACCGGACCTTCCGACCAGCTATAGCCGGTGCCGACTTTTTCGATCTTCACATCGGACGCAACCAAGGCGTCCAGGGTCGGGTCGATTTTTTCGATGCTGGGGGCGGGGACTTCCGCGGCGAAGGCGGCGGAAGCAAACAACAGGAACGGGGCGAGGGCTTTCATAGTTCGGGGGTGATAGATTACTTCTTTTCGACCTTCAGGTAGTCGAGTCCGAACATGTGCAGCGGCGTTGCGGCGGGGTTCGGAGCGAGGATTTTGACCTCCAGCTTATGCAGGCCGGCGGTGAGCTCATGGCGGCCACCATCCAGTTCACCGGTGGTGACGACTTCCTTGGGGTTGTAGAGGTCGAGGCCACGGTCCGTCAGGAGTTTACCGTCAAGGCGGAGCTCGAAACGGCCATAGTCATGGGCCTTGGTGCAGACAAAGGTCAGTTGATAGAGGCCCTTCTCCGCAATCGGAAGTTCGAGGGTCAGCGTGTCGCCCGGCTTGCCGCCAGTCCACCAGAGGTGGTCATTGCCGCTCCAGCGGCTGGCCTTAAACGAAGTCATCAATTGACCAGCAGTCCGACCGCCCGTGACGCCAAGAACCTTGAGGGCTTCGCCCTCCAAGGCGCCATCGATTTTCCAGACGCCCGTCACCCGCGGCGCCAAGGCGGTCTTGCCGTCCGGCGACTGCAGGTAGGCCACGAGGTCGATGACCTGCTGCGGCTGCAAGGCGTCGAAGAGGCCTTCGGGCATCAGCGACACGGCGAGGATCTCGCGCGAAGCGACTTCGGACTTCGCGACGGTCAGCTTCACGCCGCCGGGCATGACCGTGTTGAACACGTCGGCGGTCTCGGACTGGACAAGGCCGCTGACGGTGTTGCCGGTCTTCAGTTTAAAGACGTTGAGCTGATAGTCCTTCCCGATGAGGGCGTTCGGATCGAGGACGTTCTCGAGGAGGTAATCGAGGTTCGCACGGTTGGAACCGGTGAGGCTAGGCCCCACATGGTTGCCTTCGCCGAAGAGCTGGTGACAGAGGCCGCACGATTGCTGGTAGAGTGCCTTACCTGCAACGAGGTCCGCTCGACGCAAGGGCTTTGACTTGAGCAGGTCGACGTACTTGGCCTTGAGCTTGGCGTAATCGGCCTTCGTGGCGTTGACCGCACCGACGACCTGCGCGAGAAGCGCGTCGACCTTGGCATCCTTCATCGACTTGAGCTGGCGGATGGCGACGGGCGAAAGGACCGCCTTGTCCAGGGTGCCGGCCGCAACGGCTTCCATGGTGAGCGCGGCGGCGGTCGGGTTGGCGATGAGAGCCGGGAGCGCATCGGAGCGCTGATCGGCGGTGAAGGCCTTGAAGCCGGCGATGAGGGACGGGACGGTCGCCTCGTTACCTAGGGTCGCGAGGGCTTGGATGACCTGACGGCGCAACGGGCCGCCGACAGAGGCGTCCGCGAGGCAAGCATGGAGCACCGGAGCCGCCGCGCGGTCGCGGGACTGCACCAACACGGAGAGCGCCCGCTGACGCGCCGGAGCAGGCGCCTTGGCGTCGGCCAGTTGATCACGGAAATAGGCGCGACTGCCTTCGTCGCCTGCGAGGGCATCGAGTTCGTTGACCAAGGACAGCAGGTGCGGGGAAGCTTGGCCACGCAGGGCCTTGGCCTGAACAGCCCATTCCGCGGGAGCCTTGAAGGCCCCACCCTGCCGCACCCCCGCGACGAGGCCTTCGAGCAGTCGCTCGCGCAATGCAGGGTCCGCCTGCTGCGCCGCCAGGCCCAAGAGACGTTCACGGCCCGCGGCGTCCGTGGACAGGCGGCGATAAATGAACTCGGTGACCTTCGGGATCTTGGAAGCCTGGACCAGCGCCATGCCTTGCGCGGCATCGGCCCCCACCAGCGGCTCAATGCCATACCAGAGGAGCAACGGGAGGTTGTGGTCCGCCGCATCTTCGGACCGGGCCAACAAGGGAGCGGCCACGGCGGCACGGGCGGCGAGCGGGAGTCGACCCAAGGCGGAAGCGAGTTCGCGGCGAACCACCGGCGACTCCTCCTGTGCCGCCAGCTCAGCGAGGCGTGGTCCGATATTGCGGGTGTGCTCGGACATGAGGCGCACGAACCAAGCGCGGAGGTGCTCATCCTTGGCCGTCAGTCCGACCTCAAGCAGGTCGATCTTCGCACGGACGCGGTCGCCCTCGAAGGCCGGAAAGACGCCGGCGGAAGCCAACACCCAGAGCGCACGGAGGCGACGGAGCGGTTCAGCCTTGAGCGAACGGACGGTTGTCTCGGCGGTCAGTAAGGCGCTGGCCGTTCCAAAGTCGGGCTCCACTCCATGGCGTAGCTCGATGGCACGTTCGGCGAGGACCTTGCGGGCCTGCCGGACGAAGAACTCGTTCGGGTCGTCCAACGCGATGGAGAGCAGTTCCTGGCTCTTCAGCGCCGTGAGGTCGCGGGCCCGGGATTTGGCCTGGCCATAACTGACCCGGTAGATGCGGCCATTGCCGCGATCCCAAATCTCCTGGTTATTGCTGTGGCAAGTCTGCTTATCCGTCCAATCCGAGACATAGAGCGCACCATCCGGACCGACGCGTTGCGAAACCGGAATGAACCACGCGTCGTTGCTGCGCAGGAAGTCGGGCGCATGATGGCCGACGAAACCGCTACCCTTCGCTTTCACGGAGTCGCTCACCACGCGGTGGCCGTGTAAGTTGCCAAAGAGCAGTAGCCCTTGGTATTCAGCGGGGAAGTTGTCGCCGTTGTAGATGGCCAGTCCGCAATGGGCATGGCCGCCGCCTGCTTCATCCGTGCTCTGCGGCTGGACCATCCCGCGTTCGGCCGGACGATACAATACCGAGCCGGTGAAGTGCGCATGGTCGGCAATCGTCTTGATGTCGTCGTAGGTGAACGGATTAAAATGCTGTCCGGCCTGACGCTGGTAGCGGCCGCCGGGGAAGACGTGGTAGAGGTGCGGGATGACGCAGGCGGTGATGAACATCTCGCCGTGCTTATCGTAATCGAGGCCCCACGGGTTGCTCGTGCCTTCGGCGAAGATTTCGAACTCCTTGGTCAACGGGTGCAGACGCCACACGCCGGCGTTGATACGCTTGCGCTCGGAATCCGGGGCGCCGGGCTTGCCGACGTTGGAATGGGTGAAGACGCCATGGCAGCCGTACAGCCAGCCATCCGGGCCCCAGATGAAGCTGTTCAACGTCTCATGCGTGTCCTGCATCGCCCAACCATCGAGTACCACGCGCGGCTTGCCGGGTTTATCCTGGGCATCCTTCGGGATGAAGAGCAACTCGGGCGCAGCGCCGACCCAAACGCCCCCGTGGCCGACCTCGATGCCGCTGACGAGGTCGAGGCCTTCGTAGAACACCGTCGACTTACCATAAGAACCGTCGCCCAGTGGGTCTTCCAAAATCAGGATGCGGTCCTTACCCTTACCATCACCGCGTTTGCGGGGATAGGACATGCCTTCGACGACCCAGAGACGACCCTTCTCGTCAAAGCACATCGCGATCGGCTGGACCACCCGAGGCTCGGCGGCGACGAGCGTCACCTGGAAACCCTTCGGCACGGACATCGCCTTGAGCGCTTCGGCCGGGGTCGACCCCTGGCGGTAGTCCTTGAACGGCACGTGGACCTCAGGCCCTGCCGGCGTGGCAGCAAAGGCGGAAACGGCGGCGAAAGCCGCGCCGAGGAAAACGGAGCGCATTGGGGTACGGGGTCTGTCACCAGACAACCCTCTCGGTTCCTTTATTTCAATTAAAACTAGCGGCTTATTCATGGCATTCGGCTTGGCATAGCCTATTCTAAGCCTATCTAGAAAAGCCCATGAAAAAGCCCTTCTCCCTCCTCGCCCTCGCCTTGGCCGCCACCTGCGCCCACGCCGCCGAGGTGAAACTCGTCGAACAGGCCGACAAGAAGCAGGTCGACGTCCTCGTCGACGGCCAGCCGTTCACGTCCTACGTCTTCTGGGCCGACCAGAAGAAGCCGCTCCTCTCCCCGCTCCGCACCGCCAGCGGCAACATCTTCACCCGCGGTTTCCCGCTCGAGAAGGTCGCCGGTGAACGCACCGACCACCCGCACCACATCTCTTCGTGGTTCAACTACGGGAACGTCAACGGCACCGACTTCTGGAACTCCCCGCCCGAGGGCTACTCGCGCGACAGCAAGATCCCTTACGGCAGCGTCAAGCACAAGGCCATCCTCGCCATGAAGAGCGGCGAAGGCGTCGCCTCGCTCAAGGTGTCGTCCGACTGGATCCTCGCCGACGGCTCCAAGGTGCTGCAGCAGGACGAGACGCTCGTCTTCCGCGCCGCCAAGGACCTCCGCATCATCGACCGCATCATCACGCTGACCGCCCAGGACAAGCCCGCCGTCTTTAATGACTCCAAGGAAGGCGTCATCGCCATCCGCGTCACGCGCTCCCTCGAGGAGCCCTCCACCAAGGCCGAAATCTTCACCGATGACGCGGGTAAGCCGACCGCGGTCGCCAAGCTCGACAACACCGGCGTCAACGGAATCTACCTCAGCAGCGAAGGTAAGGTCGGCGAAAAGGAATCCTGGAGCACCCGCGCCAAGTGGATGACCTTGTCCGGCAACGTGAAGGGCGAAGACGTGTGCATCGGTATCTTCGACCACCCGAAGAACAGCACCTTCCCGACCTACTGGCATAACCGCGGCTACGGCCTCTTCGCCGCCAACCCGTTCGGCGCCAAGGAATTCACGAAGGGCAAGACGACCCTCAACTTCACGATCCAGCCGGGCAAGTCCGAGACCTTCCGTTTCCGCATCCTGATCCACAGCGGCAAGCTGACCAAGGAGCAGACCGAGGCCCAATACCAGCAGTGGCTGAAGGACCAGGCGGAGTAAGAGGGG
>Ga0255111_1000341_pt1 | contig 14990 bp, 20 predicted proteins | sample Law_Yuk_RepA_8h_FD_188472 | JGI IMG/M metagenome (GOLD analysis project Ga0255111, IMG submission 188472) | Freshwater microbial communities from St. Lawrence River, New York, United States - Law_Yuk_RepA_8h | ecosystem: Environmental > Aquatic > Freshwater > River | place: USA: New York... | reverse complement strand
AATTAGAACTTGAAATCGATCCATAGATTCTTTTTTTAGGATTGAGTGATTTATTTCTGAATAACTAATGAAGTTGGATGTCTTTAACCGTGGAGGATTCAAATGAGTTCAAGTCGTCGTAAATTTTTAAGTACCAGTTTAGGTGCCGGTGTTGCTGGTGTTGCGCTTGCTGCACCCGCAATTGTAAAGGCACAAACTGCCCAAACCTTTAGCTGGAAAATGACCAGTGCCTACCCAAAGGGATCACCCTTTTATATGGATGGCCCAGGGAGCGCCACTGACTTAGCCAAGCGTATTTTGGAAATGTCGAGTGGGCGTTTGAAGATTCAGGTCTTTGGTGCTGGCGAGTTGATACCAGCGTTTGAAGGTTTTGATGCAGTACGTGCTGGTACCGTTGAAATGAACCATGCCAATAGTTATTTCTGGACTGGTAAAACATTTGCTGCTCAATACTTCACAGCCGTTCCCTTTGGTTTGAACTTCCAAGGGATGAATGGTTGGTTTTACGATGGCGGCGGTATTGACTTGTGGAATGAGGTATACGCACCATTTGGTATGGTTGCTATGCCATGCGGTAATACGGGCGTGCAGATGACCGGTTGGTTTAAGAAAAAGATCAATACGGTTGCTGATCTCAAAGGCTTAAAAATGCGCATCCCAGGCTTAGCGGGTAAGGTCTATGCTAGCCTAGGTGTGGATGTAAAGGTTCTTCCAGGTGGAGAAATTTTCCCAGCACTTGAGCGTGGCGTGATTGATGCTGCAGAGTTTGTGGGCCCGTTCCAAGATCGTCGCCTCGGTTTACAAAAGGCCGCTAAGTTTTACTACACTACGGGCTGGCACGAACCCGCAACAACCTCTGAGCTGCTGATTAATAAGGCAGCATGGATGAAGTTGCCTAAAGATTTACAAGAAATTGTTAGCAATGCATCAGCCGCTTGTAATGTGATCGGTGAGGCATGGTGTCAGAAAAACAATGCGGATGCGATGGAAGACTTGGTTAAAAAGCAAGGCGTACAAGCATTGCCATTACCCGACTCAGTCATTAAAGCGCTTCGAGCTGAGACCACAAAAATCTTGGATGAAGCTGTCGCTAAGGATCCAATGACTAAGAAAGTCCATGACTCTTATTTTGCCTATAAGAAGAAATACGATGCGTGGGCTGCTTATAGCGAAGCAACTTATCATAGTAAGGTTCGTGGTTAATCAATACGTAAAGGTTTTATATGCAGAAAGCATCGTTAGTCATTGCTGAACGCATTGAAAGCGTAATTGACCTATTTGGCAAGGTGGCCTCTTGGCTCACCTTGTCAATCGTTCTGTTAATCGTTATCAATGTCATCTTGCGCTACTCCATGAGTCTGGGTTCAGTTTGGGCCCAAGAACTTGAGTGGCATCTACTAGCAGCCATGATTTTATTTGGGGTCAGCTTTTCCTTATTGCGTGGCGATAATGTACGGGTTGACTTGTTTTATGCAAATTACACTCCTCAGAAAAAATACATCGTTGATTTAGTCTCAGCAATTTTGACCATCATCATTGCGGTCTTTTTTGTAAAACTCTCTATTAATTATGTTGGGCAATCCTTCTCGATTGGGGAAAAGTCACCGGATCCAGGCGGCATTCCCATGCGATGGCTAGTGAAGTCATTAATACCGATTGGCTTCTCGCTGTTGGCCTTGCAGGGTTTTGCAGAGATGTTGCGGGTCATCATGAACCGCCCCAATGCAGGGGGTAAAGACCATGTTTGATCCAGAAATCATCGCCTTTTTGATGTTGGGTGGCTTTTTTGCCATGCTCATGATTGGTGTGCCTGTTGCCATCTCTTTGGCAACCGTAGGCTTTGTATTTGGCTTTATTGGCTTTGGTGACAATCTATTTAACTTGATACCCGCCCGAATATTTGGGGTAGCAGCGGGGTATCAGTGGCTAGCCATCCCGCTATTTATCTTTATGGGGATCATGTTAGAAAAGTCAGGCTTAGCCGATGATCTTTTGGACGTCATCGGACACTTATCAGGTGGCGTTAAAGGTGGCATGGCCGTTGGTATTATTTTATTTGGTGCGCTGATGGGCGCCACCACCGGTATTGTAGGGGCTACTATCATTACATTGGGCTTGCTCACCTTACCAACTCTTCTAAGAAGGGGATACGACAAGGGGATTGCGTGCGGCACGATCATGGCATCGGGTACGCTTGGACAAATTATTCCCCCTAGCCTGATCTTGATCTTACTCTCCGATATCTTGCAATTATCTGTTGGCACTTTGTTTGCTGCCGCAGTGATGCCTGGTTTGCTGCTCACGCTTGTCTACATCATCTACTTACTCATTCACGGATGGTTAAAGCCCGAGATGATGCCGCCAATACCGCTTGAGGAGCGTAGCAGGGTCTCTGGTAAAGAGTTGTTGATGCGCTTCTGGAAAGTGGTTGTCCCACCCATTATGTTAGTAGTCGCAGTTCTTGGTTCGATTGTCGGTGGAGTTGCTGCGCCTACCGAGGCGGCCGCGATGGGATCGTTCGGAGCGATCTTAGTGACCGTATTTTCTGGACGCTTTACCTGGACAAGATTAAAAGCCGTCTTGATAGACACCACCAAGATCAGTGCTTTAATGATGTTCATTTTGATTTGTGCCCAAGTGTTTTCCTTGGCGTTTAGAGGCCTAAATGGCGAAGAGTTGATTGCCAAGTTATTTAATATCGTTCCAGGGGGATTAAATAGCGATATCTGGCTCATGCTTCTCCTAATTTTTGTTCTAGGTTTCTTCTTAGAGTGGATTGAGATTAGCTATATTGCTGTTCCTCTATTCATGCCTATTTTGTTATCCCAAGGTGCGGACCCAGTTTGGGTGGCGATGATGATCACGGTTTGCTTGCAATCCTCCTTCTTAACCCCACCGTTTGGTTGGGCGCTTTTCTATCTCAAGGGGGTTGCCCCGCCCGAGGTTCTCATCAAGCATCTCTATAAGGGCGCGATTCCATTCATTGCGATGCAGGGCGTAACACTCTACTTAGTGTTCCAGTTTCCGCAAATCTCGCTATGGCTGCCTAAATTAATTGGATGGTAACAAAGTAGTATCCATCTATTCGCTAGCGTACTCGGGCCCCGCGCCCGAGCGTGAGCTGTGCACTGATTGCGGCATCTCCCGCTCATCAGATCCTAAGCGCTGTGGGCGGGCTTGCCAGTTTATTGACCCCCAATACGAGACCCTCGAAAGCGAGATACATGGGCAAGCGCGCGTACTAGAACAGAGTGATCAACTCTTCTTTGGCGTCTACCGTAAGATTTATCGGGCCAGTATGCGAGACCCTAAAGCTGGCGCACAGTGGACTGGTATTGCTACCACGCTTGCAGAAAGGCTCCTTGAGAACCAACTGGTAGATGCAGTCTTAACCATGGCACCAGACCCAGCGGATTCATGGCGGCCCATGCCAGTGTTAATTACGAATCCCAAGGATATGGAACAGGCTCGTGGTATGCGCATGGGCTATGCACCGCTTCTGGCCTTGTTGGATGTAGCTAAAGAGAAGAGCTATAAACGATTGGGAGTGATTGGTATTCCTTGTCAGGTCTATGCTCTGCGAGCCCTAGAGAGGGAATTGCAGTTAGAGAAGCTCTATGTGATTGGTACACCCTGTTCAGACAACACCACCACAGAGAACTTTCATGAGTTCTTAAACCTCATCGATACCAAGCCCGATACGATTACTTATTTAGAGTTTAGGGCCGACTATCGCGTGGAGATCCGATATACCAATGGAGAGAAGCGAACAATTCCATTCTTGATGTTGCCACTGTCTAAACTCAGGCCAGATTTTTTCCCTTTAACGTGTAGAACCTGTGTGGATTACACCAATGCACTGTCTGACATCACGGTTGGTTATATGGGGGGAACGGGGGAGCAGTGGTTAATCATACGCAATCAACAGGGCGAGGATCTTTTATCTCTTCTTGGTGACGATGTAAAACTTAGTAATCCCGAGAGTGGTGGTAATCGTGTCGGACCTGTAAAAGGATTTCTGAAGAACGTGGAGTTGGCTGCTGGTGGTTTACCGCTTCGCCAAATGCCGAATTGGTTAAGGCCAATTGTGGGTTGGTTAATGCCCAAGATTGGGCCAAAGGGATTAGAGTTTGCAAGAGCACGCGTTGAAATGAAAGCAATTGAAACAGTTCTTCACCTCAGACGAGAATTACCCAAGAAGATGAAGAATATGGTGCCAGAGCATGTTTGGAAGATAGCCAAGCCCTATCAGCTCACTCCAAATGATGGAGAACAAAAAGATTCTGCTAGAGAGACATTACAAAAAGGGCAATGATTAGAACATTAAGGATGCCAAAAATAATGAAGACCGGCTTATAAATATATTTACGTTTCACTACCTCATCACGCTCTTTTTGTATCTTGTGATCCATATAAAAATTTAATTCTTTTGTTTTGTTGAGAATGCACCTAACAATATTAAGACAGCAATCACAATACCAATCAAATCACGATCACGGATATACATATAAAACCCTAGGGCAAGGGCAATAAAGCCAAAGATCATCCACCATTTACGTGTAATCATTGCAGTACCTTACCAACAATTGACTCAAAAACAAAGCCCCCAGGCTAGGCTGAGGGCAGAAAATTTGGTGGCGAATCAGGGATTTGAACCCCGGACCTGCGGATTATGATTCCGTCGCTCTAACCAGCTGAGCTAATTCGCCGAACTATTGATTGTAGCAAATTGGGTGTGGCGCTGTCTTTGTCTGGGGGTAGAGGCGACTCTGCCAAATTGCAGAAATCGCTACAGATGAGTAATTGCTTAAAGTGGTTTTTGTATTAAACAATATGACATTCACATTTCAAAACACTATTCAGTGAAATGCAATCAGGCACGTCATAGTTCAAGATAGATCGACTACTTTTTGCTTGTGTTGATTGGTGATTAGTTATTCATGTAACCACTTTTCTAGTGGATGCTAGAAACGCTTAATGAGGTTGAGGGCTACAGCAGGCGCAGTTTTGTAATTCGTGCTCAAAGCTGTATTGCCATTAACATTCGTGGCTGAAATGCTTCCCCCCACATTAGCAATCGTATAGAGATCTAAGATCGTTGTTCTATCAAATGCGTAGGAGAATTTAGCAAACACGGGTATGAATCTGTTTTGTCCAACACCGCCTGCATATGGGCCTGAGTTGTTTAAACGGAAACGATAACTACGGTAGGCAGCGCCCCCTGAGACTTTAAAGTTAGTGGTTGCAGAATAGGTCAACTCAAGTCCAGCCCCACCTGTAGGACCTCCAGGAAAAGGATTGTTTAGATTCCAGCGATCAGAGATTTTCCAATCGATCACTAAATATGGAAAGATGCGATACGCATCAATTTGACGAAAGATTCCTGTGCCTAGACCTAAATTTAAAGTGGGTGAAAGTTGTTTGGAGGCACTAAGAATCGTACCGTAAGTTAATGAGTCGTTAAGATTGGCACCTTGTTCTGCCGCAGACTCAAGGGTTGGTACTAAATTGAGCTTCCAATCGGAATCAAGTTTGTGTGAATAAATCAGGCTTAGCGCCGGAGTGTTAATGGTAGACCACGGGCTCTTACCCCCATTGTCATAACTTTCCATATTGGACCAGTTCCAAAATTGACTGTCATAGCGAACAGATGCCCCAACTGTTGTTGCAGAAGAAACTGGTTTAATCAAACTGACAGATGCGCTTGCCCATGCCCAGCCAAAGCTGCCGCCAGTGTTTAGATTCGTATTTAGCTGGTTAAAACCAATAACACTGACCGAAGCTTTAATACTATTATCTTGCGGGGCGTTATAGGGTTGTGCATCGCTCTGTGAGTTTGCCCCCCATAGGATTGCAAAAGTTGAAAGTAGAACGAAATATTTTGGCATAAGCGCAGGAAGAGAAAAGCCTAATGTACCATTTTTTAGGGCCCTCTGAGTAATTCCAAACACACTTTTAGCCTTGCCGTATCTTAAACAATAACAATAAATCTGTCTGAATACGCAAGATCTCGCTTAATATGGTTGCTCGTTTTTTGCGTTGGTGATTATCACTGTGTTGATTGCGTTGGCATTGATAGATCTTCAAATACATATCTTCAGTAAGCCCAAATTGTTCCCAAGAAAACATCAGATTAATTTGTGCTTCTTTGATTACTTGGCGTTCTGAGTGATTCATCGCATGGTTGGTTCTCTCAAGAATCTGATCAGAATTTAAAAAGAGGGCAGTTTTTAATGCTTCAAAACGATCTTTAAAAGTCAGATAGCTTTCGCGTTCTTGCTGACTAATGTCTAAAAAAAGAGAAGCTGTAAATCCTTGGATTTGATCAAGTTTTTCCTGAAGTGCAGTTAAATCAGCGCTACTTTCAAAGTCTTGATCGTTTAAGAACATGATGAGAGCTAATTAACTTTAATAAAACGCCCATCTTCCATCTCTATCTGTGGACGAATCCAATAGCTACCATTGATGAGTGCCTCATACACATATGCCTCCTCTAAGCTCGCTTCGATCTTGGCAAGACAGAGAACTCGGTAAAACCCACCAGTTTTGAGATGTTGAAGTCGATCGCCGGCTTGAAATTTGGGTGAAGTGCTCATCAGAAAATTATATGGATAGTCTATAAAATCTCCACTTTACATTGATCTTTATAAAGGTTTGAAATGAATTTATTGACCCCCGTTACATTAGGCGCAGTCTCTTTAGAGAACCGAATTTTGATGGCACCGTTGACACGTATGCGCGCTAATAATGAGGGCGTTCCCAGCCCATTGGCGATGGAGTACTATGCACAACGCGCTACAGCTGGTCTGATTATCAGTGAGGCAACGCAAATCTCCGAGTTGGGTAAGGGCTACCCTGCAACCCCTGGAATATATAGCGAGGCTCAAGTGGATGCGTGGCGCAAAATTACGGATGCTGTTCATGCCAAAGGCGGTAAGATCTTTTTGCAGTTATGGCATGTGGGGCGTATATCGCACTCATCCTTGCATCCCAATGATGGCCTACCCGTTGCACCCTCGGCGATTAAGCCTGCTGGTGAGGTCTATACCGCAACTTGGGCCCTGGCAGAATATGAAACACCGCGGGCATTGGGTGTGGATGAGATTAAGCAATTGCGTGCCGAGTATGTGCATGCAGCAAAACAGGCCAAGCAAGCAGGCTTTGATGGCGTTGAGCTACATGCCGCCAATGGCTATCTATTGGATCAATTCTTACAAGATCGTACCAATCAGCGCACAGACCAATACGGTGGCTCGATTGAGAATCGTTGCAAATTAGTCTTAGAGATCCTTCAGGACATTATTCCTATCTGGGGTAGTGGTCGGGTGGGAATTCGTCTATCACCCTATGGAAGTTTTAATGACATTGCCGACTCCGATCCCCAAAAACTGTTCTCGTATTTGATTAATGCCTTAAATCCTTTAAATCTTTCTTATTTGCATTTGATTGAACCCCGCGCTACAACAGCCGGAGGTAGTGATCAATTGCATGCGGATGCTCCACGAACCGGTCGGCTATTCCGTCCATTATTTGCTGGCAAGGTAGTCTTGGCAGGTGGCTTTGACCAAGCGGGCGCAGAAAAAGCAATTACCGAGGGGGAGGCTGATGCCATCGCATTTGGAAGACTCTTTATTTCTAATCCAGATTTACCAAGACGTTTTGAGTTAAATGCTGACCTTAATCCATACAACCGCGCGACATTCTATGGCGGCAATGAGAAGGGCTATACCGATTACCCAAGTCTCTAAGCACATTCATTACAATCGATACGATCATCTAAGTATATTCAAAGATCTGCATAGACTATGGCAACCTATCAAACCGAGCGCGTACTGACAGTCAAGCATTGGAACGAAAGCCTCTTTAGTTTTACAACAACCCGAAATCAGAGTTTACGTTTTCGGAATGGCCATTTCTTAATGATTGGTCTAGAGTTGGATGGCAAACCATTAGCACGCGCCTACAGCGTGGTGAGTCCTAACTATGCTGAGCACCTCGAGTTCTTTAGTATCAAAGTGCCCAATGGTCCTCTGACCTCTCGCTTACAACATATTCAGGTAGGGGATCCTATCTTGGTTAGCGAGAAATCCGTAGGCACCTTAGTGATCGATGACCTTAATCCTGGAAAACATTTATATCTATTTAGTACAGGAACAGGATTAGCTCCATTTTTGAGTATCATTCGCGACCCAGATACGTATGAGCGCTTTGAGAAGATTGTTCTCATTCATGGTGTTCGAGTAGTCAATGAACTTGCCTATCAAGAGTATTTAACGAAGGAGTTACCTCATGATGAGTTCTTGGGTGAGTTAGTTCGTGAGAAATTAATTTATTACCCAACGGTTACTCGTGAGGCTTATTCGCATACTGGTCGACTTACCACTGCAATTGAGTCAGGCAAACTCTTTACTGATATTGGGTTGCCACCCCTAGATTCCGCAGTCGATCGTGCCATGATCTGTGGCAGCCCAGCAATGCTTAAGGAGACCTGCGCGCTTTTAGATGAACGCGGCTTTAAGGTCTCACCCTCCTCCGGAGAGTTAGGCGACTATGTCTTTGAAAGAGCCTTTGTCGAGAAGTAGGCAAAAAAGAAGCCCCTTGCGGGGCTTGAAATTCAAAGGAAATAAATCAAACTCCATTAAAGAGTGGACCTGTCAGGATGGCTATACAGATTTATCAGTAATTAAAAACCCTTAGATGAACGATCTATGTAATCAAGTAGAAAGCACTTAAGATTCAAGGGCGCCCTGTGATTTTTGGCATTAAGCACTAGAATTTACAGATCTAAGCCCCAACAAAATCATGCGAATCGAAGATAAAGACCCCGACAGACATAATGCTATTGAGTATCCGATGGAGGTCGGCGCTCCTAAATTTGCACCAGTGCCTATCAAGGAAGAAAAGGATAAGGCAATCAATATTGCGAGGGCGCATGCCAATCAAGAATACGATCGCATTATGGAGCAAGCTGCCGTACTCATGCGCCAAGCAAAAGCATTACAAGCGCGTTTAGATGCAACTGAAATGGTCCATGCTGCAAAATTTACGTTTAATCCTGTGTATGGAAAAAAATACTATCTGTACCAGGATGAAGCAATTGGTAAATATCGGCTGGTACAAAATTCGCCACAGGAGTGGAGTTGCGGGATTCCTTTGGGATGGTCTTTCTGTCAGGCAGTTCGTAAATTAGGCGATAGCACGTGGGAAATTATTGAGGAAGAAGCACAATAAGGACGAACGATGAAAAAACCCGATAGTCGTTGCTGCGGTTCAGGTGTTTGCATCATTAGTGATGCAGGAGAATGTTGGTGTGGCCAAAAATGGGATGGTGAGAAGATGGCATATGTGCCCTTGGATCTCAACCAGCCGCAAGATGAGGCGATGCAAAACAAAACCACAGACGAACCTAAATCAAATAATACCTAATTTTGCTCTCGTTTTTTATGAAGGTATGTAACGGTTCTATAGTGAACATACGCCAAAACGATCGCTAATATTGCTACTGAGTATTTCAGAGGGATACGCAAGAACATTTCTAGCATGAGAGCAAAGAACAGCGCCCACGCCATAACACTGAGATAGGACACAGCTAGAAAAAAATCCTTGAGTTTGCTGCCATCTAAAAAGCGCGAGTACACGATTGCAATGGGTATTAAAGCCACCATCAGATATAAGATCATGCGCATTAATTGGTCTCCTCAGTACGTTGCTAATTACTTAAGCTTACTCGCCCAAAATATTGGGCAATAGTTTGGTTAGGGAGGCGCGTTGCGTAGTTGCTGAACCCGCTAACGCAAAACCCAGTAATTGCGATTGAGGGCCATAAAACAAACCCTCAATGCCATTCTCTACGGGTTTAATCGTCCATGAGCCCTCGCTACCAGATGCAGGCGGAGATACCACCAGAGGTAAAGCTGGAGTCTTAATCATCACTGGCATAGCGGGGTAGGTCAGGACACTATCGTGACCAGCCAAAATACTTGCAAGCGTACGCGCAGCCTGCATAATGGGCATCACGTAAGGCAAGACATGGCCTTCTACTTCTGCGCAATCGCCGAGACTATAAATTCCTTGGATGCTTGTTTCCAATTGACGATTAACCACAATGCCACGATTGGTCTTGATATTAGCAAGTTTGGCTAAGTTGATACGGGGGCGCAAACCAATTGCAGAAAGTACACAATCTGCATGTAAAACATCCCCATTAGCAAGACCGATTTCAAATCCATCTTCTGCTCTTGAAACGGTCTTTGCACTAGTACCAAGATGCCACACCACACCTAAATCAGACAGCTTTGATTGGAGCTCAATAGCAATCTCTTTTGGTAGTAGGCGCCCTAGGACTTGATCGGCTAAGTCGACTACCTCCACATGGTACCCCCCCAGACTGAGATCATTCGCAAACTCGCAGCCGATTAAGCCAGCCCCAAGAATAAGAACACTTTTTATATTGGTAATACGCTCTCTAAAGTCGGCGTAATCCTGAAGGTCATTGACCGTTAATATCTGATCAGTCGCATCGCCAGCAATATCTAAGCGTATTTGATCAGCACCTAAGGCCAGGACCAACTTTGAATACTGTAAGACATGTTCTTTGTTATCAGGAATCTGCAACAAAAGAGAGTGATTACTAGGATCAATCGCAGACACATTACTATAAGAATGAATTTGGATATTGAGTTGCTCCATCATCTTTGCTGCGCTTGTGGAGATTAGTTGCTGAGCATCTTTTTTAGAAGCAAAAGCAGTGGATAGCATAGGCTTTGAATAAAAATCCCCGCTCTCTTGAGTCACGACAGTAATTGCCTGTTCGGTATTCAGTTTGCGGTATTCCCGAATGAGGGTATAGGCTGCTAGGCCGCTACCAATCATGACAATCGGTTTGTTTTGGTGATCAATAGTGTTCATATGATAGATGGGGGGCTCACTTGCGAAACCGCGCCAGTAATTCTTTTAAGAAAATCCATAGCGCGGGAAGACCCGGAATGATGATCATTGCTAGTGCGACTAAGGAAAAATTACTTTTAACCCAAGGATGATCACCAATCATGTAGCCTAAGGCAGTTAGGCTGCAAACCCAAATGATGCCGCCAATGATGTTATAGAAAACAAAGACTGGGTAGCGCATTTGGGCAACACCAGCAACAAAGGGCGCAAAGGTGCGGACAAAAGGAAGAAAGCGCCCAATCACAATGGTAATTGGGCCATGTTTCTCATAAAAAGCATGAGCTTGGTCAAACGCCTTTTTATTAAACCAACGCGAGTTTTCCCAAGAAAAAACTTTATTACCGACATAGCGCCCAACCGAGTAATTGACAGCATCCCCAAGAATCGCTGCACTGGTTAAGAGAAACATTAAAAGCGGAAGGCTTAGCTCACCCACGGCAGTTAGGGCTCCGGCAACGAAGAGCAAAGAGTCGCCTGGTAAAAAAGGCATGACCACCAAACCGGTCTCAATAAAAATAATGGCAAAGAGTAAAACGTAGATCCACGTACCCCATTCACTAGCAATCAGTGCTAAATTTTTATCTAGATGAAGAAATAAATCGATGAGGTAAGCGAAATCCAAGATATGCTTTCAGAGTGTTTGTGGAATTGTAATGACATTCACTATAAAAATAAAAAGCTCTAGAATCAGGGTATGGAATACGTCATTCTTCTCATTAATATTGCTCTGGCTCTTTGGCTGGTGTTTAATATCTATCAAGCCATTGTCGCTTTTTTGAGGTGGAGAAAGGAAGCTAACCCAGAACCCTTTTTATCTTTTTTACTTGAGCGAGTTGGTTTTTTGGGAAGAACCTTTGTTAGTACGGTAGTCTATGCCATCTTAGCTGCTGGTATCGCTTACTTACTGTATGAAATCGGGGCTATGATCTTTACTTAAGCTTTTAGAAAGACTCTAAGGTCGTTGAGGTTTTTACCAACCTGGGTTGGCGCTAAACCAATCTCCTCAAATGGCAGTTGATATCGATTTACCCAGAAGGTATTAAAGCCAAACCAATTAGCGCCAATGATGTCCCAAGCATTGCACGAAACAAATAACACTTCCTGTTTAGCAATTGAAAAATGATTTAATACCAATTGATAACTGGCCGGTGTAATTTTGAACTGGCGTGCTTCATCAACCGAGATTACTGCATCTAAATCATTTTCTAATTGGCTATGATTAATTGCCCAAGTAAGCATCTCTGGGTTGCCATTGGATAGGATGCAGGTCTTCAGGCCACTGGTATGAATAACTTTCAGAGCGTCTGCAGACTCAGGGAATGGGTCGAGCTTGGCATATTGCCCCAGCAATTGAGCTTCATCGTCTTGGGACAGATGGAGTCCTAGCTGTTTACAGGAATAGTGCAAGGCCGCAATTGTGAGATTCCAAAATGATTGGTAGTGTTTGCTACCGCTCGGATTTTGTGGATCACTTAAAGAAATCAGGCGTGTGTACTCTAACTGCTTATCACGCCATAAAACGGATAAGGCCTTGCCCTGACCCGGAAAAAGTTTCTCAGCCAATGCGCCAATGGAATACACATCAAAGAGGGTTCCATAGGCGTCAAAGGCAATGAGTCGGTACATCGCAAAGCTAATGAAGCAAGTTGTATTGGATTATGTAAGTGACGGCACCTGCTAGATAGCCAATTAACGCCAACCAACTTATCCGTTTCACATACCAGAAAAAGTCAATTTTTTCTAAACCCATTGCCGCCACGCCTGCTGCGGAACCAATAATTAGGATAGAGCCACCCGTGCCAGCACAATATGCGATGAACTCCCATAAAAAACTATCCGTTGGATATTGTTCAAGGCTATACATGCCCATGGAAGCTGCCACCAATGGAACATTGTCGACGACCGCGCTTACTAAACCAATCAAGATAACGATGTAAGCCTGATTTCCGACAGTACTATCAAGCCATTGTGCAATGGCACTTAGGATTTGAGTATGCTCAAGAGTTGCCACTGCTAGAAGAATTCCAATAAAAAATATAATGGAACTCATATCAATTTTGGAGAGTGCGTGCACCAGAGTAAGGGTTTGTTTCTTAGCCTCTTCCTTTTGATGATGCATTAAATCACCGATTAGCCAAATGATGCCAAGACCAAATAAGATGCCCATGAACGGCGGTAGACCAGTAATTGTTTTAAAGATCGGCACAGAAATTAGCGCACCCAAGCCAAGATAGAACATCACATTCTTCTCAAAGGGGTTGGTGAAGTTCTGTTTTGTATTTTGTGCACTACTATTCGGTGAAATAACTGCTTTACCTTTTAACATGATGGCAATAACGACTAGCGGTATTAATAGGCTAATTGCAGATGGAATAAAAACACCTTTGATGATCTCTAAAGCAGTAATTTGACCACCAATCCAGAGCATTGTTGTTGTTACGTCGCCAATCGGTGACCACGCGCCACCTGCATTTGCAGCAATGACAATAATGCCAGCAAAAAATAAACGATCATCTCGTTTATCTAATAATTTTTTCATTAAAGACACCATGACAATAGCAGTTGTTAGATTGTCAAGTATGGAGCTTAGAAAAAAAGTTACAAAGCCAACTAACCACATCAGTGTGGATAACTTTTTTGTTTTAATCTTCGAGGTAATAACTTCAAAGCCGTTATGGGCATCAACCACTTCAACGATTACCATGGCGCCCATTAAAAAGAAAACAATTGATGCTGTAGCAACGAGAGTTTCCGAGAGCTCTTTACCTACATGAGTGGGGTCATGTGAAAGGGTTGCATAAATTGTCCATAATAAGCCCGCTCCAATTAGTGCAGAGGCAGATTTATTAACTTTTAAAGGATGCTCAAAGGCAATGGCTGCATAGGCCAAGACAAAAACCACGATTAGTGCGGTTAACATAGATGTTCCAAAAATCAGCAGGTTAATAGGGATATTCTTGACACTTTATACAATACTTTATCGGACAGTAATGGCTAAATTACATTTCGATTTAGATGTATTGAAGAATCAGTAAGCCAAATCAACACTTCTTATGGCCCTGAAAAAATTAGCATCTTCTTCGAGTAGTTTCGTGCAAAATCTGCGGCAGCAGTTAATGCGAGTTTGGCCATTCTCCAAAATGGCTATAGCGGACGTAGATTATTTTCTGCGCTATTCGATTGAGGCTTACTTCGCACCAGGGGAGACCCTGTACCTAGCCGATGGGGTACCTAAGGATTTGTATTTGATTTTTCAGAGTCGTATTTCAGGGCGACGCTTAATCCTTGGTTTTGAGGAGATGGGCTTGGAATGCGCCGTTAGACACCAAGCAGCGAGCGATACCTTGGCGACCAGTGAATTACTCTTGCGTCTTTGGGAAGGCATTAAAAAAGAGGCTAGTAGCTTTCAGGAGCTAAAAAACTTAGCAAAACAGGGCGCCTGGATAGCAAGGGGGTAAATATCTGCCACGGTTTAAGGGTAAACACTAATATTTAAGCAAAAACTAAGGGAAATCACCGATTTGGGTGTGTCAGGTCCCCAACCATAATGCCCATTGGCTTTTTTTCCAATTAGCAAAAGGCTTTCGAGTGCTTTTATTCTTAAATATTGCCCAGTTAATTCTATATATAGGCGGCCTTGCTTTAATCGGTCAGGGCCTGTTATTCGTTCTCTCTGGGCAAAAGCGTGAGACTAATTTGTTTTATCAGCTATTCCAAATCGTGAATAAACCCTGGAGTGCAACGGCTCGCTTTATTTCTCCAAAGCAAATTGCAGATCATCAAATTCCATTTGTGGCGTTTTGTATTGTGGCCGTTTTATATATTGCGGTAACCCTTGCCAAGATAGAGCATTGTGTATCGATAGGGGTTGAGCTATGTCAGTAAAACGTGATCTTCGCTGGTATCTTTTTAAATACTGGGCCTCGTCCCTCATTGTGCTTGGGTTAAAGAAACGGGCAACAGAGGTGTTTGAAGAGATGTTGCGGGAGTATCCGAACGACCCCTATGTACTTTCTAGCCTGGCTTACTTAAAAACCCAAGAA
>Ga0255111_1000337_pt1 | contig 15086 bp, 13 predicted proteins | sample Law_Yuk_RepA_8h_FD_188472 | JGI IMG/M metagenome (GOLD analysis project Ga0255111, IMG submission 188472) | Freshwater microbial communities from St. Lawrence River, New York, United States - Law_Yuk_RepA_8h | ecosystem: Environmental > Aquatic > Freshwater > River | place: USA: New York... | reverse complement strand
GCGATACGGAACCAATTATCGGTTTCGCAGACTCTGTTGGGTTTATGCGCGGAACGCTCACACAGCTGCGTAAGCGCTAAAGCTATATTGTCCTAACTACGAGACGAGGCCTGGCGGACGTGTCCCACGTCCCCGGGCCTTCCCCGTAAGCGTATCGCCAAGCTCAACCCGGGCACGCTCTGCCTCTGCCAGCATCGCGCGTAAAACCACCGGACGCTTCGCCGACATATCCAGCGTCTCGGCCGGATCGGTATAAATGTCATACAGCGCCAGCGGCGTCTTTACATTGGTGTAACTTACCGGCTTACCGCCCTTTGCCACCGGCTGATTCATCAATGTCCGGTACGTATGCGGCAAGATAAGCTTCCAGCGCCCCTTACGCACTGCCTGCAGCTCATTCGTGTTGTAGTACGTCCAGTAGACACGCTCATCTGCACCGGCTGTATCGCCTGCCGCAAGGTTTTCCCCTATGTCATAGCCATCAATGGCATTTTTCCCAGGCGCCGCGCCTACAATTCTGCGTAGCGTTGGGAAAATGTCTATCGTCATCGCAGGCTGGGTTGTCACCATCCCCTTTGTAATCACCCCCGGCCAAGATGCAATCATCGGGACACGGATTCCACCCTCCCAGCTCGTTCCTTTTCCCTCGCGGAGCTCTCCCCGCGAGCCAGCATGCTCGCCGTAGGACAGCCAGGGGCCGTTATCCGATGTGAATATCACCAGTGTGTCATCCGTCAGGCCAAGCTGTTTCACGCGGGCAAGAATCTGGCCGATGCTGTCATCGATTTCCGCGATGACATCCGCGTAAATGCCCTTTCCCGTTCGACCGGTCCACTTTCGGCTTGCAAAGAGGGGAACATGCGGCATCGAGTACGGCATGTAGAGAAAGAATGGCTGCTTATGATTCCGGTCGATGAAGCCAAGGGCCTCCCGCGTACAGTCAGCTGTGATATTGCGCATGCTCTCAGGAGTGACATCTGCGTCGACAACCTCCCGGTTCCTTCGTAGCTGCAGTGGCGGGTATGCCTTTGGAGCCTCCGGGTGCCGCGGCCACATATCATTCGAATATGGGTAGCCAAACGAGAAATCAAATCCGTGTTTGTTTGGATGAAACATTTCCTGATGCCCAAGATGCCATTTACCGATGACGGCCGTTGTGTAGCCGCGGGTTTTGAGCATTTCACCAATGGTCTGTTCATCGGAGGAAATACCGTTTTTGGAGTTTGGTCCGAGAGCGCCATGGATGCCGATACGGTTTGGGTAACAACCAGTGAGCAGCCCCGCACGGCTTGCACTGCACACAGCCTGTGCTGAGTAAAAACTTGTGAACCGGTTGCCGCTAGCGGCGAGGCGGTCAAGATTTGGTGTTGGATTCGTCTTCGATCCAAAGCACCCCAGGTCTGCGTAGCCAAGGTCATCTGCGAAGAAGAGAATGATGTTCGGGAGGCGGCGCGGTTGCATGGGCAGAGTATACAGAAAACACCCCGGTCTGGTTGACCGGGGTGTTGTTCATTTGCGTGCAGGCTTTCGCCTGCGAATGAGCTTGATTAGAGCTCGCGCTGGATTTGACGCATTTCGAAGAATTCGAACTGGTCGCCTTCAATGATGTCGTTGTAATCACGGATCGTAAGACCACATTCGTAGCCTTCCTGAACCTCACGAACATCATCCTTGAAGCGCTTAAGCGTGTCGATGTCTCCAGTGTGTGTGAGCTCTCCATTACGGAAAACACGCACCTTGAAGCTACGCTTTGTGTAGCCCTTGTCGATATAGACACCGGCAATTTGGCGTCCACCAGGGAGCTTAAACATTTGGCGGATGACGCCATGTCCCGTGATGTGCTCTTCGAAGATTGGTGGAAGGAGGTTGAGCATCGCTTCCTTGACTGCATCGATCAACTCATAGATGATCTTGTAGTTTCGGATTCGAACGTGTTCCTTCTCCGCCTTGCGCTCGATAGAGCCTGCCGTTCCAACATTGAAGCCGATAACGAGACAGTTCTTGTCATCAGCTTTGCGGTCGGATGAGACGAGCTGGATATCCGACTCGCTGATTGGTCCGACAGCTGCGTGGAGAATCCTGACACGAACTTCTTCGTTGCCAAGCGGCTCAAGGCTTTCACGGATAGCCTGGACGGAGCCTTGGACATCGGCCTTGATAACAAGGTTGAGTTCCTTAGCCGCACCAAAGCGAAGCACGTGATAGAGCTGCTCGAGTGTTTGGCGTCCGCCAACTTCGAACTTCTCTTCCCGTCGTACAACATCACGCTCTGCAGCGAGACGCCGTGCTTCCTTTTCATCCTTGACAACCTCGACGGGGTCACCCGCCAACGGGGTTCCACTGAGGCCGACAATTTCTACCGGGTAGGATGGGCCAGCTGTCTTCATCGGCTTGCCGGAATCATCAGTGAGGACGCGTGCTTTGCCAAACTCAATACCAGCAAGGACCACATCGCCGGACTTCATTGTGCCGTTTTGAATCAAAACGGTCGCCACGGTACCACGTCCACGCTCAAGCTTAGCCTCGAGGACAGTGCCACGCACCTTGCCATTTGGGTCAGCCTTTGGATCAACAACGGCTTCACTTACAAGCAGGATGGCATCCAGGAGGGCATCGATACCTTCGCCTGTCTTTGCGGACAGGTTGACGGTTTGGATGTCTCCACCGTAAGCCTCAGGAAGCAGCTCGTAGCGGGTGAGGTCTGTAAGGACCCGTTCCGGATTACTTGTTGGGAGGTCGCACTTGTTGACCGCAATGATGATCGGTACGCCGGCTTCCTTGGCAACCCGGATGGATTCCTCGGTTTGTGGCATGATCGAGTCATCGGCTGCGACGACAATCACAATGATGTCCGTGACCGATGCACCCCGCGCACGCATCGATGAGAATGCGGCGTGTCCCGGAGTATCGATAAAGGTAATCTTTTGACCGTTACGTTCGGTTTGATAAGCCCCGATGTGTTGTGTGATTCCGCCGGCTTCACCTGCGGCAACACGTGCACGCCGGATGGAGTCTAGGAGGGTGGTCTTTCCGTGGTCGACGTGGCCCATGATGGTCACGACGGGTGGACGGTGAACCAGCTCTCCCTCTGTTGAGTTGACAACCTTACGTTCAATCTTGGGTTTGGCTTGGTTGGATGCCTTCTTAGGAGCAGTGTCATCCTTGGAACCAACAACGGCCACAACAGGAATATTCCGGTTGTAGTGAGGGGTTGGAACGGTGAACGGAACTGACGGAGCGGGGAGGTCTTTAAGTCTATCTGCCGGGTCGCCGGATCTTTGTCCCGGTTGCATCGGCCTATTAGGTGTGTTTGGCCTGGTTGCTGCTGGCTTTGGCGCAGCAGGCTTCGGCGCAGGCGTTGGGTTTTCTTTCTCCGCCTTGGCCTTTGCAACGGCTTCACGCTCGGCAACTGTCTCTTCTTCAGAGCGCAGCGCACGAATGAGAATACCGAGCTTCCTGGCAATCTTGGTTGCCGCATCCGGTGAAAGCCGCTGCGTAGGACTTGCCTTTGTGATTCCGAAAGTAACGAGGACTTCAAGAATCTTGGCAGGACCAACACCAAGCTGATCACCAAGTGCTTGTACGGTTACATTGAATGGGACTGTCGGAGCCGCTGCGAGAGCTGCATCCTTGACCGCTTTCAACGCCGCCTTTATATTATTGCGAATCTTTTCCGCAGTAACGTCATCAATGTTGCTCGATGGTGAAAGAGTTCCGAACCCTTCCTTTTCAAGCATCGCGACGACTTCTGCGTTGCTTCGCTTCACTTCTTTGGCCAGATCGTAAATTCTGATCGGCATAAACACCTCTTCCCGAATGCGTCAGTGATTCATTGGACGCTCCCCGGTCACATGGATTTTGAATTTATTGCAATCTGGACGGCACAGCCGTCGCCTATGCAACCTCTTATGGTACCGCATTGGGGGAGGGAAAGGAGATTACTCTGGAGTGGTTTTAGGTGTATCCAGTGATGCAGGGGTAAGACCTGCAAAATGTGTCCGGAGTTCCGCTTCGAGCGTGCCCGGAACCTGACATTTGAGCGTTCGAGCCAAGCCACCCTTTTTAAACGCAAGGGTCAGGCAGGCTTCTGAATTGCACAGATACGCCCCACGTCCAGCGCGCTTTCCACTTGGGTCAAGTGTCACGCCGCCGCCATCCGGTAAACGGACAACGCGCACCAGTGTCCACTTGCCGTCTTTCGAGCGGCAGGCTGCACAGGTGCGCGTCGGTTGCTTTCGCAGTGTCGTCACTTCGTGGGTACGCAGTGACTAGTCTTCGTCTTCGTCGTCATCAAATCCGGAGAGGTCGATAATCGAGTCATCCACATCCTCAACAACAACATCCTCAAGCGTTACAACAGGTTCCTCATCAGCAGCTGCGTCGTCAATTGTTTCGACTTCAGCATCGATGATTGGTGTGAGTTCGATGACTTCTTCTTCGTAGATTTCATCATCTTGATCATTTTCCTCTTCGTCATCATCATCCGGGAGGTCAGCGATCTTCTTGGTGTCGTAGATGTCTTCTTCTTCGTAATCCGGTTCTTCAAGCGGCGCGACGGATTCCATGAACTCAGGAAGGTCACCGGCGTGGAGCTGGGACTCGGAGCGGATATCAATCCTCCAGCCGGTCAGCTTTGCAGCGAGACGGACATTCTGGCCTTCCTTACCAATCGCAAGGGATAAATGAATGTCCTGAACGATGACAAGAGCAGCCTTATTGATTTCATCAAGCCGTACTTCCACAACCTTCGCAGGTGAGAGTGACTCGATGATGAACTGGCGCTGATCAGGGGACCAGCGAACAATGTCCACCTTTTCGTTGCGGAGCTCATCCACAACCGCCTGCACACGCTGGCCACGGTGACCAACACAGGAACCTACTGGGTCGTAGCGATCATCCTTTGCCGCAACGGCAATCTTTGAACGCTGACCTGGGTCACGGGCTACGGACTTGATAATGACGTGGCCAGACTCGATTTCAGGGACTTCGAGCTCGAAGAGACGTCGGAGGAGGGATGGGTGTGAGCGCGAGACAATGATCTGCGGACCGCGTGGGCCCTTACCAGCCTTGCGAACATCCACCACGAAGAACTTCATGCGGTCATGGAAGCGGTATTGCTCACCACGGGTCTGCTCGAGACCTGGGAGGTAAGCTTCCATTTTGCCAAGCTGGTTTCCAAGCTGGACCACGAGGTCGCCGCGGTCACGACGGGAAATCGTACCCGAAATGACATCACCAACTCGGTCTACATACTCATCATAGACCTTGTTACGCTCTGCTTCTCGGATCTCTTGCATGAGGACCTGGCGGGCCACCTGGGAGGCAATACGTCCACCCATGCGGTCAACTTCACGGTCTGTGAGCACAACGGGCACTCGGTCGCCATAAGTCGCCTTTGGGGAAATCTCCCGGGCATCCGCAAGCGAAATCTGAGTATGCGGATTATCGACATACTCGGAGACGCGCGAAACGCGGCTAATACGGAATGGGGAACCGCCCTTGCTGGAGGTTTGCTCGACCTTGAGAGTGACTTGGTCATCCTCGATGTTCAAGCTACGCTCATAGGCTTTCGCCAGCGCAACCTCGAGGCAGCGGAGGAGGGAATCAAATGGGATTTCCTTCTCTCGCTCAATCAACTTCAGGGCTTCATAAAATTCTGCATTCATCTTCTATTTCCGCCAATCCAGCATCAATAAAAAAAGCGGGCCAAACGGCTCGCTTCACATTCGCGCTTCCGCGGTTGTGAACTATTCAATCATCACAACCGGTTGGAGTATATCGCCCGCCATTTAGGGCGTGCAATGCGAGGTTGGGTATCTGAAAACCGCCGCTGATGAATCACACATCACTTTGCGGCAATCTCCATCAAGATGTTGGTGATGCGGATATCGGCATCGAGGATGGCATTCCCTTTTGCTGCCTCAGCCATTTGTTCGATGCATCCGGGTGTATCCAAAATCGTACGAATGGCTTTGATCAGAGCATCGCCTATACACGCGCTCTGCCGCACGATGACCGCTGCCCCGAGCTCGACGCTTCGCTCTGCATTGCGAAGCTGCTCATTGCGGCTACTTGGTTCAAGCGGAACGAAAATCATCGGCTTTCCGAGAATGAGCGCCTCATTAACCGTTCCTGCGCCGGCCCGGGCAATCACAAGCTGGGCGACGGACCACGCATCCGCCATGGAGTCGACATCGAGGAATGCACTTAACAACCACCGGTCACGGATAGCATCCGGGAGAGATTCCCGCTGAGCTGTCAGTGATTCGATGCCTTGTTTGCCACATTGGTGGATGACGAAGTGGGTCTTGGTGATTTCACTGATGGCATCTGAGATGGCCGTGTTAATCACCCGCGCTCCCTGTGCACCTCCCGTTATCAAGAGTACGGGTGTGTCCACCGGGATTCCAAAGCGCGCGGCTGCACTTACGGGGCTCCCACTGAGCGTCTCTCTTCGAATGGGGTTTCCTGTCAGGACTGCGCCTGCCCGTGCCCGGAGAGGGAGGTCATCGCGGGCGATGTCAAAGGACAGCGCAACCGTGTGTGCGATCGCGCAGCAGAGGCGGTTCGCGAGGCCGATGGTGGTGGTTTGTTCGTGAATAACGAGTGGGATGCGTAGCAGCCAAGCGGCGATACTCGCTGGCACCGCAACGTAGCCGCCAGTTGAAAGGATGACATCGGGTTTGTAGGCGCGGAGGATGCGATACGCATCGATGAGGCCCTTTGGAACCGCGAACATATCGCGAAAATTTGCGATGGTCAGCATACCGAGAAGCCCTCTGGATGACCTCCGCAGCTTTCCCGTCGCTATGGACTTGTACACAATGCCGCGTTTTGGCACGATTTCCGCTTCTAGACCTGTGGTGGATCCGATGAAGAGGATATCCACGCTGGAGTCGCGACGCTTGATGGCATCCACAACGGCAAGTGCCGGAACCAGGTGCCCCCCTGTGCCGCCTCCCGTTATTACGAACTTCATAGGAATTTGCTCATATGGACACGACAGAGTATGGTATAAAGTTAACTATGGTGAAATCGCGCGAATCGCGCTACTTGAACAAGACATCTGGCGATATTCTTCGCGCTATTCTGTCATTGGTTGGCCCGGATGGCACTGCAAGTATGTCAGATATTGCCCGTCGTAACAACACCAGCCGCGCATTTGTTACAAAAATGCTCAAATCTTTGTCCGATGAAGGCATGGTCGACTATGTTGCGTACCGCGGCGTCGGTCTGACACCCGATGGCCTTCGTGTTGCAAATGAGCTTGCTCGGCACCATCGCCTGCTCGAAGTCTTCCTGATCGATACCCTTGGATTCTCATCCGAGGCCGCACATGAAGAAGCTGAGCGGCTCGAGCATGTCATTTCGGAAGAGTTCGAAGAACGCCTCGCAGCATTCTTGAATCACCCGACACACTGCCCACACGGTCAGCCGATTCCTGGCTCAGATTCCGTCGGCATTGCACGCAATGTCAGCCCCGGAGAGGCGTATTGACCCTTCCTGCCAATAAGGTCAGCATCATCCTCGCCAACTGGCGAGAGGAAATAGTGGTCGCAAAGGTCTATGATGCCCTTGCGGCTGCCGAAACAGATGCGAACCGTAAGGATCTCCTCCAGCGGATGGCGGAGAGTGAGTATGAACACGCCAGGCTGTGGGAAGAACGGTTACGAGACCTCGGGGTAGATGTCGATAAGCGCACGATTGAGGCACCTTTGCGGAAGCAGATGCGCCTCCTGCGGATGTTCGGCCCCGATGCCATGATTCGGCGTATTGAACACGAAGAGCGCCACCACGTCGCTGACTATCAGGATCAGATTGCCCGCCTCGGTGATGAAGCATCCACCAAAATTCTTGAGCTGGTCATCCCCGATGAAGAAGTCCACGCACAAAAACTACACATCATGGCCCATCAGGCCGAAACCGGACCACGCTCACGCCTCGACACCCTCCTCGCCCGCGAAAAGTGGCATGCCCACGGAACGGCGAGCTGGATTGGGGATGCGATTTATGGCGTCAACGATGGCCTTGGTGCCGTCTTTGGCATCGTCTCCGCAGTTGCCGGAGCGACTAGTGCATCTCCAAAATTTGTACTCATCGCCGGTCTTGCCGGCATGATTGGCTCCGCTTTTTCAATGGGCAGCTCGGCATTCCTTGCGGCTAAGAGTGAGCGGGATGTCCATGAGTCTGAGATTGAGCGCGAGCGGATGGAAATCGAGACGGATCCTGAGCATGAGCGGGAAGAGCTCGAGCTGATGTATCAGCTCAAAGGTTTTACGGAGCCTGAGGCTAAGAAGCTTGTTGAGAGATTGACATCCAATAAAGATGTTTTCCTACAGACAATGGTTCGTGAAGAGCTTGGCATTAACGAAGATCGCTTTCCAAACCCGTGGACATCGTCTGGTGTGGCCGGTGTTTCAACCGCGATCGGGGCCTTCCTGCCAATCATTCCGTTTTTCTATTCATCCGGGATGCCCGCTGTCTGGCAATCATTGGTTATCAGTGTTTTGGCACACTTTGCCGTTGGGGCATCTAAGACATTTGTTACCGGTCGTTCTTGGGTGAAGCAAGGGCTTGAGATGACCTTTGTCGGCATGGTTGGCGGCGCTCTTGCTTATGGTTTTGGATTACTTCTTGGGACGCACGGGGGGCTTGGAGACTAAATGCAGCCTCGTGATGAGTCCTTGCCGGAAGCGTTTCGTACGGTCCAGATTCCAAGACGCTCCAGTTTGATGCGGAAGGTTTTGGCCTATATGGGGCCAGGATTCCTGATCAGTGTCGGATACATGGACCCGGGTAACTGGGCGACTGACCTCGAAGGGGGAGCCCGCTATGGCTATCGCCTGCTTTGGGTCGTGCTCCTTTCGAACTTGATGGCGATACTGTTGCAGACACTCTGTGTACGTCTGGGGCTTGCTACTGGTCAAGACCTCGCACAGGCCTGCCGACAGCATTTCCGCAAACCAGCCGCGATTGCGCTATGGATACTGTGTGAAATTGCTATAGTCGCCTGTGACCTAGCCGAGGTGATTGGTTCTGCAATCGCCTTACAGCTCCTCTTCGGCATCCCGCTCATCGCCGGCGTAGCAATTACAACATTCGATGTTCTCATCCTGCTCGGGTTGTCGAAGTTTGGCTTCCGGAAGCTGGAAGCGATTGTCATCACGCTTGTTGCGACTGTTGCCGGCTGCTTTATGCTGCAGACATTCCTTGCCAAGCCTGACATGGCGATGGTCGCAAAGGGGATGTTGATCCCATCACTCCCGGATGCAGAAGCGATTGTCATCAGCCTTGGCATCATTGGCGCCACCGTGATGCCACATAACCTCTATCTCCACTCATCCATTGTGCAAACGCGAGCGCATGAGCGTACAGCCAAGGGGATTCGAGAGGCGATACGCTTCAATACGTGGGATACGATCGGTGCACTCGGCGCTGCTTTCTTTGTCAATGCAGCGATTCTGGTGCTTGCTGGAACCGTATTTGATGGCCGTATGGACGAGGTTCGTGAGCTTGGGGATGCGCAAAAACTCCTGAAGCCAATCCTCGGCGGTGTGGCATCCACGGCATTTGCCGTCGCATTGCTTGCCGCTGGACAGTCATCCACCATCACCGGAACACTCGCCGGTCAGATTGTGATGGAAGGTTTTCTCAACTGGAAAGTCGCCCCGCATGTTCGGCGAATCGTTACGCGGCTGCTTGCCGTTGTACCTGCGATGGTCATCATCCTGATATTCGGCGGCAATGACACAACGCGCATTCTCACATGGTCGCAGGTGGCACTGAGCCTTCAGCTGCCGTTTGCTATCGTGCCATTAATTGTCTTCACAAGCAGTCGCAGGCTGATGCGGGACTTTGTGAACCCGCTATGGATGACCGTTTTAAGCGTTCTCGCCGCATCGGTAATCATCGGACTCAACCTCTACCTTGTCTGGGAACGCCTTGGTCCGACGATCCTGGTTTGCATCATCGGTGCATGTGCAGCATTTGCAACCTGGGTGCGGTTCGGATACAAGGAACGCGGCAAGGCGTAACGCAGATGAACTGTACGGGGTTATCACAGGAAGCGATTCTGGATCGCTTGAAAGAAAGTGGATGTCGTATCACGGCACCCCGCAAGGCATTGGTTGCATCCTTGGCGGAATCCCATACACCACAGTCCGTGATCGAGCTGCATGCCGCGGCAAATAAGCGTATCGGAACGCCTACCGACCCGGAACCTGTCAATCTTGTTACGGCCTATCGCTTTGTCAATCTCCTTGAGACACAGGGACTTGCAAGGCGAATCGATTTTGCCCAAGGGTATGCGCGTTACGAGCCAACGCATCCGGATGATGCCCATCACCATCACCATATTGTCTGTGACGCGTGCGGCAAGGTTGAGCCCTTTGATGACTGTGATGTGGATGAGCTGAGTGCGCGCATCGAGGCGCGGTCTGGGTTTGTCGTCATGCGACACCAGCTGGAGCTTTACGGTAAATGTGCTGATTGCTCAAGAGAGCCATAATCCGTATAGTCGTATTATCACCATCTATTGCAATTGATTTGCGTCTTCGGTAGACTCGGTCATCATGCGATACGACCTGCTATCAGGACTCCGTAAGTGGCGCCTTATTGGTGCCCTTGCGATGATGCTTGTCGCAATCACGTCTGTTTCGACGACAGTCCACGCGCTACAACATGTTGTCTGTGCAACTGCATCCACAATCAATCCAGGCGACTCCGAAGCTTGTGGACTGTGTAACGTTGAAACTTCTGCGGTGCCCCCGACTGAGCTTTCTGTCGATGTGGTGCTTTCCGCGCTTCCGGGGTTTCCAACTCCCACATTGGATGTCTGTAAGTCTCCACGAGATACATACTTCTCTTATACACTGCGTGGTCCACCTGTAGCTGCATAGCCTCTTTACATCTATGCCTGTCAGCCGCGTGCGAATTCATCGTGCGTTGTTGACACTGTCCCTACATCCCGGTGGAAATCATGTCCAATAAACGTGCCTTTACGCTCATTGAGCTCCTTGTCGTCATCGCTATCATCGCTATCCAGTCTTTGCCCAAGCCCGTGAAAAAGCACGCCAGACATCGTGTCTGTCGAACATCCGGCAGCTGGGTCTCGCGATGATGATGTATTCGCAGGACTACGATGAGCTGTCGGTTACCTGCGAGCATGATGTCGAAGATATCGCTGAGCTCTACGCCTGGTATCAGCCATTGTTCCCGTACCTCAAATCCCGTGATGTGCTGCGCTGCCCATCCATTGGAACGGCAAACCCGCAGTTTTATTTCTCAGATGTCTTTACGAATGCAAACTGGGCTCCCGTCCGAACCGACTATTCGATCAATGGTTACTTTGCGCACCACGTCGCGTTCGCAACGTTCAGCAGCCCTGCAGAGCAGATTATGATTGCGGAGCGCCCATCCTACTTTGGCGCGTTTGACTACCATCCATGGTCTGAGTCGGATGATCCGAACGAATGGGAAGCTGGCTTCCTCGATGGCTCGGGACTTTGGCCAGATGGAACCGTGAATCCACAAAACCAGGGTCGCCACAGTGGTGGCAGTAATAATGTGTTCGCAGATGGCCATACAAAGTGGCATCGCTTCTCACAAACCCTGCTCCGCGGTGTTCCTGGAGCTGGACCTGCTGGGATGCACAACCGGGACAACCTAGGCCCAGGCGACTAGAATCCAGATGACTAGCCTCCCAGCGATGATGCCGGAGGCTAGTTTGTTTTCCGCCTCATCCACAACCTGATCATCTGACAGCTACACTCCCATTCGACGCTTTTCCCGATAGCTCATCCGGAGGAGAACTTCTTCATGTCACATGTCCTTCGCCGTGCTCTGCGCGCACTGCTGGCTACGCTTTGCCTTGCGTCATCCACATTTACCTTCGCCCACCAGCTACAAGTCGAGCCGGTGGCCATCAAGATTCGGCCTCAAAGCAGCTTTTACACCCTTGAGTTCACAGGGAATGTCCAGGACATCACGCAAATCCCCGAAGTCACCAAAGATATCCAGTGTGTCCAAGGGAATTCGTTCACTCCAGCAGCTACAAAAGCGCTTGAACAGTACATAAACCAACGATTTCAGATGGGGGATAACGGAGTTCCCATCCCGGGTGAGATTCAGCTGATCGAACACGAGGCTGGTCTCGATCCGACAAAGGCCCGTTTCAAGCTTCTTATTCGCTATGCACGTACTGCAGGTGGAGAAGTGAGGCCGCTGCAGATCGCATCCACTTTGTTTGATTATCTGCCAAATGCCATCGCAACAATCAATATCGCTGGCTTTCAGCGTAACCTCAAGCCTGGTGAGAGCACAACGGTGGATGCAAGCAACCTCGCGTCAAACCTTTTGCGCAATGTCATCGACTTTCTGTGGCTCGGGGCCATCCATATCTGGGAGGGCGTCGATCACCTCCTGTTTATCTTTGGTTTGCTGCTTGTTGCTCCGAACCTCAAGATGCTGATCAAAGTCCTGACGGGCTTTACGATTGCACACTCGATCACGCTGATTCTTTCCGCACTGCAAATCGTCAGTGTCCCGGGTAAGTTTGTCGATCCGCTGGTTGCTGTGTCGATCATCTTTGTTGGTGTCGAAAACATCGTCTCGAAGAAACACGATAAACGCTTCTGGATTGCGGCAGGCTTTGGACTGATTCACGGCTTTGCCTTTGCCGGCAACCTCCGTGCGGCGGGTCTCCCAGAGGGTAACGCGCTGTTTTGGAGCCTGTTATCGTTCAATGTTGGCGTAGAGCTTGCGCAGCTGAGCGTTTGTTTAGGCGCGTGGCCGGTTCTTAAGTACCTCGAAAAGTCATTGGAAAAGGGAGCCAAGCGCGGCGGGATTGCGTATCCGGCGATTGTCCGCTTTGCGAGTGGTGGCATTGCAGCGATGGGCCTCTGGCTGTTCATCAAGCTCTTTGTCGCAGCAGAATAACCGCCTTGTTGTAGGATGAAACATGCGCTCATCCGCTTTTGTGGTTAACTCTGCCCTCATCTGGCGGTGGCTGGCATTTGCCGTCGCCGCCATTGTCTTGTTCATGGGGGCATTGACTTTTCTCTGGTGGTCGCTGTTTTCTGGTATCCGTTATGACAACATCGCCCTTGCGCTCCTGATCGGCTCACTTTGTTTCTGCCTTCCTGCAGCACTTGCCGCCGTGGCACCCGCGGGGCGAGGCTGGGTTGCGTGTATTTCGTTTTGTCTGGTGTGTGCGGCGGCAATGTTTGGGATGAGTCCGCCGTCCGTGACATTCGTGGTTTCCGCAATGGTTGGTGGGGGCTGTGCGATTCTGTTGACATCGATAAAACAGCTACCTTTCGGGCATTCGCTTAGCCGTGGCAAGCTATTAGCACTCATAGCAGCGGTCGTCAATATCATCGCGCTTGGCAGCGGTCTGTTGCGCTTCATGGATATCCCGGCATTTCCGGATCCGCTCCCAGGTGACATTGTAGAAATGCTTCCCAAGGGAGCGGGGCAGCCTACAAAAGTGAATGTTTACGAGCTGGGTGGCTTTCTTGACTCTGCGTACCTGGTCCGTATAGATGCCCCTCCAGCGACCCTTGCAGCGCTAGGTCGCAAGATTGGAAAGTCATCTACTAAGTCTCCGGGTGCGTTGTTCTTTAGCTTCGCGCCGTATTGGTGGCCAAAGAGCATGCCAGCAGGTGGCAAGGTTTACCGCACGGTGGATCAGGCATTCACGACGTATCCCGGGGATGGGGAGTTCTTAACAATGCTTGTGGATCCATCCGGGAGCCGGGCATGGATCCATGTCTTTCACGGCTTCTAGCTCTGATTAGGAGTTAGTTGGAATCAGGCACATCCACGGCAGCGCCATCATCCGTAACGGGAATGCCCGCTGAACCATCCACCATCGCTGTTTCATCGATAGTCGGACCAGCGGCGGGACCGCGACGGACGGCATCCACTGCACCGGCGACGACCAACAATCCGAACACTGGCCAGAAGACAGCCTCTGGCATGGATGGCAAGTGTTGATGCTGGGATAGCCCAAACAGGTGGAGCGCCTCAAAGCCAAGCTTTACGCCTGCCCAGCCGACCAAGAGATAGGCGACATTGTCGAGCGATGGGTACTTCTTGACGAGGCCAATCAGGATTTGGGCGGTTACGCGTAGCAGGAGCATCCCGAGGAAGCCACCGAGGTACACAATCCAGATCTTGGAACGGTTCGGGACAAGGGCTACGGCTACGAGAATCGAGTCGATGGCAAAGAACAGGTCAGTGATCGCAATTTGGACAATGGTTATTCCAAAGCCCTTGTGAGATTCCATTTCCTGGACGTCATCCGGGAGGCCACCGTCGCCCTTTGCTTTGCTGATGAAGTGCTTGATGGTTAGGAAGAGCAGGTAGCAGGCGCCGAGGCCGCAGACCCACCAGAGGCCGATGAGGTAGCTGGCGAGGCCGATTCCGATGGAGCGGAGGCCAAAAGCCATCGCGAGGCCAATCCACAGTGCCTTTTGTTGTTGCTTTGGGCCGAGGTGGCGTACTAGCAGGGCGATTACCAGTGCATTGTCTGCTGAAAGAAGTCCTTCAAGAAAGACAAGGGAGGTGATTGAGAGCAAATCAGAAGGCGCAAAAGTCATAACGAGTCCGTATATCGTACCACTGTAAGGTCACACTGCTGGGGTACGATAGCAGACATGAGACACCAATTGACCCGACGCACTGTCCTGCAGCTGGCAGCATCGATGCCATTGATTGCGGCAGGTTCCTTGCTCTCCGGATGTCCACAGCGGACCCAGTATACAAGTCCTAAGGGCATTGATAAGGGAACATCCGGTGGTATTGAAAATACCCGTCCAAAGCCGACCAAGGTTGGCTTGGTCACTGATATCGCTGGTGTGAACGATAAGTCATTCAATGCGATGGCAGCGCTGGGCCTCGAGCGTGTCCGGACCGAGCTCAAACTCCCGGTCAAAGTCATCGAGAGCCGACAAAATGCGGACTATGTCAACAACCTTTCTCAGCTCGCACGGGCGGGTTATGAAGTTGTCTTTGCGGTTGGTTTCCTGATGCGTCAGGCGACAAACGATGTCGCAGCACGGTTCCCCGATACGACATTCATTATC
>Ga0255111_1000335_pt1 | contig 15158 bp, 11 predicted proteins | sample Law_Yuk_RepA_8h_FD_188472 | JGI IMG/M metagenome (GOLD analysis project Ga0255111, IMG submission 188472) | Freshwater microbial communities from St. Lawrence River, New York, United States - Law_Yuk_RepA_8h | ecosystem: Environmental > Aquatic > Freshwater > River | place: USA: New York... | reverse complement strand
CCAGTTACCTTTTGAATACCTGCAAGAACATCAAGTTGTTCCGACAGAGATGAAGTTTTCGTTTCGATGGCCCGTCGTAGCTGTAACGCAGTTGCATCTGTGATTGCACTCGTGAACACGGTGGGAATGATAAGTCTCGATGATTGCCCGCACAGCTGCTGTAGGAAGGCACAATGCTGCTCCAGCGTCAGGTTACAGATCCCGGCTAACAAGTCACTTGCAATCAGTGTGGCAGTTTCAGCGAATTGAATTGTCTGATTGCCAACCCATTTCGAGCAATAGGCGGAAATTGCTACAGCAATATCACCGTTGTTCAAGTCTTGGACGAAGACCTCGCGTGCCTGCTCTGCGGATGTGCCGGACTTTATGACAGAATCTACTTCAAAGCGATAAATGGCACCATCCCGAGTACTTATACCAAGGTATTCCCCGCATGGTGAAAGTGAAATTCCCGATGGACACCCAACATCAATGAGGAGCTCCCAGTCTTCTACCCCTTGTCCAGTACCCGCAAAAACGATTTTGCCAGATCTTGCATCGACAGCCGTTGGGATAGCAACGATATTGCCCCCAGGTAGAACCGCAATTCCACACGGCTCGCCATCAATCTCAGCGATGAGGCTATAGTCACCAGAAGCATCGATTACTTTGGTCTTGACCTGATTGTCAAACATATCGCGTCCCACGACAGCTGTGGTGGCATCGTTATCGATACAAATACTGATTGGAAATAGACCTGAGTGAACCGTAACGAGCGTATCGCGTGCATCAGAGAGAATCAGAATTTCGCCGGCTGAACCTGCGACCGCGATGAATTTGCCATTTGGAGAGATAGCAACCAGCTCTGTAGGCTGTTGCAAATCCTTCGTCCAGAGAAGGCGATTACTCGTATCCCCCAAACCAACGGCATAGCCATGCAACAAAATGTCACTGGCAACGTAGGCAAAGCGATTACTGCCTGCAAGCGCAACTGAATGATACGCAAGTCGGCGATCTGTTAAAAAACGAGTCTTACGCCCGTTAGTAAAGACGTAAAAGTCATCATCGGTGATGCCGATAGCGACCGATCCATCCGGGCTCAGCTGAAGCTGTCTAAGCGTCTCAACTGAAACGGTATTCACTACCGTTGGCCGGTCCGCAGAATCATGACGGGTGAAGTGGAGCACCCGGACTTCGTAGTCATCCGGTACCGCTACAGTAAGCACCCCTTCATCACTTATGGCATTGGGATGAATGGCGTATGTTCCCCGCGCCTTACGCTGGGAGAGAAGACGAATGTCCGCAATAGATGTCACAGACTGGCATTTTACCCCTACCTTTGTGCTTGTGAGGATTCATCGTTAGAATGGCACATGTTGCATGTTGTGAATCGATTTGCCCACGTAGCTTTAGCGCTGGGTTCCCTGTTGATTACCGGCGTACTTGCTGCGATTCCTGTCGCTGCAACGCCACACGCGAACTCAGCGAAACCCCAACGGGTTTCATTCGCCAAGAGCATTCGAACCATCCTCTCGGAAAATTGCTACAAGTGCCACGGGCCAGATCGCAAGACACGTGCTGCGGGACTTCGCCTTGATACGTTTGCTGGTGCAACCAGTGTACTTTCGAGCGGCCGCCAAGCAATCATCCCCCACGACCAAGTCGCATCCGCTGCAATAGAAAGAATGCTCCTGCCAGCCAGTGACCCACGTCATATGCCTCCAGTCACGACACAGAGGCGTATAAAACCAAGCCAGCTTCAAGACATTCGGCAATGGATTGATGAAGGTGCAAAGTACGAGGACCACTGGGCATTTACACCCGTGATCCGCCCAGTGCTACCAAAGATAACAGGAAATCCAGTTGATTACTTCATCAACAAAGGGCTAGCAAGCCAGCATTTGCAACCTCTTGGAGTGGCAGATAAGACGACGCTTCTACGAAGAGTTTCCCTCGATTTAACAGGACTGCCTCCAAGCGCTGATGATATTGAAGCGTTTTTGGCTGATAAAAAACCGGGTGCCTACGAGCGAGTTGTTGACAATCTCCTTGCTCGCCCGGCGTATGGAGAGCGTATGGCACTGATGTGGCTGGACCTGGCCCGCTATGCCGATACGCATGGTTATCACATTGACAGCCATCGGGACATGTATCGCTGGCGCGACTGGGTCATCCGGGCATTCAACGTGAATATGCCTTACGACAGGTTTCTTACAGAGCAGCTCGCAGGTGACCTCCTGCCCAACCCTACGACTGACCAGCTCGTTGCAACGGGTTTTAACCGGAACCATCCGATTAACTTTGAAGGCGGGGCCATTCCTGAAGAGTACCAAACGGCCTATGTTGCAGATCGTGTCGACACAACTGCCACGGTGACAATGGGATTGACGCTCCGCTGCGCCCAGTGCCATGACCATAAGTACGATCCTGTTGCTATGGACGAGTACTACAAGTTCTTTGCGTTGTTCAACAACATCGATGAAGAGGGTCTCGATGGGATGCGCGGAAATGCCAAGCCGTTTATCCCTGCGGTATCGCCGGCAGAACAGGCGCAGCTCGATGCGCTTTCACGCCGTATTGATGGATTGACTCGTGAATGTAAGTCGATCTCTGGAAGTATCTTGGCTGGACTCGGAAATGTTAATCGGGGACCGATCGTAAGCGATGAGTACCGCTGGGTCCTAGGTGACCGCCCATTAAGTGTTGGAACGAAGTCCAAGGATGGACTAGCGGGTTCGATGACGAGAGTCGTGGAAGGCCCTAACAGGATGCCCGCGATGCGTGTCGGTACGGGCACTGCCCCTAGCATCACGAGCGCACCAACGCTGACATTGTCTAAGCCTTTTAGCATTTCATTTTGGTACTGGTCGGAGAATGGTGCCGGGATACCAGTGTCTCAAATGGATGTTGGTAACAACCTCAAAGGGTGGGATTTCTATCTCGAAGGTGGTTCACCGCTGTTGCACTTCATCAACAGCTGGCCAGCGAGTGCACTCCGGTTCCGCTCTACATTCAAAGCTCCTGTACGAGAATGGGTACACACCGTTATCACCAATGATGGAACTGGTAAACCAGATGGCATCACTTTGATTCTGAATGGTCAGAAGGTGCCAATCGCAGCCGATCACAACACGCTGTCAGGCACGTTTTCAACGGATTTACCTATACACATTGGTGACCGTGGAACCGGTGCAACCTTCCAGGGGATGGTGTCTGATCTCTGTATTCGACAGAGTGCATCAACAGAAGAAGATGTCTCACTACTAAAGTCTTCGGGACTCAGCTACATCACGACCACAGCATTGAGGCCAGGCGCATCCAGCGACCTTCAGTTCTGCGTGGCAAGTGCCCTCTCAGGCAGCTCCGTCGATGTCTTCCTCAAACGTCAAAACCTTATCGAACAGCGCCAAACACTCACGGCATCGATTCCGACATCGATGGTGATGAAAGAGCGCAAGGATGTCCGTAAGACATTCATATTGGACCGTGGGCAATACGACAAGCCCACCGCGGTGGTGACACCCGGTGTACCAACATTTGGTAAGGCGTCATCGCTGGCAAATGTAAAGTCCCGTCTCGGTCTCGCGCGCTGGTTGACATCTGGTGAACATCCCCTTACCAGCCGCGTCGCTGTCAATCGCCTATGGCAGATTGCTTTCGGTACCGGAATTGTCCGGACATCGGAGAATTTCGGCGTCCAAGGCGAATGGCCATCCCATTCAGAGCTCCTGGACTGGTTGGCATCTGAGTATGTCCGACGCGGTTGGAATACAAAGAGCATCCTTCGGACATTGGTTACATCCGATGCATACAAGCGTTCTGCATCGCCATCGAAGAGTTTGAAGCAACGCGACCCAGAAAATGTTTGGCATGCCTATGCATCCAGGCCGCGTCTCCAAGCCGAGTTCGTTCGCGATATGGCGCTCGCGGCATCTGGTCTGTTGATAACTGATATCGGTGGACCCAGTGTAAAGACCTATCAGCCAGATGGTTTGTGGGAGGAGCTGTCGTTTAAGGGTGACTTTACAGCGCAGTATTACGTTCAGGATCACGGCGAAAAGCTTTATCGTCGCTCGATGTATACCTTTTGGAAGCGCACAGTCCCACCACCATCGTTGCAGACATTTGATGCACCTGAGCGGGAATTCTGTATTGTCCGCCGCCCGGCAACAAACACACCGCTTCAGGCTTTGGTATTGCTCAACGACCCAACGTACACGGAGGCATCCAGAATCCTGGCTGAGCGCATCCTTAGTTCAGTTCCCACGGATGCGGCAAGACTCGATGGTGTGTTTATCAGGTTGCTTTCAAGAAGACCATCCCGTTTGGAAAGCAAGCGATTTACCGACCTTCTGGAAAAGCAGCGCAAGCACTTTAAGGTTGACACAAAGGCCGCGGCGGCTCTGGTTGTCGTGGGTGAGCATCGTCGGATGACAGATTTACCAGCGCCTGAAGTGGCTGCGTGGACAGTGGTTATTCTGAGTGTGATGAACCTCGATGAAGCGATAACGCGCCCTTAATCATTAGCCTTATGATTCTTCAGAAATAATCTTGATTTTCCTGCGGCGATAGGTAGAATTGGGATTGGCACTCAAACCCCAAGACTGCCAAACAGTGTTGGGTTGAAGTGAATTTGTAGTTAAAGGAGAGCACCAATATGACCCTACGTCCCCTTGGTGACAAGGTTGTCGTTAAGCCATCTGACGCGGAAGAGCGTTCTGCAGGTGGCATTTTCCTCCCGGATTCAGCAAAGTCAAAGCCTCAAGAAGGCACTGTCATTGCAGTCGGTCAGGGCCGTATCCTTGATAATGGCGAGCGGAATGCACTTAATGTGTCCGTTGGCGATGTTGTTATCTACTCGAAGTATGGTGGAACCGAGTTCAAGCTCGATGGCGACACCGTCATGATTCTTGATGAAGATCAGATTTACGCAGTAAAGGGTTAATCACATATGGCAGCAAAAGAGCTTTTATTTGACGAAGCAGCCCGTCGCGCACTCGAGCGCGGTGCAAATGCCGTCGCAAATGCAGTCAAGGTTACACTTGGCCCTCGTGGACGCAACGTCGTCATCGAAAAGAAGTGGGGTTCCCCAACCATCACTAAAGATGGTGTTACCGTTGCAAAAGAAATTGAACTCGAAGACAAGTTCGAGAACATGGGTGCACAGCTCGTTCGCGAAGTAGCATCCAAGACCAACGACATCGCTGGCGATGGAACCACAACCGCGACCGTTCTTGCACAGGCGATTGTCAACGAAGGACTTCGTTACGTTGCAGCTGGCGGCGCTCCTCTGAGCGTGAAGCGCGGCATCGACAAAGCGGTCACCGCAGCTGTCGAAGCGTTGCGTGCAAATGCGATCGCTGTCTCCGATGCTGACATGGTTGCTCAGGTAGCCGCAATCTCTGGAAACAATGACAAGGAAATCGGCCAGCTTATTGCCGAAGCACTTGACAAGGTTGGCAAAGATGGCGTCATCACTGTTGAAGAATCCAAGGGTACCCAGACAACACTTGATGTTGTCGAAGGTATGCAGTTCGACAAGGGTTACATTTCTCCGTACTTTGTAACCGATGCTGAGCGTATGGAAGCAGTGCTTGAGAATCCAGCTATTCTTCTTTATGAGAAGAAGATCACGTCCGTTCAGGACCTGATCCCAGTTTTGGAGCAAGTTTCCCAGATGCGCCGCCCACTTTTGATTATCTCTGAAGATATCGAAGGCGAAGCACTCGCGACTCTCGTGGTCAACAAGATCCGCGGAATTCTGAATGTGGTTGCGGTCAAGGCTCCTGGCTTTGGCGACCGCCGTAAGGCCATGATGGAAGATATTGCCATCCTGACCGGCGGCAAGTTTATCACAGAGGACCTCGGCATTAAGCTTGAGAACGCCGATGCGAGCATGCTCGGATCTGCTAAGAAGGTTGTCATCACCAAGGACAACACGACGCTTGTCGAAGGTGCTGGTTCCAGTGCTGAAGTCAAGGGTCGTATTGACCTGATTCGCAAGCAGATTGATGCATCGGATTCTTCCTACGACAAGGAAAAGCTGCAGGAGCGCCTCGCGAAGCTCGCGGGTGGTGTTGCGGTTATCCAAGTTGGAGCAGCTACGGAAACTGAGCTCAAGGAAAAGAAGCACCGCTACGAAGATGCTCTTTCTGCAACGCGTGCAGCTGTTGAAGAAGGTATCGTCGCCGGTGGTGGTGTTGCGCTGATCAACATCCTTCCTGCATTGGCACATGTCGAATGTGACAACAGTGATGAGCAGGTCGGTGTTACCATCGTCCGCCGTGCACTTGAGCAACCACTTCGTACCATTGCTGAGAATGCTGGTCTCGAAGGCTCCGTTGTTGTCAACAAGGTCAAGGATCTCCCAATCGGGCATGGTTACAATGCTCTTACCGAAGAGTACGGTGACATGATCGCCTTTGGAGTTATCGACCCAGTCAAGGTAACCCGTTTTGCTCTTTCCAATGCAGCTTCCATTGCATCGATGATTCTGACCACAGAATCCCTCGTTGCTGAAAAGCCAGAGAAGAAGGCAGCGGCCGGCGGTGGTGATCACCACCACCATGATGAGTACTAGGTTTAAAACCTCCTAGGAGGTAAAAAGTCGGTGGTGCCGTTGGCACCACCGACTTTTTTATGCATTCGTCTTGTTGAAATTTGTCCCGTTACCCGACAATACTTGCATATGCTCTGGATTCAAACACCATCCGTAAAGCCCGGTGATCCTCCCCGCAGTGGACTCGTCGGCTATCGCCGGCTCACATGGGCTGACTTTGAGCCTCGCAATGTCGCTTCCGGTGCATCCGCACAAACAAGTGCTGTGCTCCATGCCACCTATAAGTGGGGCTGGATGAGCCGCGGAAGCCAGTTCACGGGATTCATCTCCGATGTCCGCATTGGAGCATGGTTCGATCCGGCGGGATCATGGCGTAAACCGGATGTTCGCAGTGACAACACATTTCTGCTCGAACATGAACAACGGCACTTTGACCTTTGTGAAGTTGGTGCTCGGATGCTGCGTGACCAAATAATTCAGGTACGTATCGACATCAAAGGAAGCAGTGATGCCGAAATCAAAACGAAGGTTCAGAACATCATGAACCCTCTCGTCACCTCGTTCATCGATGATGTAAAGCGGCAGCAAGAACGTTACGATAAAGAGTCAAACCACTCACGTAACCGCCGTGCGCAGCAGGACTGGAACAATCGTATCCAACAGGACTTAGACCGCTTGGCACCGATCTCCGGCAGGTAAACCAACAACGGTCGCGATGACGACTTCGGGCGGGCAGTTGATGCGGATGGGTAACATTGTCTGCCCAACCCCACGGGATACAAATCCAGCGGTTCCATGAATACTGTACCAACCCTGAAGGACTGGAAAGTCTCCAAGACCAGGTGCACGGTGCGGCGACACTCCAGGCACCAACACTTGACCTCCATGCGTATGCCCGGACATCACAAATGCACTCGCATTTCGAAAGAGATTGATGCCAACGGGATTGTGAGAGAGTGCAATCATCCCACTCCCCTTTGGACGTTTCGCTTCGGCTGCAGTGGAATCAAAGCGACCACGCCATGTGTCATCAATGCCGCAGATAAACAGACCATTTTGAAGATCTAAGCCAGCATTACGAAGGAACCGTATTCCGGCTTCTTGCAGCATGCGCTCTGCCAGGAGATCCGGCATGTAGTAATCATGGTTCCCAAGAACTCCAAAGACTCCCAGCGGTGCCCGCAGTGTAGCCAGAATAGGAAGCACTCCGCTGAGGTGATCCATTGACCATTGAATGTAATCGCCACCAAGCAGAATTAGGTCAGGTGCCGCCCTCTGAACGAGTGCAATCGCGTTAGCAATCGTTTCAGTTGGTGTGTCAGGCCCGTAATGCAAATCTGTCAGGAATGCAACGCGCAAGCCATCCGCACTAACAGGCAAACCTGGTAACCCAACGCGGAGCTCCGTCACACCAACTTGCTTAGGAACAAAGACAGCACGCAATGCAACACCAGCTGTGGATACTGCTCCAACACCTGCAAACAACGAAAGGACTTTTCGTCGACCAAGTTGCTTGCGGAAAGCTTGCGGCGTGTCACTTGCCATTCTGGGCTAACTACCGCCCCCGCTGCGTAAGTTCAACAATGGTTCTTGCCAGTCGTGCAGGATCATGTCGGATGATTCCGGTATCGGATATTACATTGGCACGAATGATCTCGATGCCCAGCTGGCGTAACGGTCCAAAATCAACATCTACTGGTACAGCACCCGTTTCCTTATACTTACCGAGCGCAGATTTCCCAGGCAGCACATCGTTGACGATAATCGTATCGACCACCTTTGCATCCTTGCCTATGCACTGCCGCGCGTGTCCCTGTAGTGCAGTGATGTGTTGACTTGCTGTATAGCCATCCGTTTCCCCAGGCTGGGTCATGATGTTACAAACATAACAGCGAGGAGCATCGGATGCAGCAATCGCCCGTGCAAGCTCAGGTATAAGCAAATGCGGAATGACGCTCGTATAAAGAGATCCTGGACCAAGGACGATTATGTCTGCAGTCCGAACCGCTTCGAGAGCCCGTACGACGGCCCTTGGCGCTTCGGGGCACAAACTTATCGACTTTATTGCAATCGGACTCCTAGCGATGCGGGTTTCCCCCGTCAGTTCACTCCCATCCACCATATGACCAACAAGCGACACAGGCTCAACGGTTGACGGCACGACTGTACCGCTGATGCGGAGGATTTTTGACGTTGCCTGAACCGCTGCTTCGAAGTCGCCGGCCACACTCGCCATCGCGGCAAGGAACAAGTTCCCAACACTGTGTCCGCTAAGGCCATCCTCACCTGTCCTCGTGGCAAATCGGTATTGAAAAAGCTCCTGCATGATGGGCTCTTCATCGGCCAACGCAACCAAGCAGTTTCGAATGTCCCCCGGTGGAATCATCCCGCCAAGCTGACGCTGCAGCTGCCCAGAGCTTCCTCCATCATCCGTTGTGGTTACAATTGCCGTGAGGTTGCTGGAATACTGCTTGAGCCCACGCAGCAATGTTGAGAGGCCTGTGCCGCCACCTAGAACGACAATTCGTGGGCCATTCGCAAGACTTCGCTTCTTTCCGATAAAGTCTGCGAGGTGTCCCATATCTTTTGGAGCCACAACAGAGACGATGCTTCGATTGACGGCGATAAGGGCGGACATGATGACGGCTAGCCCAACGAGAATCGCAGTCAGGCCTACAGGTATGGAAAAACGTGGGTCACCGATTTCCAGCTGTACACGATCAGCAACTTGGGTTGCAACAAAGTCAAAAATATCGGTGACGCGTACACCGACAATCAGGGCAACTCCTGTAACGACGGCAAACAGTCCTAAGGGTAGCAAGAGAAGCCAGCGCTTGACCCCAAGCCCTGGTCTCAACCACTTAAGCCACGAAGTGATTACCTGTCGTGTGTCATTCAGCACTATTGATGTCCCTTGTTGACATCCCGGTGGTCAATAATGGTCCGTACTCCAGCATCCCTCAGATAGCCTCCAAGGCGTTCAGCGATATACACCGACCGATGTCGACCACCTGTACACCCGATAGCGATCGTCAGATAGGCTTTACCTTCATCGGAGTAATGCGGAATCGTCCACTCAACCAGATCAGATAGCTTTTGGAGTAGGACAGCTGTACGTTCATCCCTGTCGATGTAGTCCTGTACATCTTCATCTAATCCAGAATGAAGCCTAAGTTCGGCAACGTAAAACGGATTCTGCAAGAAACGGACATCAAAAACCAAATCGGCATCCAATGGAGACCCGTGTTTGAAACCAAAGGACACAACCGACACAATCAGACTGGAGTCGGAAGCCTGATCCAGTGAAAACCGTTGTCGCAAGGCCTGACGCAGCTGAAGTGCGGTAAGCACTGTGGTGTCGATAGTGACATCGGCCTCTGCCTTAAATGATGACAAGGCCTGTCGCTCGGCAACAATCGCAGGAATGATTCCGCCACTTACAGCGAACATTGGATGTGACCGGCGTGTTTCCTTGAAACGGCGAACCAGAACTTCATCTGTCGCATCCAGAAAAACTACCGTTGGTTTGACTTGCCAGCTTGCGATGGCCTCGTGTACACCGGTTAGGTCGCCTCCCCTTGTATCGCAAATGATGCAGAGTGGACGGTCAATCACCGGACCAAGAAGCTGCATCCAAGCGGCGGGAAGATTGTCGATGACCGTCCAGCCGATATCTTCGAAGACACTGGCGGCAAGGGACTTACCAGCTCCACTCATGCCAGTTAGGAGCACGAGCGGATTTGTCATTCGTCACCCCGTGACTTCGCAGGAACAATCAAGTCGAGGATCCAACCAAGCACGGTCAATGCGATACTGGCAACGATCGCATCGAGCAGGCCAGTGACATGCAGACCCAAATCCAGCTGGCTGACAAGCAACCACATGACTCCATTGACAACCAACCGGAACAACCCAAATGTCATCAGATTGATTGCGCATGCCAGAGCATTCACGATCGGTTTGAGGATGGCATTGACCAATGATAGGACAGCAATGCAGACTAATGCGGCCGCGAAATTATCTATTCGCACGCCGTTCATCCCTGCACTATTTGCTACTTTGACAGCCACAGTCATCGCCACTGCAGCTAAGACCCACCTAATTAAGGTTCTGATCATCAGATCTTCTCCCACATTGACATGGTCGGTTATCTCGGATTAACCGGCTCGCCATTTCGCCGAACTTCGAAGTGAAGGTGTGGACCCGTTGCCCGCCCGGTTGAACCGACACGTGCAATGAGTTGACCTTGAGACACCTGCTGGCCCTCGTGTGCAACCAAAGATGAACAGTGTGCATACAAGGTAGATGTTCCACCACCATGGTCGATTAGAATTACGTTACCGTACCCCGACATCGTTCCACGGAATGTAACTGTTCCAGCTGCGGCTGCACGAATAGGAGATCCTGAGCCAGCCCCGATGTCGATGCCGGTGTGCATCCGGTTCCGCTTCAGAATCGGGTGAAAGCGCATTCCATAGTTCGATGTAATAGGACCATCTGCTGGTTGGGAGAAGCTACCACTGAATTTTTTGTTGAGGCGTGCCTTCCCACCGGCCGTGCGCTCCATCGCTCTGATACGGGCTGAGATGGCGCGTGAGTCTGCCGCCAGGTCTCGTAGTTCCTGCTCAAGAGCCTCACGTATCTGCTGTGCTTCCTCAAGCAATCCCCGGCGACGCTGCACGACTTGAGCTTCTTCGAGCTGCTGACTTCCAAGCTCATTCTTTCGGTCCGCTATTTCACGTGCTTTATCATCCACTTGCTTTTTCCAGCGGACGACTTTTGCTCTGTCTGATTTCACCGATGCGATGAGAGAAGCATCATGTTTCACGATTGACCGCACGAATTGTGCACGCGTGCTGAGTTCTGCCATTGAATGGGAACCAAGCAAAACTGAAATGTAGCGCACAGGTCCTTGCCGATAATTGGCCACCAAGCGCTTCGCTAGCTGTAACTCCTGTTCTTTCAGTAAATCCTCACAGCGCTTCAGTTCATTCGTTATCTGCTCGGATTCGGAGAGCGTTCGGGCAAGGCGTGACTTGGTTTCGCGTAGCTGATTTCGGGTCGATTTCAATGCGGACTGATTACGGTCCAGCTCATCAGCAATGATCGACTCGGTACGACGCGCACCTCGAAGTTCCTGTCGCGTCTGCTGCATTTGATTTTGCAGGGCCCGGACCTGATTTCTCAGCTTACTGGTGTCTTGTTTGGTCGCTTGCGCAGTCACGGGTTGCGGCAGCATTGACAGCGAAATGAGGCCAATGGCAAAAGCTGCATTTCCAAGATTCATTACATGTTTCGCCGTCATCCGGTTATCCCCCATGGAAGGCCTAAACCAACATACCTGACACATCCAAGACCTGCACATTGTACGTTCGAATCCTCACAACAGAACGCTTCCGGACAAACTAACTCAGGTCAATCGTTCGTGGCATCCACAAACTGCCTTTTTAGCAAAACGGCGGCACCAGCCTTATCCAAGGGTGCATTGTTGTTCCCACATTTTGGAGATTGGATGCAAGCGGGGCAGCCTGAGTCACACGGGCAACCACTAATCAGTGATGCTGTTGCGCCCAGCCATTCCCTCGCGACGCGAAAACCAGCCTCGGCAATACCAACGCCCATCGGGACGGCATCATGGACAAAGACCGCAGGCCCGCCGACATGCGCATGATAAGGCGTTGAAACCCCACCAATGTCATTCCTGTCACATAGAGCGAACAGCGGAAGGATTCCAATAGCGGCATGTTCTGCAGCATGAACAGTACCCGGTAAGTCTGCACCGAGCATCCCCAAAGTCCGCTCCGTATCAGGCGTGACTGGATACCAAACGGCTGTTGTCAAAAACTCAGTTTCGGGCATATCAAGCTCGACGACTTCCGGAGGATCATCAGAGCCCAGTCCCCGCTTCTCATACCCAGTCACGCGGCGCTTTACTTTGACCAACCCAAAATACACGATGGTCTCGCCGACTTCTTTAGAGCCTTGCGTTTCAATAACATCGATGGAACCGGTTGACCTGGCATTCGTGATGTAGTCACGTTTTGCCCGAGCCACGGTAGCTTGGCGTTTGGTGCGATCGAGCGTTACAACTTCGTACGCAACGCCCTGATGGTAATAATACGCACCAACAAAGAGCTCTTCGTTGACCCGGTGGCCTTCAACAGTCCCAATGGTGGCTCCATCGGAAGTCAAAACCGCGTAAAGCGTTCCATCGGCGGAACGAATACTGAACTGGTCGCACGCCCTTGGTGGTCCGATGTAGCGATAAAAATTACCATCAAAGCGCAAGACGCCGCTTTTCTCTAACAACCCAATCGCATACCCGGCGCGCTCACCAAACATCCCAAGTATCTGTTCCTGACCTAGCAATCCTTCATCAGCGGCACAGCAGATGTGGGCACCGACGACGTGTGGGTTATCTGGATTGATGACCGCATTTTCCACCCCTGTTTCGAAGAGGTAGGACGGATGTCGCATCAGGAACTGGTCGAGCGGATTATCCGATGCGACCAAAATGGTAAGCGACTCTGTTTCCCGTCTCCCTGCCCGTCCACTTTGCTGCCATGTACTCGCAATCGTCCCAGGGTAACCCGATATGACTGCCGCATCGAGTGAGCCGATATCAACACCAAGCTCGAGCGCCGATGTAGCGACAACGCCCATCAGCTCACCGGAGAACAATCGCTGCTCGATGTCGCGCCGTTGCTCCTTTGTGTAGCCCGCACGATAGGGCGTGATGCGCTCTGCTAAAGCTTCGCCGTTTATCGTTGCCGAAACCATCGACACCCAAGCTTTGTACAACAACTCGGTTGAACGCCGAGCCCGCGTAAAAACGATGGTCCGTGCATCCTGTTTGACCAGCGCCGCCGCAAGCGTGGCGGCTTCGCCGCCAGCTCCGCGACGTTTTGGAGCTGCGCCTTTTGTGACCGGAGGATTCCACATCGCGAATACCCGCCGCCCGCGAGGAGCATCCCCACCATTTACATGGATGACATTTTGTTTGGTGAGCTTTCCCACAAACTCAACAGGGTTCCCAACAGTTGCGCTCGTGACCACCCATTGCGGCGTCGCGCCGTAGTGGTCGCACCACCGCGTCAGCCTCCTGAAGATACTACTGACATGGGTTCCGAAGATTCCACGATACGCATGGGCTTCATCCACAACGATGTAAGACAGGTTCCGGAAGAAGTGCGACCACAGTGCATGATTGTGAAGAATCGACACATGTAACATGTCAGGGTTCGTCAGGACAATTCTGGCGGCCCGTCGTATCGCGGAACGTTCATCCCGATGCGTGTCGCCATCATAGGTGGCATGCGGAACACGTCCAAAGAGCTCAAGTTGGGTCAGCTTTTGTGCTTGATCGTATGCAAGAGCCTTTGTTGGAAACAGATAAAGCGCCCGCGCATCCCGATTTGCCAACAAGTGCTCATACACCGGTCCGTTGTAACACAGTGACTTACCACTGGCCGTTGGGGTAGTGATTACGGCGTTGTAGCCACTGCGCAGGAAGTCAATTGCATCCCGCTGATGTGCCCACAAATCAGTTATCCCCAAGCGATGAAATGCATCCGCGAGTTCTGGGCTAAAAGGTGGCATCAATGGTTCGGGTGATGCCCGGACAGCAGGAAGGATATGCCGATAGACAAGCTGTCCATCGTAATCCTGACTTCGCATCAGTTTTGAAAGCATCGCATCGGGGTCAAACACATTGCATTCTAGAGGAACTAAACTGGCTCTGCCGGAGTTATAGACTTATGGACACTCCTTTGCCACCAAGACCGGCCATCATTGCTGAATATGGTCCCGTATACACACTGCGAAATGTAGCGCGGATCCCAGGGGATGGTGGATCTTACATCAACCTGCGAAATCTAATCGGCAGGAACGAGGCATCGAATGCAAGCCGTGTCCAGATAGAAGTCCCTATCCGAAAAGGTACCTTCCGTTTGTACTACGCTCCCCTCGCAATTCATGGTCAAGGCTCATTTGATGAATCATCCACGTTTAAAGACAAGACGTTTGCTGCAGGCGTGCCAACAGATGCCCTCTATGAGTTTCGCTCATATCGCTTCACCTATCGCAGGCCATGGAAAACGACAGCAGGTTGGCAGCTGGAGCTCGGCGGCACGATGAAGGTGCGGGATGCAACCATTTCATTACGCCAGCCAACGGTCAGCGCAGCCGAAGCGAATATCGGGTGGGTCCCCTTGGTTCACATTGCCGGCAAGAAGCAGCTCTCCTCTAAGAGTACGGTTACATTTGATTTGGATGCCCTAGGCGGTGGCCCTGGACGGGCTATCGATCTTGGCGTGCGTGCAAACTATGCGATTGGAAACGACTACACGGCTGGCATCGGTGTTAGGACCATCGAAGGAGGCGCGGACGTTGACCGTGTTTTCAACTTTGCCTGGTTCGCGACTCCCGTGCTGACATTTACTCGCCTTTTGTAGATGCGTTGCGGCGGCGTTTCTTTCCGACCACAAACATCTGTTGAGAATCAATGCGCCGCTTGCGGGGACCTGGCCGCAGGCGCTCCCACTGTCCATCGGGAGATAATTGCCGTGCCTGCGCCGTATCAGACAGCATCGTTAGCAAGACCTGCTCGACAACATACTGT
>Ga0255111_1000331_pt1 | contig 15188 bp, 7 predicted proteins | sample Law_Yuk_RepA_8h_FD_188472 | JGI IMG/M metagenome (GOLD analysis project Ga0255111, IMG submission 188472) | Freshwater microbial communities from St. Lawrence River, New York, United States - Law_Yuk_RepA_8h | ecosystem: Environmental > Aquatic > Freshwater > River | place: USA: New York... | reverse complement strand
GCGGTAGTTTCCGCTCGCACCTTCATCGGTGCGAACAACTTCATGGCGCGTTCCTAGCCAATAAGCATAGATATGCGCATTGCCATCGGCATCAACAACAGGAGTGTAGAGCATCACGTCGTTTGTGTTGCCATTTGATCGACTTGCAATCGATGCATCCCGGCGGCCAAACCCAACCTGTCCGACATCCTGTCGCGAGACACCCAGTGTAGGAGTTCCCTTTGGTGTTACGCTTGGGTTCAGCGCTTCGGTATGGCTCCACCAAAGTGTCGTAAGCGTTCGGGCATCCACACAACGAACCAATCCCGATGGCTCAATCACATAGACACGATTTTCAAAGACGACCGGCGCTGGGGCCGCGTTATAGGCTGTCTTCTCGTACGTGGTTGGCGAGCCGATCGCTACAGGAGCATTCGTCTCAACAACAGGAAGCGCGAGCTGATTACCAGCGATGTCTTTGGCTTGCATCGGAATACGGGCGAGCGTTCCATCCCCGAGCGTTACAAAGACAACTTCTACTGGAGCAGGAAGACCCACATAGATTTGAGCGGATACAGGTGTTGATGGGACACCAGCGTTTCCGACAGGCGCACGCCAAACTTCATCCCAGGCAGTGCCGAAGATGAGGTCGGGAAGCCCACGGTCACCAGCAGCCAAGGACGGTTGCGAAATGTAAGCACGCACAAATCCGACGCCTCCGCTTACACCAGATGCGATCGTGAGACCTTGTGTTATCAGCGGAGATGTGACCGAAGAGAATGCAGGATCAACGGAAGTTGGAACAACAGCAAAGCCATCGATTAGTGGAGCTCCAACCATTTCGAGACTGGCTCCAACACGACGGTTATTCTTACGATAGGAGGTGCTTGAGGACCCCCACGCGATCGCGTTGTACACGAAGCGCAGATCTTCACTTTGCGCGGCCCAGAGATTCTTCCCTGAATATGCGCCAGAGTTACCACCAGCCCCGATATTGACACCGCCGACATAGTCATTGATGTCGCAGCCGCTGTCACCTGCCGTAATGAGTACTCCACCACTGCCATAGGAGCCGGCGGCGATGTACGGAAGATATTCACCAGTCGATGAAACGACTGCTGAGTTTCCAACGACGTTATGCAAAACCTGCGGGTTTGGACGTGCTAACAGAGGGGCATCGGTCGCAAGGAGAGCACCAGGGCGATGCGAAGCAATCGCGCGTCCCCCGCCATAGTTAGCATCACCAAGTCGATTGATGTCACGTGCACTCAGCGCATACGGTTGATTCAGCAGGGGATGCCCCGGCATATAAACGACAGGTTTGCCCTGACCTCCACCGCTTGTAAACTGTACATCCTCAAGGAAAAATGGCGCACGCGGATGAAGACGCATCCGGGAGCAGTCTTCCATCCACAAAACAGCACCTGCATCCACGACTTTGCGAAGCTTCTCGCGGTCTTCCGGTGTTAGGAAAACAGTGCGATGATTTGTGACAAACAGCAGATCAAATTGTGCTAGATCTGCTACGGATGCAGACGAAAGCTTAACTTCCCAATAGCAAGCCATATCCTTGGTGACTTGCTGGCCAACCTTATAGGGATGAGCTTGATCACGTCCTGTACCGGGCTGGCTCCAGCGAGCATAAATATCGGAAGTCACAGTCTTCGGTGCCAATGGGTTAATCAGTTCCCAGTTAGCAGGCTTGAGATCCTGACGTGAATCAGCAACATAGAAAACGTGAGGGTCTGGATTTTCAGGTCCACCAGGCAGTGGTGCAGGTGGATTAGTGGCGAAGTTGAATCCCGTTGAATCCACAAGGAGTACACCAACTTTAAAGACACGCTTGTTGGTGGAGTAGGTCGTGATATCAGCGCTGGATGCTGTGGCAAGACAGGATAATGCAGCAAGCGCAATTAGCCCTTTGCTGCAAGTTGCTATCCAGCCAGCCTTTACCTGTGTGATTTTCCGATCAAGCCATTGCATGGTTATCGTTCCTAATCCTGTATCCATCACCGATTCTGCGGATCTTCGCCAACGTAGAGTAATCCAGGGGCTGTTGGAAGCCGTGGTGCGAGTGGGAGCTGGCGCTTGTAAGCATCCAAGCGAATGGATCCTGGCGCTTCCCATCGTGGATCATATTCGTAGACGATTCCAGCTCCGGAACCTTGCGGACCTCTCAAACTAGCCTGCGGAGAGTTCTGTCCATGGATGGTTTGTTCGACCACACCGGAGCTGCTGTAACCAGGTGACACTGGAAGACCGGTAGAACCGTAGTAATGTGGAATCCATCCCCACTTTTCAAGCCACGCAGCCTGGTCTCCGATTTCAGCTGGCATATTTTCCGCGATTGCTCCAAAGAACGTTAAGCGGATGTCCATCGGTTGCCCGTAGAAAGGATACCTAGGATTGATCCGGGCGTTACCAGGAGCATCACCGCTGCGCGACAAGCGAGGCGCTCCACCGCGGTTTGGATCACTCACCGCATATCGCTCGTACGTATCATTTGGATCAGGGTTGAACCATGGTCCAGGGATGATAAAGAACGATCGATCCTGCGCATACATCAAAGCCTCGACACGAACATCAAGTGGTGCAACCCCAATACGTGTCACTCGGTAGTCCGATTGGTTGCTGATTCCTGCACTGATATCAAAGTAGACTCTTAGGACATTGTCGATACCAACAGCACTACCTACAGTGACAGGGCTGGTGTGCGTCGGGAACATCAGGTTGGTATCGAGCTGAATAACGTCGTCGATGTATGCACCAGCATTCTGAGCAGGTCCGCCAAGTAGCAACGTAGCATTTCCAGCACCGATCACACGTCCCGGAACATTGAGAACCAATGGATTCGGAATACCGTTGTTGTCATTCAAGGAGAAGGACACTGCCGTTCCAGCATTTGTTTCTGCCGAGTGACGCATGAACAGTCGAGGTGTATAGAACGGAGTCGTCCCACCCCAAGGTGATGTGCCTTTGTCATCAATTGGACCGGCATTAATGCGTACACCGTGACTCCGGTTCGCAGCATTCGCGGACAGGAACAACGCCTTTGCATCCGAGCCAACTTCTTCTGCTTTGACGAGTCCTTCATCCGGTGACATGAACTGCGTGGAGTTTACGGCGACATAGTTTCGTGCGAGCAGAGCAATGGATGATTGTCCCTGAACCGCAAAGTCAGCCGGGTTGGATGCAGACAGATTATCTCTAAGAAGGTTTCCATCGACATAGATATTCTCATTGGATACCAGAGTGATGTTGCGAACGTAGAGCTCACCCGTTTCCGGATCCCGTCCACCGACGGTTCCCTTTACACGGACGTTTCCTTCTGCGAAGATAACGAGCTCACCCTTGTTTACGGTGACGCCATTGACTGTCGCTTGCTCAGTTGGATATCCCTTGAATTTGTAGACAAGATTCCCATTCTGACTGAGCCCGGCCGCTGGAGCGGTATCGCTAGGACCAGAGTAGCGAATAATCGTGCTGCTACCGGACAACCGACGACCTGCTGGATTTCGGAACGGCGATCGGCCAACGCTTGTTGGTGACCGGTCTATCTTGACATAGCGAGGATGGAATGTGATTGTGACTGCCGGTGGCACATACTTAAAGTCGCCACGCCAGTACGCAGAACCACCTGGATTCAACCAATCGCTCCGAAGCGAATAGGCACCAAGGAGGCTTTCAGATTCGCGTTGCACATCCTCACGGTTGTTGATGTAGAGACCGCTGCCCCATCCAACCTGACCAGGAAGCTCTGCACCCAGTGCTGCGAGATCACTGGCATCGGAAGTCGTTAGATGCTTGGATGCGAGGGGTTCTGAGAACTGTGTCAGCGACCGATAGCGCGTGAGGCCATTCGGTCCGATTTGCTCATCGAGGCGAGGTGCTTCAAGGCGAGCGACCGTACGCAGGTTTTTATCCGTACCGTTTAACTCGGTTACATCACCGCCGGATGGATTGTCACGTACAAGACCACTGATCGTCGTAAAGTTTGCAGACAAACTTGGAAGGACGCTTGGAACTCCGCTAGCGGCCACGTTGAGGTACACACGTGTGGGATCGGTAGCGGTTACTGTTGCCGCTGCATCATCAATACCATTGAGGCTAATTGTCCCATTCACCTCAACGGCATCATTGCGGCGGGCATCCAATGTAAGCACATTGACACCGTAGAACGCAAGATTGCCATTTGCGCGAATTGGACCATCGAAGTAGTTGATGATCTCACGCTCAACAGGCGCAGTTACAGGACGGGTTCCACCAGCCGTGTCAACCGGCGTGTCAACAACGGTATTGACTGACCCGATGGTCGCAGGGACTGTCCGATTGTCCTTATTAGTAAACCAGCGGATGTAATCCGTCAAGCCAATTGCCTTATAAGCTAACAGCTCACGGCGAAGGCCTTTTGCTTCTGTGTTGCCAAAAGTCGTCGGGTCTGCAGGATCAATACTTCCTACACGTCCGACGGAGTCAAGTCGTAGGTACTTTTGGTCAGGCGTGGAATTTAGAGCATCCTTAGTTACAGGACGGTAGGCGACACGCACGAGTGCCCGACCACCAAGATTGCCTTGTGACGGTGTTGGTCCACCAAACTCAACGCGTGTATACGGTCCAAAGTCCTGAGGAGTACCATCTGCAGCGTAGCCATCACGCCCAGGAAATACCTCCGCGAGCCATTCGTAGTCTGGATCATTCGGATCGACATCGTTGACTGCATCTGTAGGATCAGCCGCCGGATTCTGGTCACCAAGTGGATCGTTCGGATTTGGACGCCAGTCAGCACCCTCAGGAGACTTAGTTAACTGCTCATCGAGGTAACGAAGACCGGCTTCAGCATACTTTGTCGCGTTGACGCGCTGCGCTGCATCTTTTGTATTACGAAGGTTATTAATGACCAACGCGATGAAAAGTCCAGCAATAAACAGGAGGAGGAACATCACAACGATGGCAACCGTCAGCGATTGTCCACCTTCTCGATGTCGTCGGTTTGTCCTAAACCCGGGGATCGTGTTTCCGTGCATCTTGACTACCGTCCTAAATTGCCGACTTTAACGCGGTCAGAGAGCTGCATTGTTGTTGCACGCTTACTCGCACCATCATAGACATTCACACCGTACTGAATCACCAGCTGTGAACGAGTGCTGTAATCGACTTTGACAACATCTGGTTCGACAACCAACGTCTGTTTGCCATTCGAAGCACCACCAGCAAGATCGATGAGTGTGTGATCGGATGCATCCACAGGCCATCCATTTTGATCACCACCAACGCGTCGTGCATAGTTGTTCTGCCACAGATAGGTAAGTCTGACTTCTCTTTCAGCGGTTGTGTTCCCATCCGTGATTGATTTGGCTGGCAATCCTGGACCATTCGGCTCATCAAAAAGCAACATCGCGCTCTGATTAACTTGCGTATCCTGGTCCAAGATGTAATTTCGCTGTCCACCAGTGACCGTCCATCGCTTACGGATACCGCCAGATGTGTCAAGAACATCATCCAGCTGTGTCGCTTTCTTCGCGATTGATGTTGTAGCACCAGCAGCACGGTACCAAGTGACGAGGTTTGCGATCGACGAGCTACCCTGCTGGAGATCAGGAGCCTGCACACGCTCGCTGCCAGGGGTGATCATCAATCCGCCACCCGATGCAACCGCGCCACCAACAACATTTCCAAAGACTTGCATCGGGGATGCAGTCGCCACAGGTAACGTCGCGCCAGAGAGCGGGTAATACGGTGCTACATCACCAAGACCGAACGGAGCAATCGCAGTGAGACCCTGATTCGTAGGAACTCCATTTGTACCAGCATTCGGATCCCGGGAGACCATCCGCATAATCAACGGAATCAAATCACCACGCAGCGGGTAAACACTCGCGGTCATCGGTCCGATCACACCGCCACCGTTAACCATAGGAACACCGGCGCCTGTACCAGCCACTGGCTGAAAACCAGTTTCGATGGCTCCGGTGCGCGCATCCACTTGGAACGATAGGTTCGGAGTCTTGACGAAGAGCTTTCCGCTCGTTGGGGAAATCGCAGTGTAGAACTGCTCAGGCGTTACTGAAAGGCTTCCGGATGCGGCCGTTGGTACGACACGGAGGCGTGTAGAGCCATCGACTTGCGGCTCATTCTCAAACCTGATCCGAAGCTCACCAAACGATGGCCGGGACTGTCCGGCCCCTCCCGCTGCGCGGTAGAACGTTACGCTGTATGGAAGCGCCCATTGACCGTTTTTGGTTCTGTAGCGTGTCGGCACTGCACCAGGTGCTTCGGCCGCCGCATTGTTCATGAACCCCGGTGTCGCGGTATCGCCGACAACCGTACCAGGCGTGAATGTAACAAGCGTTCGGAATGGAGCTTCTGTGACGAGCGCACCGGAGCCATCCCGGCGCCAAGCGAGCATATCTGCCTTATCGGAGTCAACCAGAGGACTCGCGATGTCTCTCCAGTTCTGTGCGTAGGAGCGGCCATTTGGCGCAAGGTTGGTGTTGTAGAAAAATGCTGGGTCGTTGAAGCCGCCGTCTCCATCGACGACACTGCCGTAATTGGCAAGGTCAAAGAGATTTGGATCTTTAGGATCAAACTCAGCGCGGTAGACGATGAGCGGATTGTGCTCGTTATCAGGGTTACCACCATCTGCTCGGGAGCTGAACTCATATTGGTTCAGATAAGGCTTGACAGCACCGGCTGCATCGAGATTACGTCGGAGTCCAAGAAAGTACCGAATGACCCGTGTTCCATTTGCAAGCGGTAATGTCAGCGTCTTTCCAGACATTGGTTCGCCCGTCGTCGGGTCGATGACGCTTGCCGAAGGTGCTTTTCCACCGCGAGGTACAAAGTCAATCTTCGCGAAAAGAATGTGGGGTTGGTTGGTGTTTGCCCCACCCGGACCGATTGGAAATGTGCGTGAGAGTGGCAACAAAATCGGCGTTGCGCTGTTGTCAAACACATACACTGCCTGTGTCAAGTCACGGGATATCCGTTCGAGACCTGTCCGGACAGCAGCCTGCGCTGCGGTTTCAGCAGCAGCCCGGCGAGTGATGTTGAAGCCTTGGATGATTGGTACAAACAACAATCCAAGGAGGATTGTTGTGATTGCGATAACCACAAGGAGCTCAGTGAGCGTAAAAGCACGGGACAACCGTGCGTAGCGCATTGCAACAGATGCTTGGCGTTTACCAAGGACTTGTGCAGATTGCAGCTCAACCGGCATCAATGCACTGCGATTGATCATTGCACTACTCCTTGTGTGACGTAAGAATCCATATCTTGAATCTGCCATGGCGCAGAATCAATGGTTCGGTCCTTCCAGATCACCCGTACCTTGACACTGACACCCTTGACAGCACCATCTACAACGCGCCAGTCGCTTACGCCTGCCGGAATAAACCGTGAAAGGTCTGCGGTGGCATAATCCCCATCCGTGCTGGAAATCGGAACCTGAAGCGGCGCTGTACGGGTGTGTTGCCCGGCAGCATCCACCAGCTCCAAGCGAACCGTGACAGCCTTGTTTACTTCACTCCGTGCAAAGTAGAGGCGCGTCCCCTCAATACCAAACCGTGTTGGATCACCGAACTGCACATTGCCATCGGTGCCGGATAGCGGAGGACGTCCCAGCTGGGATTGATTCCATGCTCGGTAGGTTGAGACTGCCTTCTGCAACGCAACTGCCCACTCGCCATCGGCTTTGTAGAGAATACGAATCGGCGTACCAGGCTGCACACGATTGACATTCAGATAAACAAGGCCTGCATCCCATGTTCCACCCTTGCCATCGCGCACCCAATAGTCCGCATTGGAATCGGTTGCAGATCGCAGATCATGCTCGCCCTGCGTCAGGACGACACCTGTGTCCAACCGGATGACACGAATGTCAAAGTTAGCTGTCGGGTCTGTATCTGCAGGTGGGAAGAGTCCATCATAAAACGTGTTATCAGGATTGGTGTCCCCAATACGCTTCAGCTTTGCAAGGCTAAGGCGTACCGGCACTGCTCCTGCAACATCCGGCAGTGAGCTAGGCACATCACGGTCATCCCGAATGATATGCCAGTCAAGTACCGCGTAATCAACATAGGCAACAAAGGCACGAGGACCAACGGCTACATCTTCTGTGAAGTTGGCACCAGCAGGATTGAAGGCCAGCTGTCCAAGGTTAGCATAGGATGTCGAGCCTGGCGCTCCAGAGATGTTAGCACTTGCCAGCTTGTACTCGTATGGGTCATCGGCTGACCATGTCGTACCGGCGGGCAGGCGTCGGAACGTTCGGGTAACGATGTCAGACCCTGGAGATATCGACTCATTCGGTGCAACATTTTGCAGCTTGACCCAAGCAAATGCATTTGCAGGTACGAGGAGCTGCTCAGTTTCGAGGCGAACATTCAGTCCACTGTCATCGGAGCCGTCATCAACAAGGACGAGATACTCAACCTTAAAGTAGCGGTCTAGAGATGATGGCAGAACCAGCATGTACGCGCCGCCGCCATCCGTACCGGGATCCAGTACATAGGAGCGCGCACTGCGGAGTGCACCGCGGTAGGCGAGTGGGCTCCGCTGACCGTTAGTCGAATCGGCCTGGCTATTTCGGGCATCAAGTGCTCCCGAATAAACCGACAGATACGGGTTTACGCCGGCAGGGGCGACCGCAGGGTCACCAAACTGTGGATCCATGTAAATGGGCCCAAATTTGACATTATGAAAGTACCCGGATGCGTAGTTTCCAGGAGTTGGCAAACCGATCTTGATCGCCTCACCTTGGATAAATCGCGTCTTGTTGACATCGGAGAAGTACGGATTGCCATCGGCACGGTTAGTGAGGTTATCAGGGTCCTCGGAAACGACCGTAACAGGAGCCCCGTTATCCCAATATGTGTATGTGACAGCGTCAGGCAGGTTTTCGGAATCCGACTTTACCTGCTCCATCATGCCCTGACCGAGGCGAACGGCAATCGTCCGCCGGGATGCAGTTCCCAGATAGCCAAGTCCAAGTGGAAACACACGGATGATTGCAAACACGCCAATCAGGATGACGACGAGGACAACCATGACTTCGACGAGCGATGCCGCCCGTTTGCCGTTGTGTACCTTGTTCGTGTTCATCATGGGTCTGTACCTGCCAGATTGCATCAATTCCTACCTATTCCGGTGCCTGTGTGACGAGCATTCGCCGCTCTGGGTTCCACAGGATTGGTCCTTTAGTTAGGTCCGAGTTCATACCCTTTGATGTCGCCTGCGCTGTCAACCAGTGCGTTAAAGCGCTTGGCATCGATCACCTTGGCGGTTCCACTCAACCACACGACGAGAACCTTGCCGTATGGAACGTGGTGGGTTGTGTAGGTAAGCACCGTGTCATTCGGTGGCTGGCGCCAGATGAGCTGCTTGCGATACTTGGCAGCACGCTCGCCATCCGATGTCCCAGTTGGTGGAACGCCATCTCCTGGCGCACCAGTCGTCGTGATTGGATACCAGGCGCGGCTATAGCGGGCCATGAAGTCCGTCTTTGAAATCTTGTTCTCAATCAGACTCGTGATCTTTGGACTGATGTCAAAGGCATCGTAGGTGTAGAAAGGCATCGCGACCACCGTGCCAGGAACGACACGGGACATCACACCATTGGTCGGGTCATAGGTCGGATACCGTCCAACCATTGCAACATCTTCAACACCACCAGGCGTTGCGACAGCGTTGTTCGGCGAGGAATACGTATCCAGATCCCGGATGTACTGTGGGAAGAGTCCCTTGGAGTAAATCCGGCGGATGCGTGCAGCGACAGTCGATGTCGGCAGGGGTCCGATGGGTGTTCCACGGTTTACAATGGATGCCGCATCCTTCATGCTGTAGTACGGTGCCCCACCAAAAGGCGTTCCATCGGACTGGGAAACGGCGGGTCCGAACAAGTACTCAGGGTACTCACGGTTGTCCAATTCATACGCGGCTACTGCCTGCGCAATCTTGGACATGTTGGTCATCGTCGAGCTGCGACGCGCGGATTCCCGTACACCTGCGAATGCTGGGAACAGAATCGCTGCGAGAATCGCAATGATTGCAATAACAACAAGGAGCTCAATCAGGGTAAAGCCTGCTCGATTCCTACTTCCAAACCTCAGCGATGAGTTCATAGAGCCAAGTACTCCTTCATGGCTTGCCGTGAGCATGCAGTGTGATCCACTCCGCATCTCCCGGCCTATTCCACTGGACGGACATCACAAGGGCAAATAACATTGTGGCGTCCGCAGATTATACGGGTCGGTGGTTTGACGGTGCAAACGCACCAGAATGTTCCTTGTGACTATTTGAATTAAACTATCGGTATTATGATGGTGAAAATCCATGTCAACCGCTCAATTCAGACGTCGTAAACGCCGGTCCAACAAAGTTATTCAGTATGTTGTGGCAGCCATTACGGCAATGGCCGTTACCAATGCACTGATTGAGCTCGCAGCTCCCCTCTCAAAACAACGTCTCAAACGTAGCAGAATCAAGTACATTGCAACTCCCGAGGGCGACCTGTGCACACAAGCGGTTGGTGAAGAGCCGAGGGTACTGCTTCTGCATGATTTGCTGCCTGGTTGCAGCATGGCTGATTACGAAGCCCTGATAACCGATGCGTCTACAGATAGAGTGATTGCGGTCGATTTGCTCGGATATGGCCGCAGCGACAGACCCGTCACGAATTACAACATTGAAATGCACGCGGACCACGTACAGGAAATCCTTTCTCAGTATCCATCGATTACGGCTGTTGTTACTAAAGGCTATGCGGCATCTATTGCTATTACCGTGGCTAACAGAGCTCAGATACCCCTGTCGCTAACCCTCCTCAATCCAGAGTACGCCGCGGCGAAGTCCAAACAACACTATCTCATTTCACGGATTCCAATATTAGGTCCATTCGTTTACCACGTAGGGCAAATCATAAAGGACCGGAAGGTGTCCGCCGTTGGTCAGTTGGATGACAGATTTGGGAATATTCATCGGTCTGGCTCAGCGAATGTCATCCATGGCCCGTTTTTGGAAGATCTCTGTGAATCCATTGTCTTGCCCATCGACTCTGATGTTCATGTAATCCAAATCAATCCGGATGATTCCGCTGATGATTGGAGCAAAGTTCGTGCAATCCTTTTCAGTATCTAACGTTGTGATAGAGCGGATACCTTGTGTCCGCTGGAAGGTAACTATGTCCCGTCCCTACGCATTAATCGCCGCATCCTTGTCCCTCGTTACGCTTGCATCCCCTATTCACGCCGCAGATGTTATTTCATCTGTGGATCAGGCTGTTGCAGCAGCGCTCGAGAAGCACCCAGACATCCGGCTGGCCTCGGAATCATTACGCAAAACGAAGAACACCATCACCCAAGTACTGGGTCCTGCCAAGTCGCCGACCTTACGCGCAACCGCCAGCTACACCCGACTATCGGGTTTGGGAGCGGCATTCGGTGGCGGCGGCGCCGGTGGTGCGACAGGGACAATCCAAAACCCATTCCCAATCGGTCTACAAATCCAGCCACCTGGCTCTGTCCCCATTAACCTCGCCGGACCGACACGCAGTCGGCAGACAGGTGGGGATGGGACAGGTGATACCGGTGGAAATGTCTTTGGCAGCAACATTGACCTGAACCAGAATTCCGTACAAATGAGCCTGACACAAATTGTAGATGTAACCGGAACAATCCGACTGGCAGATTACATCGGTGACACACAGGTTCTGATCGTAGAGCAAGACATCCTCCGAACCAAGGACACCATCGCCCTCAGCGTCCGAAATCAGTGGTATGTGACACTGCGTGCAGACTCACTTGTTCACATTGCTACCGCAAATCTTGATCGCTCAAAGGCGCAGCTTGCCGTTGCCGAGGCTCAGTTACGTAATGGAGTTGTCGCGGCCTACGATGTGCTCCGCGCGAAGACCCAAGTGGCCAACGATCAACAGCAGCTGACGACGGCACGGAATCAGGCCCAGATTCAGCGGACATCCCTAGCACTTGCGATTGGTGTAGAACCGACCACTGAGTTCAAACTTACCGCTCCCGCAAAACCGGATGACATCGCGATTCCAGCGCTCCCAACTGCCTCAGTCAAAGACCTGGTGATATTTGCGCAGAAGCATCGCCCAGAAGCGATTGCTGCAGGCCTGAGCACTAAAATGGCATCTCATAACACCCGCTATCAAAAGGGTGGCATGAATGGTTCTGTCGCCGTTTCACTCAACGGAAACTACAACCCTAGCCCAGCTCTGGTTGCGAATCAGCAAGCAACTGGTAGCCTTACGCTTGTCTTCCAAAAACCGATACTCGATGGTGGTGTAACCCGTGCAGCCACGGATTCAGCCCATGCGGATGAACGTCGTGCTGCCATCCAAGCAGACCAGTTTGCTCGCGGTATTGAAACAGAAGTCATTCAGGCACATATCGCGGTTTTGGATGCCCATGAACGCATCGCCACGAGTGCCGCTGGACTCAACGAAGCACGTGAAGCATTCCGCCTCGCTGGTGTTCGGTACCGGGAAGGTGTTGATACGCAGGTTGCCGTCTACGATGCCCAAGCAGCGCTCACACAGGCAGAGACGAATGCAGTCAACAGCAAGTACGACTACTTCATCGCCCTTGCACAGCTCGACCGGGTTACCGGTAAGCACTAACGCTCTTTTGCAACTTAGAAAAAACGCCCTAAGGTCATTTCCTGAGGGCGTTTTCTTGTTCGTTCTTAACCGCGGCGGTTTGCGTACCACTGGTCCATGAACGCTTGATATTCGGCCTTCTTTTCCTTGATCCGGCGCCACCAAGGCTCATTTTCCACGTACCACTTGACCGTCTCTTCAAGACGTGCCTCAAAGTTGACATCCGGATCGAAGCCCAGCGCACGGATGCTTTTGCATTCCATCAGGTAGCGGCGATCATGCCCTGGCCGGTCCTGAACATTGCGAATCAATGTATCTGGCTTACCGAGCGCAGCGAGAATTCCCTTAACGACATCGAGGTTCACACGCTCACAACCAGAGCCCAGGTTGTAGGCTTTTCCAGGAACTCCGTTACGTAGCACCAGATCAATGCCGCGAGCATGGTCATCAACGTGCATCCACTCGCGGACCTGCTGGCCATCGCCGTAGACGGGAAGTGGAATGTCATCGATGGCATTTGTAACCATCAACGGAATCAATTTCTCAGGATATTGGAACTGTCCGTAGGTGTTCGAGCCACGTGTGACCAATGTCTGTAGACCAAACGTTTCGTGGTACGCACGTACCATCAGCTCTCCGCCAGCCTTCGCCGCAGAGTAAGGCTGATTCGGCTCAAGGGCATCGCCTTCACGGAACATGTCATCGGTTGACCCGTAGACTTCATCCGTGGAGACCTGTAAAAACCGTTGATGCCCGAAGCGGCGTGCTGCATCGAGGAGCACGCAAACCCCGTTGAAATTGGCCTGTACAGCAGCATCCGGGTCTAAGATAGCGCGGTCGTTGTGGCTCTCGGCTGCGAAGTTTAGGATGACATCGACATCCTTTGCCGCCGTATCGACCGCTTCGCGATCCTGAATCTTGCCATGAACGAAGACCAAACGGTCATCCCCTTCAAACTCCTTCAAGTTCTCAAGGTTCCCCGCATAGGTCAATGCATCAAGGACGGTTACTTTTTTGGCCAGTTCCTCGCGGAGCACCATCCTGACGTAGTTGGAGCCGATAAACCCGGCGCCGCCCGTGACTAACAAATGATCCATGTTCACATTCCCCATCGTGGCAGTCGTATGACCACCACTTTCCGACGTTTACGATACCCCACCACGACATCACTCAATCCAGCAGCGCTTATAGCCCCCACCGAGCATCCGGCGTACCTGTTCCAGTTTCTGCTCATCGGGGTCCACAAGGAACCGCGTGGTAACCACGACCATAGGTTGATCTTCGGTTGGCTGAACGTGTACCAACAGCTGTGATCCACCCTCGGCACTTGCGAGCACATCCCGGACCATCCGCAGGCGCGACTTACACGTGTTGTCAACCTTGAGATGCACGACACGCGGTCGGGCATCCGATGCCATTGCATTCTCAACAACTCGTTCAATCCTGTCGCAAATGATTTCGGCCTGTGATGGTGTTTCGTTCGCTTCATCTTCTGCATTTGTGCTGCTTGAGATCCGTTCGCGGCGTTGGACGCGGCCGCTGATCGCAAGGATTGAGTTGACGAGCACGAGACGCCCGTATTCCGCAGTGACCTTTGGAAAACAGGTAACCGAAACCGATCCACTCGTGTCTTCAAGCTGCAGTGTCAACATTAATTGGCCGCTGGTTGTGTTTCGCTGCCGGATGTCTGTAACCATGCCACCGATGACAACATTTGCACCAGTTGCGACATCCGTGAGGCCCTCGATACGCACCGCCCGGTGCTTTCGTCGGAGCTCTGGTTCGAAAGGCTTGACCGGGTGTTCCGTTAGATAGAGGCCCAGTAGCTCCTTTTCAAAGGCCAGTCTCTCACCGCGTGAAAAGTCGGGGACTGTCGGGAGTGGTTTTTGTGCAGCAAGGGATGCATCCTGTGTGTCATCTCCGTCAAAGAGGCTCATCAGCCCCGATTGCTGGTCCCGGAGATTACGCTGTGCTGCCGCGACGCAGTCATCGAGGCCTTCGAGCAGCGCCTTACGATTTGGATGCAAGCAGCTGAGTGCACCAGCCTTTATCAGCATTTCGATAACAGATTTACTTGTTAGGCCCTCAGCAAAGACACGGTCACAAAAATCGCCAAGGTCCCGGAACGCTGCTCCGTTTGTGCGCGCTGCAAGTATGGCATCGACGGGTGCTTTACCCACATTCTTGATGCCAAGCAGGCCGAAGAGAATCTTTCCATCTTCAGGAACACTGAATTCCGACCTCGATGTGTTGATATCCGGGGGCAAAACGGTTACCCCGAGGCGTCCACATTCATCGATGGCACCGACAATCTTTTCGGTTCGATCCGCATAGGCTCCTAGATACGCGGCGAGGTATTCAGCTGGATAGTTTGCTTTGAGGTACGCCGTTTGGTAGGCGACCATCGCGTAGCAAGCCGCGTGCGCACCATTAAATGCATATCCGGCAAATGGCTCGATTTCCGAGAAGATCTGATCGGCGACTTTCTCAGAAATACCGCGTTCAGCGGATCCTTTCATAAAGTTCGCCCGCTGCTGGTCCATTTCAGACTTCTTCTTCTTACCCATCGCGCGGCGGAGAAGGTCTGCTTGTC
>Ga0255111_1000329_pt1 | contig 15242 bp, 14 predicted proteins | sample Law_Yuk_RepA_8h_FD_188472 | JGI IMG/M metagenome (GOLD analysis project Ga0255111, IMG submission 188472) | Freshwater microbial communities from St. Lawrence River, New York, United States - Law_Yuk_RepA_8h | ecosystem: Environmental > Aquatic > Freshwater > River | place: USA: New York... | reverse complement strand
GCAAGAACCCTCCCTGCCCCTGGCCCTAAGCTGCCGATTTGCCTGGCCCTGGCCCTAGCCCTGTCCCTGGGCCTGGCCCTATCTACGCCCTTGACCATGGGGCTTCCCTCCCCACTTTCCTCATGGTCCTAACTTGGTTGGGGCCACGCACCTACCCAGCATGGCCAAACAAGACACCTGGACGAAGAAAGACCTGACCGGCATCGAGGAACTGACCCGAGCCGAGATCGAACTCCTCTTCCGCCAGGCCGACCGTTTCCTGCCGGCCTTGGCGCCGGGCAAGGGGCTCGACCTCATGAAGGGGCGGACGGTGGTGAACCTTTTCCTCGAACCGAGCACGCGCACCCGCACGGCCTTCGAGATCTCGGCCAAGAAGCTCGGCGCCGAGGTGGTTTCGATCAACACGACCGCTTCCTCGCTCGTGAAGGGCGAGACCCTCCGCGACACGGCCCTCAACATCCGCGCGATGGGCGTCGACGCCATCGTGATGCGCCACTCCTCCGCTGGCGCCGCCCGCTACCTCGGCGAGGTGCTCGACATCTCCGTGGTCAACGCCGGCGACGGCGCCCACGAGCACCCGACCCAGGCCCTGCTCGACGCCTTCACGCTGCGCCAACGCTTCGGCAAGGTCGCCGGCCTCAAGGTCACGATCCTGGGCGACATCCTTTTCAGCCGCGTCGCCCGCTCCAACATCCTCTGCCTCTCGAAGCTCGGCGCTGAGGTCACCCTCGCCGGACCGGCCACGCTGGTGCCGGCCGCGCTCAAGGAGGCCTTCCCGCAGGTCCGCCTCGCCCATGACCTGAAGTCCGCGCTCCGCGACTGCGACGCGGTGATGCTGCTGCGCATCCAGCACGAGCGCCAGACGACCACGCACTTCCCGTCCCTCGGCGAATACACCTCGCAGTTCGGCCTCAACGCCGAGCGCGCCAGCTGGCTCAAGCCCAAGGCCATCGTGATGCACCCCGGCCCGATCAACCGCGGCGTCGAGGTCGAGAGCGAGGTGGCCGACGGCCCCCGCTCCGTGATCCTCGAACAGGTCCGCAACGGCGTCGCCGTCCGCATGGCCGTCCTCCACCTCTGCACCAAGGCCCTCTCCCGATGAACCCCGCCGACCCCTCCCCCCTCTGGATCCGCGGCGCGCGCGTGCTCGACCCGGCGTCGGGCCGCGACGAGGCCAAGGGCGATGTCTTCGTCCGCGACGGGGTCTTCGTCGAACGGCTCACCGCCGCCGAGCAAGCCAAGGCCCGCGTGCAAGACGGCAAAGGACTCGTCGTCGCCCCCGGCTTCGTCGACCTGAACTGCCGCCTCGGCGAACCCGGCCGCACGGCCCGCGAGACGGTCCGCACCGGCACCCGCGCAGCGGCCGCCGGCGGCTTCACCACCGTCGTCACGATGCCCGACTCGCTCCCCGCGGCGGACAACGTCGGCACCATCCAGCTCCTCCGGGAGATCTGCGCGCGCGACGCCGCCGTGCGCGTCCTGCCAACCGGCACGCTGACCAAAGGCCACGAAGGCAAGGCCCTCGCCCCGATCGGCTCCCTCAAGAAGGCCGGCGTGGTCGCGGTGACCGACGCCACCTCCGGCGTGCAGAACAACGAAATCATGCGCCGCGCCTTGGAATACGCCGCGATGTTCGACCTCGTGGTGCTCGACCATTGCCAGGACAGCAGCATGACCGAAGGCGGCCAGATGCATGAAGGCGCCTGGTCCCTCCGCCTCGGGCTCCGTGGCCTGCCCCGCACCGCCGAGGAGATTGTCGCCTCGAGCGACTGCCTGCTCGCCGAGCTGACCAAGGCCCGCATCCACCTGCAGCACCTTTCGTCCGCCGGCTCCGCCGAAATCGTCCGCCGCGCCAAGGCCCGCGGCCTGCCCGTGACGGCCGAGGTCTCCGGCCTGCACCTGCTGCTGGCGGACTCCGCCCTCAAGGATTACGACACGCGCCTGAAGCTGAACCCGCCGCTACGCGAGGAGGCCGACCGCGCTGCGCTGGTGGCCGCGCTCGTCGACGGCACCCTCGACGCCGTCTGCTCCGACCACTCGCCGTGCACGGCGACGGAGAAAGACTGCGAGTTCGACCAAGCCCCGTTCGGGGCGGCTTCGCTCGAGACCACCTTCTCCGCGGCCTACGAGGCGGTGGTGCTCTCCGGCGCGGCCGACCTGGCCCTGCTGGTCGCCCGCCTCACCGCCGGCCCCGCGAAGGCCCTCGGGCTCGCCGCCGGCACGCTGCGCGTGGGCGCCGCGGCGGACCTCGTGCTGCTGGACCCGAAGGCGAAGTGGATCCCCTCCGCGAAGACGCTCTTCTCTAAGTCGGGTAATAACCCGCTCGCCGGGCGCGCCCTGACCGGCCGCGCGGTCGCGACGTTCGTCGGCGGTCACCAGGTGCACGGAGCCTAAGCCGGCTTGATGGAAAAACTCCTCGAGACCGCCCGTGCCTTCACCGCGTGGGATTGGGCCTGCGTCGCCTACTCGATCGGCCTCGGGGTGCTCGGGCTGGTGTGGCTGCGGCGCTGGTTCCGCGAGGAGCAGGCCGACGAGCCGGCGCCCTCCGCGACCATCGATGCCCTGCTCGGCCTGGGCCTCGGTCTGGTGGCGTTCGGCTTCGTCTACCCTTTCGTGCAGTCGGTGCTCGTTCAGCAACTGACTTCGGAACACCTCTTCCCCTCGGTATCGACCCACCTCCAGATGGGCTTGATCGGCCAGATGGTGGCCACCGCCCTGATGGTGGCCCTCTGGATCGCCCTCCGCCCCGCGGTGGTCTGGAACGCGACCGCGCCGGCGAGCCCGGCCGGCGCGGTCAACCATCCGGCATCCGCGCTGCCCGGCCTGCATCCCCGGCTGCTCGGCACCGCCTTCGTCTGCGTCATCGGGCTCGGCCTCGGTGGGGCGGTCGTCTGGAAGGCACTCCACACGATCTGGGAATTCGCGGCCGCCCACGGCTTCCCCTTCGCCGCTCCCGCCGACGAACCGCAGGACGTCGTGCAGCTCGTGCTCGACGTGCCCATGCAATCGCGGACCTTCATCATGCTGGCACTGACGGTGTCGGTCGGGGCGCCGATCATGGAGGAACTCGCGTTCCGCGGCATGATCTACCCGGGCCTGAAGCGGCTGCTCCCGCCTTCCCGCTGGCCGGCGGTCATCCTGACCGGGCTGCTCTTCGCGACCGTGCACCTCAGTTGGTCGGCCGCCCTGCCCCTGCTGGGCTTCGGCTGTTTCCTGTGCCTGGTACGCGACCGGTTCGGACTCCTGGCCTGCATGGCGGTCCACGCGGCCTTCAACTTCACCAACCTGGTTTGGTTGAAGCTGGCGCCGAACGCATCCAGCCTCTGACCCATGGGCGCTCTTACCACGCTGCCGGATCGTTCCGTCGCCCGGCTCCCGGAGGAGGAGCTCATCCGCCGCGTCGTGCAGGCCTTGGGCGTCGCCGCGCCGCCGTTCCCGGAAGGTCCGGGCGGGGATTGCGCGCACCTCGACACGACGCGCGGTGGCCGGAAGTACCGCGCCAGCACGATCGACTCCGTCCTGCTGGGCAGACATTTTGATGCGGCTTGCGCCGGACATCGCGCCGGCGCCAAGCTGGTGAACCGCAACCTGTCCGACCTCGCCGCGGCCGGCGCGACCCCTTCGGACGGACTGCTCTCCTTGCTGCTGGCTCCCGACGTGGACGTCGCCTGGCTGGAAGACTTCGCCCACGGGGCGGGCCAGGCCGCGAACCGGGCGGGTCTACGGCTGGTCGGCGGGGATATCTGCCGCGCCCCCGCGGGCACGTTCGCGGCGACGCTGGCCTTGCAGGGCTTCGCTCACCGCATCCTCACGCGCCGCACCGCCGCGCCGAGCGACGCGATCTTCGTCACCGGCCAGCTCGGCGGCTCGCTCTACGGACACCACCTCGATTTCACGCCGCGTCTGGCCGAGGGCGAATGGCTCTGCGGCCAGGGCGAGGTCACCGCTTGCACCGATTTGTCCGACGGGCTGGCGAAAGATCTGCCCGGCCTGCTCGGCCCGAAACTCGATGCCCGGATCGACCTCGGGGTGCTCCCCTTGAGCGACGCCGCACGCGCGCTCGCCAAGGCCGACGGCAAACCGGCCGCCGAGCACGCCCTGGCCGACGGCGAGGACTACGAGTTGCTGTTCACGGTCGCCGCGGACCGCGCCGACCTGCTGGAGCGCTCCTTCCGCCAAGCCTTCCCGCTCACCCCGCTTACCCGCCTCGGCACGACCGAAGCCGGCAGCGGGCGCTTCCTGGACCTCGCGACAGGTGAACCGGTGAAAGCGAAGGGCTTCGGGCATTTTTGAGGAAAAGATTAGAGTGCTGGGTCGAGTACGGAGTGCTGGGTCGAGTACTGAATCGAGGACAGAGTGCTGATTACAGATTACGGAAAGGAGGCAGGGCCGATGCAGCTCGGGACCGCAAATCGGCCCAACACCCAGAACTGCAGTCCGCAATCGACCCAGCACTCGACCCTGCAATCGATCCTGTCCTCCGTACTCCGCCCCCCTCCCCACCTACAACTTGAACTGCCGGATGATGACGAAGAGGGCGAAGATGAGGGCGCAGCCGGCGAAGGTGACCGTGGTGGTCTCGTAGGTGGAAAGCAGGCGCACGACGGTCTCCAGGAGGCTGATGCACTTGGTCGTCTGCACCTCGGCCTTGCCCAGCGCCGTCTCGGCATACTTGGCCGCCACCTCGAGCTTCTTGTTGTCTGACTTGATGCCGTCGTCGGTGATCAGCACGACGGCCGTCTCGGTCGACTTCATCGCGGCCTTGTAGCCGTCGACGGACTTCTGAATCTCCTTGGTGGCGGTCAGCACGCTGTCGGTGGTATCCTTGAGCTCGTGGCTGAACCAAAGGCCGGCCAAGGAGACGAGGAGGGTCACGACGGCCATGCCGACGATGCCGACTTCGGCTTGGACGAGTCCGCCGCGGACGGGTCGGCGGGAGGTGCGGGTCTTGGTCATGTTCTTAGGTTGTTATGAAAGGGTTCAGGGACGGCGGGAATCCCCCGTTTTGCGGGTCGGAGACTTCTTGGCCTTCGCCTTGGCCTTGGGTTTGGAACGCTTGCGCCCGGAGGAACGCTTGCGGCGCTTCTGGCGGGCCGTGGGCTTCTCTCCCTTGAGCAGGCCCAGTTTCTCCCGCACGGTGTGGGTGATCCACTCGACCAATTCGGGGGCGAGGGCGCCGGTGAGCCCCTGGATGATGGCCTTGTTGAGGGCGGAGAGCTTCCAGGCGTAGGTGACGAAGAAGGCGATGATGGCGAAGAGCGCCGCGGCGATGATGTGCTTGAGCGAGCGCCGCCAGTTCGCCTCGGAGGCCTCGTCGATGAGGAGGCGACCCACCATCGCGGCGGCGCCGATGAAGGACACGATCCAGCCGCCCGCCCCGAACGCCTTGAGCGCCAGGGCGAAATCACGCACCGAGTCGTCGGCCCCGCCTTTGGCGGCGAGGAACGACAGCGTCGCCGGCAGGATCAGCATGCGACGGCCAAGGTCTCAGCCCGGGCGACGGCCAACTGGGCGCGAGAGGTGGATGGGAGGGCGGAGGCCAAACGGTTACCCCAAGAGGGGTGGCCCCATTCAAGCCCCCGCGAGGGCCGACTCAATCCCCAACCCCGGCTCAAAGGGCCTGGCGGCGGGCCGGACGCCCCTCGTCGACCTCAATGTAGTCGAACATGGTCTCCACGCCGGCCTCGGGCCCGAGCTGATTCTCCTTCAGGCGGCGAAGCAGCACCTCATTGGCCTCGTCGCGCCAGCCACGCTTGGTCATGAACCCGTTCCAGATCTCGATGTCGCTCGTGCTGAGTCGACGACCCTTGGCTTCGGCCCAGCTTAAGGCCTCCTCGGCCGAGGCCTGCGGGTGCTGCAGCACCCAGACACGCAGGTCATCGTAGCCGATCCCGAGGTACTGACAGCAACGGTCGTCGAACGCCTTACCGAGGTTGTTGACGAAGTCAGGGTGGAGCTGGCCCACGGCGTGAAGGCGGATCTTGGAGAGCAGGCGTGGCAGGTAGACGAAACCGCGGACGGCTTCATAGGGACTGAGGAGGCCGGGGACGATGGGCATGGGGCCAATGTGCCGAATCAGGCCGGGGATAAAAGCGCAAAGGTGCCGCCCCCGGACCTTCGCTTATTTTCTTTTTTGCCCTGCGGTCGCTTTGGTCCTACGACTACCCCATGCGCACCCCCTCCGCCCTGCTGCTCGCCTGCCTGCTGGCCCTGCCCACCTTCGCCGCCGAGGGCGCCAAGGCCCCGCCGAAGACCGACGCCAAGCCGGCGGTCCGCAAGCCACTGGCCGAACAGCCCCTGCGCATGGCCAAGGACATCGCGGCCTTCGAGGCCCAGGACAAAGCCAACCCGCCGCCCCAGCACGCCCTGCTCCTCAGTGGCGCCAGCTCCTTGCGGATGTGGAAGAACGTGGACGAGGCCATGAAGCCCTACCCCGTGATCAACCGCGGCTTCGGCGGCTCTTACACGACCGAAGTGCTCGGCTACATGGACCGCATCACCCTGCCCTACCACCCGCGCGTCGTGGTGTTCCACTGCGGGGGCAACGACGTCAACGCGGGCGACCCGGCCGAAGCCCCGCTCGGCCGCATCCGCGAGTACGTGAAGCGCCTGCGCAAGGACAACCCCGACACCGCCATCGTCTTCATGGCCACCACGCGCGCCCCTTCCCGCAAGGCCAAGTGGCCGGAACTGGATAAGTTCAACACCGGCCTCGCCGCCTACTGCAAGGAGGAGAGCAACGTCTGGTTCGTGGACATCAACCCGGCGCTCAATCAGCCCAGCGGGGAAGGCAAGGAAGGCCACTACCTCAAGGACAACCTCCACCCCAGCGAGCTCGGCTACCAGGAAATCGCCAAGGCCCTCAAGCCCGCCGTCGACACCGCGTGGAAGGCGACGGAGAAGGCATTTAAAAGGTAATAGCGGCAGGTAGGGCTGACCGTCCCGGTCGGCCGTGACATTTGGTAAAACGCAGCCGAGTACGGAGTACGGAGTACGGAGTACCGAACGACGCATCAGCCCAAAAGCAGGCCGTACCCATTTCCCTGACCCCATCTGTACTCAGTACTCCGTACTCTGTACTCGATCCAGCACTCGATTCAGCACTCTACCGTGCCTATCCCTAACCCTGACCCTTATCTATTTTACTCCTCCCTCACCTGTCCCCACCTTCAAGCACCAATGTCCTCTACTGCCGAACAGCCCGCCGCCGAGCGCTTCCCGAACGGGCCGTTCACTCGCTACATGATCGGCGAAGGGATCTCGATGACGGGTACGTGGATGCAGGGCATGGCGCTCGGCTGGGTGATGACGGAAGTCGTGGTCCGCGACGGACTGCAAAGCTACGAGGGCCTGCTGCAGGCGGCGCCACATCTCGCGAGCGGCATCGTGATGTTGCTGCTCTTCCGACTTGGCGGCGCCTACGCCGACCGCCACGACAAACGCTTCATCCTACAGGTCTGCCAGGTCGCCCAGATCGGCTTCGCGCTCGCGATCGGCCAGCTCGTCGCCCACGACGCCCTGCACACGTGGCACCTCATCGTGGCCGCCGCCCTGCTCGGGGTCTCCAGCTCGTTCGAGATGCCCGCCGCCGCGGCGATCGTGCCGGAGCTCGTCGCGCAGGAAAATGTCGCCAAGGCCATCTCCGTGGACCGCGCGGTCTTCCACGCCACTCGCCTCGTCGGCCCTGCCGCCGCGGGTTATCTGGTCGGCCGCTTCGGCGCCGAATGGGCCTTCTACCTGAACGCGGCCTCCTTCGTAGCCCTGATGGTCGCCTTGGCCACGTTGCCGCGGCGGCCCGAGGGCACGGCGGAAGAAGAGCAGAAGCGCCAAGGCGGCGCCGGCGAGGGCTTCCGGCACGTCCGTCAGGACAAGCCCAGCCTCGCGATGGTCGCGCTCCTGGCCACCAACACGCTCTTCGTCTTCCCGGTCATCATCGTGCTACTCCCGCTCTACGCGAAGAACGATCTTCACGCCACGCCCGAGCAGATGGGGCTGCTCATGCTCTGCTCCGGCGCCGGTTCGGTCTCCGGCTCGCTCCTCATCATGGCGCTCAAGCCGGCCCTGCGGCGCCTCGCGATCCTAACCGGCATGATCCTCGCCTGCGGCGCCCTCGTAAGCCTCAGCCAGGCGGACGGACTGATCTGGGCCGGTGCTTCGCTCGTGACCCTCGCGGTCGGCGTCTCGACGCTCGTCGGACTCGCCAACACCATCGTTCAGGAACGTTCGCCGGCCGAACTGCGTGGGCGCGTCTCGGCCGTCGCCGGACTGAGCTTCTTCGGCTTCCTGCCCTTCGCCGCGATCATCATGGGCTGGATGACCGACGTGTTCAAATTGCGCAACGTCCTGCTCGGTTCCTCGCTCTGCTACGCCGTCATCGGCTTCGTCGTCATGCTCACCGTCGGCAGCAAGGTGACGGGCGAAAAGGAAGTAGTGGAGCAAAGGGAGTAGGAATCCGGACGAAGCAGGCAGACTCCGTGCTCATTCCTCTCGGCGTCTCCCCAGGACTCTAGGTAGGGACCAGCGTCCCTGCTGGTCCGTTGATTGGGGCTCGGCACGAGGTCAGGCACGCCATCGCTGCGCGAGGCGAAGCCAGACCCCATGCCGGCGGCCGACCGGGACGGTCAGCCCTACCTAATGGCCGGTGGGCAAGGGGGAGGGCAGAATCGAGTGCTGGATCGAGTACTGGATCGAGTACAGAGTACTGAGTACGGAGTACAGAGTACAGAGGGGGTCAGGGAATGGGTGCGGGCTGCTTGTTGGCTTATGCATCGTTCCGTACTCCGTACTCTGCAATCCGTACTCGGCTGCGTTTTACCAAATATCACGGCCGACCGGGACGGTCAGCCCTAACTAATAACTGGCCCAAGCCCTGGCCCAAGCCCTCGCGCTTACAGCGCGCAAAGTGGTGCACCCGTTGGGACTCGAACCCAAATCGCCGGCTTCGGAGGCCAGAATTCTATCCATTGAAATACGGGTGCCTGACCCGATACAAGCCGAGGGGCGGTTCGGTAGTCAACCCTTCCCCTCTCGGGCCCGGCCTATTTGGCGGCCGGAGTCGCTTCCTTTTTCTCTTCCTTAGGCTTGGTGGCAGGCTTGGGCGCGGCCTGCCCACTACCACCCTTCGGGGTCAGGTCGGGCTCGGGATCAAGTCGGTCGGGGATCGAGAGAATCCGCGGCACGGTGCGGGAGGGGTCGGGCACGACGAAGAGCAGGTTGCGCATGCGGGACTCCTTCACCCAGCTGCCGCGCACCACGGGGACGGTCTCGGTCTCCGGAGGGACCGGCGAGGCGTCGACGTAGACATCGTAAGGCTCATCGACGCCGACCGTGGGCATGCTGAGCGCGGACCCCTTGGGGTTCACCGTGACACCGGCGTTGCCAAGTTTCGCGTAGATGATCCGATCCGAAAGGTTGAACCAGATCACCGCGCCCTCGGGCGCACGGGTCTTGTTGAACTCCACCGGGAGCATGATGAAGGCCAACGGACCGGGCTGACCAGTCGGCAGCAACACGATGAGCGAATCGCTCATGGCCTCGGGGATATCGACGAAGGGAGCGTCGGCCGGCAGCGGTTCCGTCTTCGTGGGGGCCTTGGTCGCGGCATAGACCCGGACCGGACCGGCGGGCAATTTCGCCCGGGTGCTCGAGATGGTGAGGCGCGGCAGGTCCACGCTGGTGGTGTCCTTGCCGACCACGAGGACCACCTTGTCGGGGGCGTCCAACGGCGCCTGGACGTAAAGAAGCCGGCAGCTGCGGGAGGAACTTCCCGGGGTGTCGGCTGCGCCGGCCAGAGCGGCCAGACCAGAGACAAGGAGGACGAGGAACTTTTTCATGCCAGGGTGGGTGATGAAAATGAGGGACCAGAGGTCGCTTGACGATACTACAATTAAGGGCCGGCCCTCATTTCGCGGGCATCACCCGGTCGGCGAAGTCCAGGTAGGCCTGCCAATCCTCCAAGGTGACGTCGTGTTTGCCGGCGCGCACGTGGTAGCCGATGGATTTGCCCACCCGCTGGCCGACGGCGGGGTAGACGTCCGTACCGAGCCCGGGCTGGCCGAGGAGCCTGAAGACGGGGTCCGCGGCGAGCGCGCCGAGGAACTCGCCCCGCGGATCGGCCCAGCGATCCTCGACGGCGCTGGCGACATAAAGCGGCCGCGGGGCGACGAGGGCGAGGAGGTGGTGCTGGTCGATCGGCATGAGGTGCTCCTTCTCCGCGAAGGTGGCGTAGCGAGCCGTGAACCAGTGCGGGAAACCGCGACCGGGGTAGGCGCCGGCGATGATGCCGACGGTCTCGCCAAAGAGGCGCTTGCCGAGCGCCGCCCCGCCGCAGCCCGACTCGTTGGAGATGACGAGGGCGAAGCGTTCATCCTGCGCACCGGCCCAGAGCGAGGCCTTGCCGAGACGGGAATGGCCGATCACCGCGACACGCTTGGCATCGACGGCCGGGACCTTCTCGAGCGCATCGAGCGAACGCGAGAGGCCCCAGGCCCACGCGCCGATGCCGGCCCAGTCGCCATCCTTCCACGCCGTGTTCGCGCCCCCGGGCGAGAGCACCGCGCGAAAGCCCTGCTTCCAGCCCTCCGGAAAGTCGGGCTCGAAGTCGCCGCAATAGACCGTCGCGAGCGCGTAGCCGCGGGCAATCAGCGTCTCGACCTGCCAGCGCGAGGCCTGCGAGCCGCGCCCCTTTTCGGTGGCGCGGTTCGAGCCATCGGCCGCGGCCCACTGCTTCGAGACCCAGGTGGACGGAAGAAGCACGGCCTTATCCTCCACGGCGGTATGGTTACCACCGAAATTCAGACCCAAGAAAGCCGGCACCGGCGCCTTCGCCCCGTTGGGCACGTAGAGCAGCAGATCAAAGGCCGGGCCCGACTTACCGATCGGCCAGACCTTGAGCTGCGTGCGCATGGCCCTGCCGCCGAGCGCCTGGGCATCGGTCTCGACGACCGCGGATACCGCGGCCTGCTGGCGCACGCGCGTATCGGGCGTGCGGCCGTAGATGTTCTCCTCGACCAGCTTCATCACCTCGGGACGCCGCGACTCGCGCCACTGCTTGGCGTCCACGACCTTATTTCCCGCGTTGTCGACCAACGGGTCGGGCAACGTGTACGGCGGCACCTTCGACTCATCATCGATCGTGGCGGGCACCGTCGCGGCCAGGAAAAGCAGGGGTAGGAGCATGGGGTAGTTGCAGTGGGCTAGGGATAGGGCCGGGGCCAGGGCTGGTCAAATGAGATGCAGATGCATCCTAAGCCGACCGCCGCGCCCGTTCCACCACTCCATTGAATCACCGGCCCCGGCCCTGACCCAAGCCCTGGCCCTACCTCAAGAACTACCTCTCCCAAACCTCGAACGTATACTTCACGCCTTCATGTTCGCCGTCCTTAGACCAGGTGCGGAGGGCGAAGCGGCTCTGCCAGTCGGCGGGAAAACGGCGGTCGCCCTCGTAGTCGCGGTGGATGCGAGTGATCAGGAGCTTGGAGCAGAGCGGCAGGCCTTCGGCGTAGATGCGTTCGCCCCCGGTGATCCAGACGGGGCCGGACCAGGGCATCGCCTGCGCCACGCGCACAGCCTCGGCGAGGTCGGCAGCGCGTTCGGCGCCCGGGAAGGTCTTCGCGGGGTCACGCGAGACGACCACGGTACCCCGCCCTTCCAAGGCCTTGCCGAGCTCGGCGTAGCAGGCCGGCCCTTCGATCATGACACCCCCACGGGTCGCGTCCAGAAACCACGCCAGGTCCTCGGGCAGGTGCCACGGAAGCCGGCCGGCGGCCCCGATGACACCATTGCGGGCGACGGCGACGATGCACTGGATGGGCTTAGCCACGGGGCTAAAGTGGGGCTAACCCCCTCTGGCGCAAGCGCAAGGGCGGGTCCGCTGGACTGATTGACAGGGGCCGAAGGGGTGGGCAAGGTGACCCGATGATTACCTGGCTACAGAACGCCACCTCCAAGCACCACCGTACCATCTTCGGCTTCCTGCTGGTGATCGTGGTCGTCTCCTTCGTCGGCTACGGCTTCGTCGGCCGCGGCGACCTAGGGCTCAATTCCGAGCTCCGCTACATGGGGGTCGACCTCGCCGACGCGCGCAACCGCCAGCGCTACTACTTCGACTGCCAGACCTTCTCCCTCGGCCGCATCCAGGGCCTGACGATCCAGCAGCGCATCGCCGAACTGCACCTCGCCGACGAACTGGGCATCCCCGAGCCGACCGAGGGCGAGGTCCGCCGCATCGCCCGCCAGATGTCACAGATGTTCGCGACCGGCGCCGACGGCAAGCCGTCCGACGACGGGGTGGCCAAGTTCATCGCCTTCGCCTCCCGCCAGCTGAGCGTCAACGAACAGGAGGCCGCCATCCGCTACGAGACCTTCATCAAGGACACCTGGCGCATCAACAAGCTCTACACGACGTTGTCCGGCAAGGGCCACGCCACCGCCGGCCTGCTCAAGCGCCAGCTGGACCGCTCCCGCACGCTCTGGACGACGGATGTCGCGACGTTCGCCGCCAAGGACTTCAAGCCGGCCATCACCGACGACGAGGCCAAGATCAAGGAGGCGTTCGAGAAGAACAAGGAGGCCTACCGCCTGCCACCCCGCGTGGAAGTCGCCGCCGTCACGGTCTCCAAGCTGACCGCTGACACCGCCCCCATCACCGACGACGAGATCGTGAACTATGGCTACAACCTGGCCGAGAAGTTCAAGTTCGAGACGGGCAAGGTGAAGGAACAGGCGCTCGCGAAGCGCACCGAGATTGAGAAGATCATCCGTCAGGATCGCGCCGTCACCGGCCTCGCCGGCCAGGTTTCCGACGAACTGGCCGAGAAGTTCCCGACCGATGCCACCAAGGCCGACAGCGCCGGCTTCGCCCAATGGCTCAAGGATCGCGGTGCGGTCGTCAAGACCCTGCCCGCCTTCGATGCCGGTTCCGCCCCCACCGTCGAGAAGGTGCCCGCCGAGGCCCTCCGTGCGGCCGGCGAGCTGACCGACAAGGAGTGGCGTACGGAAGTCTACCGCACCGAGGATTCCATCGTCTTCCTGACCCTCGTGAAGCGCGCCGAATCCCGCCTGCCCGAGTTCAAGGAAGCCGCCAAGCTCGCGACCGACAACTGGCGCGACGATGAGCGCAAGCGCCTGCTCAAGGCCGAGCTGATGAAGCTCTCGCAAGGCCTGCAGGCCGACGCCGCGGCGGGTAAGTCCTTCGCCGACAGCGCCAAGGCCCGCGGCCTCAAGCTCGCCTCCCCCGCCCCGTTCTCCATGAGCAACCTGCCCGACGCCGTGCGCGGCGCCGAGGAGGACACGCTGCAGGCGATCGAACTCGCCGGCCTCAACAAGATCACCCCGGCCATCCGCGTCGACAACGGCGACCACGTCTTCATCCGCGCCGCGAAGAACGAACTCCCGAAGGAAGCCGTGAAGCCCGAGGAGCTCAACGAGTTCAAGCAGTTCATCTCCAGCCGCCAGCGTAACCAGGCCGCCGACGGCCTCATGCAGGACCTCGCACCGGCCCCTCAGGCCAAGCGCTGAGAAGCCGCTCGGCGGCTTCTAGGTAGGGCTGACCGTCCCGGTCGGCCGCGTCTCTTGTCCTCAGGTAGGGCTGACCGTCCCGGTCGGCCGCAGGCATGGGGTCTGGCTTCGCCTCGCGCCGCGATGGCGTGCCTGACCTCATGCCGCCGCGGACCAGCAGGGACGCTGGTCCCTACCGGCGCGAACGGGGTTCGCACGCGGTACTGCCCCTACCCGCGCGCGGAGCGCGCGACAGGATGCAACAGGTACACCCTTGCCCACGTGTCACCGTGCCAGCGTGCCCCCTCTGCCTCTCCTCGACTCAGCACTCGATCCTGCACTCCGCCCCACTCAGCCCTTCAACCGCTTCAGCACCTTCTCCTTACCGAGCACGCGCAGGACGGCCTGGAGGTGGGCGCCGCCGCCTTGACCGGACACGGCGAAGCGGACGGGGGCGAAATAATCGGTGGGCTTACGGCCGTGGGCGGTGCCGGTGACGGCGAAGGTGGCGTCCATGGCCGGCTCGGTCCACTCGCAGGCCTCGAGGGCCGGGATGATCTCGGCCAGGCGGGCCTGCGGGTCGCCGCCCTTCTTGGTGAGGTTGGCCAAGACGTTCTCGTCTTTCTTGAACGCATCGGTGAAGAAGAACGTGACGAACTCGGGGAGGTGCTCGAGCGAGACGGTCTTCTCCTGGACCACCGCGAGGACTTCCTGCAGGCGGGCGTCGGTCACCTGGGCGTCGATGACGCCCGCGTCCGCCAGGACCGGGCGGGCGAGGGCCGCGAACTGCGCCGGCGGGAGACCGCGGAGGGTCTGCATGTTGACGTTCGACATCTTTCGCTCGTCGAAGCGGGCGTTGGACTGGTGGACCGCACCGATCTCGAACTGGGCGATGATGTCGGCGATGGGCAGGACTTCGCGGCCGTCGCTGGGCGTCCAACCGAGCAGGCAGAGGTAGTTGCGCACGGCCTCGGGGAGGTAACGGCGCTGCTGGTATTCCTCGATGAGGGCGCCCCGGTCGCGCTTGGACATCTTGCCCGGACCGTCGGTCTTAAGGATGAGCGGGATGTGGGCGTACTTCGGCGGCTCGACGCCGAAGGCCTTGAAGAGCTCGAGGTGCTTCGAGGTGTTCGAGAGGTGGTCCTCGCCGCGGATCACGTGCGTGATCTTCATCTCGATATCGTCGACCACGTTCACGAAATGGAAGACCGGCTCGCCGTTGGAGCGGAAGATCACGAAGTCGCGATCCTCGGCGCGCTCGACGCGCCCGCGGACGAGGTCGTCGAGGACCATCGGGGCCGCGTCGACCTTCTCGATCTCCTTCTTGAGGTGGTCGTCGAAGACCGTGGAACGGGCGCCGTCGAGGCGCAGCCACCAGGCGCCGTCCTTCTCATAGGCCCGCCCCTTGTCGGCCAGCTCCTTGAGCTTGGCGCGGTACAGGTCGTTGCGCTGGGACTGGAAGTACGGGCCGAAATCGCCGCCCACGCCGGGACCTTCGTCCCAATCCATCCCGAGCCAGTGCATCGAATCGAGAATGACCTTCAGGAAGGCGTCCGAGTTGCGCTCCTTGTCGGTGTCCTCGATGCGCAGGATGAACTTGCCGCCGGTGTGCCGGGCGTAGAGCCAGTTGAACAGGGCCGTACGGGCGCTGCCGATGTGGAAGAACCCGGTGGGGCTGGGCGCGAAGCGCACGCGGACGGAGGACATGCCCAAGGAATAGACGGAAAGCCAAGCCAAGGGGAAGT
>Ga0255111_1000327_pt1 | contig 15262 bp, 16 predicted proteins | sample Law_Yuk_RepA_8h_FD_188472 | JGI IMG/M metagenome (GOLD analysis project Ga0255111, IMG submission 188472) | Freshwater microbial communities from St. Lawrence River, New York, United States - Law_Yuk_RepA_8h | ecosystem: Environmental > Aquatic > Freshwater > River | place: USA: New York... | reverse complement strand
GTTGTAATTCAGTTTCAACTCACATCTCCTTAGTGTCGCGTGCCTGTGCTCGCGCCGAAGGCGGAAGGAGCCTTCCCACGCTTGGCACTGCCGTCAAGCGGCAGCGGCTCAAACTCTAATGCGGTTAATTGATCATCAATAAAGTAGCGTGCCGCAACACGCTTGAGATCATCACTACGAATATCCTCAAGCACCGTTAGCCAAGCATCTGAATCTGCAAGTGTGCGGCCAGCAAGCAGCAGCCGGGCCGCCTCCATCGCAAGTGAAAATGCAGAATCCTGTCGAAAGACCTGGCTTGCCTTAGCCTGTCGTTTCACGCGCGTAAGTTCTTGTTCATCAACGCCGTCTTTGGCGATACGGGCGATCTCTTGCTTGACCTTGGCCTCCAGTGAGGGCAGGGTCACGCCAGGCGAGGCTGTGACATCAATATAAAAAAGCCCGGGCCCGCGGCTGATACCCTCACTGCCGGCACCCACCGAGATTGCGCTGCGCTCCTGCTGCACGAGTCGCTTGGTAAGCCTGCCCGTTCCGGGGTCATCTAAGAGAGTGCTGAGGACATCTAAGGCCACGAGATCCCGCGATGCGGCGTGCGTCACACCCAGCGGGCCGAGACTTTCTCGAAGTGTGGGTGCTTTATAGGCCAGCATTAGAAACGCGTTCTGTGCAGGCGCCTTGAGTGCTACCCGACGCACACCATTTTGCTCAGGCTCGGACTGTGGTTTTCTCGTGGGCAACGGTCTTGCCTTCATCGAGCCATAAAACTCCTTGGCCCAGGCGAGAACCTCCTGTGCTTTGACATCACCTGCAACCACGAGAATCAGATTGTTAGGCGCATACCAGGTGCTGTACCACTGACGGACATCATGAATCGTGAGGTTTTCGAGATCGTTCATCCAACCGATAATGGGGTTACGCACGGGGCTTGCCTGGAAGGCCTGACTCACGAGCATCTCGTGGGCAAGACTGCTCGGGTTGTCGTCAGTGCGCAGCCGGCGCTCTTCCATCACGACCTGGATTTCTTTTTTGAACTCTGCCTCGTCGATTTTTAAGAATCGTTGACGTTGGGCTTCTAGCCGCATGACCTCGCGCAGAGAATCCCTGTGAACCTGTTGAAAATACCCGGTGTAATCTTTTGCGGTGAAGGCGTTCTCCCGCCCACCAAGGGCTGCAATGCGCCTGCTGAATTCTCCCGGCGCAAGGGTTTTGGTGCCTTTAAACATCATGTGCTCGAGAACATGGGCAAGGCCAGTTGCACCACTGGATTCATCAATCGATCCCGCCTTTACCCAGACCATATGCAGTGCGGTCGGCGCACGACGGTTTTCATAGACCAAGACCCGCAATCCATTGGCAAGGGTCTGATCCAGTGTGGGCTGGCTTGTACTGGCCCATAGGGTCGGTGTGAGCAGTGCCCCGATGAGGCCCACGATAACCCCGGCAGCCCGCTGCGCGCGCGCTTTAAATCTAAACCCGATTGTCATACTGCCTCACCTCGTAAACGAAAAAAATAATGACTTCGCCGCAAACACCAGCCTGCGCAACACCAGGCGATAGAATCCAGCCCATGACGCCACACGCTAACAGACTGCCAAACCCATGAGTGGTTTCCTGGGCCTGGGCCGAGCCCTTGATCGCTTAAGGCTTGGCCGTCTTAAAGAAGGCCTCACCAAGACACGGGCTCACCTTGGTGCAATCTTTGCTGGCCGCAGGCTCGATGATGCCTGGTTTGACGACGTCGAAACCGCCCTACTCACGGCCGATGCGGGAACCTTGGCCACCCAAGAACTTCTGGCCAATATTCGTCAAGAAGTAAAGGCTCGCAGCCTCAATAACGATAGCCCCGCCGAAGCCCTCCAGGCGGTGGTTGCAGACTGCATTACACGCGCGCTGAGCCCACTGATCGTCTCAGAAACAGAGACTAACCGTCTGCCAAAAGTCGTGATGGTGGCTGGGGTTAATGGGGCCGGAAAAACAACCTCCATCGGAAAGCTGGCCCATACATGGAAGGCCGAGGGTAAAAAGATTCTGCTCGGCGCAGGCGACACCTTTCGGGCGGCCGCCCGAGAACAATTGATTGTCTGGGGCGAGCGCAATGCCGTCGATGTTATCTCGCAGACCCAGGGCGACCCCGCAGCAGTTGCCTACGACTGCGTTAGCGCTGGTGTCGCCCGAGGGGTAGACATCGTGCTCATCGATACCGCAGGCCGTCTGCCGACACAGCTCCATCTGATGGAGGAGCTAAAAAAGGTAAAGCGGGTCATGGCCAAGGCTCTGGTCGATGCGCCCCACGAAATCTGGCTCGTTATCGACGGTGGCACCGGACAGAATGCCATTGCTCAGGTCAAGGCCTTTGACGATGCCTTAGGGCTTACGGGGCTAATTGTGACCAAGCTCGACGGAACAGCAAAGGGTGGCGTGCTACTTGCAATCGCAAAACAACGGCCCATCCCAGTGCAGTACATCGGGGTGGGAGAGGCCATCGAGGATTTACAGCCCTTTGATGCGCAGGCCTTTGCTTTGGCGCTTGTCGGTGATCTATAAGGGGGTCTCTAACGCGGCGCGCAATCCACAAAGTACTCGACCTTACCCTCGACTTCCTGCTGCACTAGGCCATGGATATCGGCCTCAAAGCCCGGAAATTTCTCGTTAAATCCGCGAGCAAACTGCAGGTACTGAATAATCGTTTTGTTGAATCGCTCACCGGGAATTAGCAAGGGTATGCCAGGCGGATAGGGCGTGAGAAGGCTCGTGGTGATGCGACCTTCGAGATCATCAATGGCAACCCGCTCGGTTTTACGATGCGCCAGACAGGCAAAGGCCTCCGCCGGCTTCATCGCGGGGCTCATGTTGGAGAGATACATCTCCGTGGTGAGGCGGGCAATATCGCCAGCCTTATACATGTCGTGCAGCTGCTGGCATAGATCGGCTAAGCCCACGCGTTCATAACGCGGCTGCTTGGCACAGAACTCAGGCAGAACGCGCCACATGGGCTGGTTCTTATCGTAATCATCTTTGAATTGCTGAAGCGCGGTGAGCAGCGTGTTCCAGCGGCCTTTGGTGATGCCGATTGTGAACATGATGAAAAATGAATAAAGGCCTGTCTTCTCAACGATCACGCCATGTTCAGAGAGATACTTGGTAACGATTGATGCAGGAATACCGCGGGCATCAAACTCGCCTTTAATATTCAAGCCCGGTGTAATCACCGTCGACTTGATCGGGTCGAGCATGTTAAAGCCCGGCACGAGCCCATCGAATCCGTGCCAATCATCATCGGGTTTTAACTCCCAATCGCCGCGGTTGGCCATGCCATGGGTGTCGGCAGTGATGTCTTCTGGGCCCCAGACCTTAAACCACCAATCCGCACCAAACTCTTCATCGACCTTACGCATAGCACGCCGGAAATCGAGCGCCTCAACGATCGACTCTTCCACCAAGGCAGTACCGCCCGGGGGCTCCATCATGGCTGCAGCGACATCAAGTGAGGCGATGATCGAATACTGCGGGCTCGTTGAGGTGTGCATCAAATACGCTTCATTGAAAATATCCCGATCCAATGTTCGGGTCTCTGATTCCTGCACCAGAATCTGTGAGGCCTGGGATAGGCCCGCCAATAGCTTGTGAATTGATTGGGTTGAAAATACCAGGGGATCGCGGGGCCTGGGGCGATCCTTGCCAATGGCGTGCATGTTTTTGTAGAAATCATGGAAGGCCGCATGCGGAATCCAGGCCTCATCAAAATGCAGTGTGTCAATTGAGGTTGCAAGCACCTCTTTAATCATTTCAACGTTATAGAGCACGCCGTCATAGGTGCTCTGGGTAATGGTGAGGATGCGTGGCTTTGCCCGACCATTGCCCGCCTTTAAGGCCTCGCGTGCAAAGGGGTTCGCCTCGATTTTCTTTTGAATTGTTTCGGGCCGGAACTCGTTGAGCGGAATTGGGCCGATGATTCCGAGATGGTTTCGGGTGGGCATCAGAAATACCGGAATCGCACCCGTCATGATGATCGCGTGCAGGACACTCTTGTGGCAGTTGCGATCAACCACAACAATATCGCCAGGCGCAACCGAGGAGTGCCAGACAATTTTGTTGGAGGTGGAGGTACCGTTGGTAACGAAAAAGCAGTGGTCAGCATTGAAAATTCGGGCGGCGTTTCGCTCGGATGCCGCAACTGGGCCGGTGTGATCTAAGAGCTGGCCAAGTTCATCCACCGCGTTGCAGACATCCGCCCGCAGCATGTTCTCGCCAAAGAACTGGTGAAACATCTGTCCCACGGGCGACTTGAGAAATGCGACTCCTCCCGAGTGCCCCGGACAGTGCCAGGAGTAAGAGCCGTCCTGAGCGTATTCCAAAAGAGCGCGGAAAAATGGTGGCGCCAGGGAGTCCATATAGGATTTAACCTCACGCAGAATATGGCGGGCCACGAACTCCGGCGTGTCTTCAAACATATGAATAAAGCCGTGGAGCTCGCGCAGAACATCGTTAGGAATGTGGCGTGAGGTGCGGGTTTCGCCATAGATGTAGATTGGGATCTCAGCATTGCGAAACCGAATTTCACCTACAAATGCTCGGAGGTTCTTTAACGCCGCATCGATCTCTTCCTTTGATCCGGCGCCGAACTCCTCATCATCGATGGAGAGAATAAACGCCGAGGCGCGGCTTTGCTGCTGGGCGAATTGGGAGAGATCGCCATAACTGGTCACGCCCAAGACTTCCGTGCCCTCTTTTTCAAAGGCCGATGCGAGTGCGCGGATTCCAAGGCCCGAGACATTCTCGGAGCGGAAATCTTCATCGATGATCACCACAGGAAACCGGAACTTCATAGCAGCGCCCTTCCCAAAAATAGAGAGGCGATAGTAGGTCAAAAAGGCAGAGGGCGGGAACCCCTGGAGGGGAAGCAAAATCCACACCGGACCCCCTTAGCACTCGGGAACCTAGAGTGCTAAAATAGGTCCATTGATCAGAGATAAGGGGGTTTTTGCATATGACTGCACAGGCCATCGCTGCCGATAACGCCTTAACCGCTCTGGCGCTCACGCCAGGAGGGAATCTGGACGCCTATGTACGGGCCGTTCAGCAGTTCCCTATGCTGAGTCAGGCGCGCGAGGAAGAGCTCGCCCTGCGCTTTCGAACCCTCAATGATCTGGAATCCGCCCGCGAACTAGTGCTGTCTCATCTTCGGCTTGTTGTCGCGGTTTCCCGACAATTTAAGGGCTATGGCCTGCCCCAGGCTGACCTGATCCAAGAAGGCAATATCGGCCTGATGAAGGCCGTCAAACGCTTTGATCCCACCCGGGGAGTTCGGCTCGTCTCGTTTGCGATGCTCTGGATCAAGGCGGAAATCCATGAATATATTCTGCGCAACTGGCAGTTGGTGAAGGTTGCCACCACCAAGGCACAACGGAAATTGTTTTTTAATCTCCGCTCGCTTAAGCAATCGCTGGGTGTGCAGGATGGCGTCTCGGAAGATCAGGCCAACACGATTGCCAAATACCTGAACGTTCCTGCGCGCGATGTCATGGAGATGGACCAACGAATGTCGGGCGGCGATGTCGCAATCGAAGGCCGCATCGAAGACGGCGAAGAGACCTATGCGCCGATTGCCTACCTTGCAGCAAGCGATGCCGATCCTGCCCAGATGGTTGAGGCCTCCCAATCGCAGGCGTTGCAATCAGAGGGCTTATTGCGGGCCCTGCAGTCGCTTGATGCACGGAGCCGCGAGATTGTCACTGCCCGGTGGCTGCGCGAAGAAGATGAAAGCAATGTCACCCTGCACGACCTGGCTGCGAAATTCGGAATCTCTGCAGAGCGCGTGCGGCAGATTGAGGCAGCTGCCCTAAAGAAACTCCGTACCCAGCTGTCGTAATTTACATGGCTTTTACGCGGGTCGGACGCCACTTGCGCAGTACGCTTTACCGAGTGCTCCCACTGATGGCATTGGGTGTTGCGACAAGCTATCCATCCATCGCGCAGACCCAGAGCCCAGCAATCGGGGCCGCCGCCACGATCCACGGTATCGAATGGGATCTCCACGAGATGACCATCGGTCAGGTGAAGGCTGCTGCAAAGGCCACCAGATTTCTGAGCCGCGCCGAGCAAGAAGGAGGCGGCTATATCTTCGAGTCTGGCTGGACAAAAAAAACCAACTGGAACTGGCGGCAGCCCTTTGGTGTGCCCGGTCAAGATTCGGAACCCGCAGTCCATCTTACTTTTGATGAAGCCCAATCAATCTGCAGATTTTTCGGTAAGCGACTGCCAACGGATCAGGAGTGGACGCAGGCAGCGTATCTCGAGCAACGCGACCGACCACCCGCAGGTTTTGTAAAGGGCAAACGCTATCTCTATCCGAACGGTGATTCGGCAAAATCTAGTCACTGCTTATCGGGTTGCGGCAACTACTCTGGTACCGCACCGACGGGCGCTCTCCAGCGCGGCGTTGGTCATGTGTCCGTGATGACCACGCCCGCCGGTGTCAATGGCCTCTACGAGATGGGCGGCAATGCCTGGGAGTGGATCGATACGACACCTGGGTCGCCATCCAGCAACGAACGAATTACACGCAGCAGTTCGTGGTGGTATGAGGGGGATCGACAGCGTGAAAGCGATATGGCGAGCAAACCGCGAGAGACCCGTGTTGGGTATATCGGGTTTCGTTGCGTTCGTTAGGCAGTCGCTAACAGCCACTGCGGCTTAATCTCGCGCAGGCTCGCCGATGGCGACTCGATCACCAGAGATAGTGATCAATCAGCAAAACAGCAAAGAGCAGCGCGAGATAATTAATCGAATACTTGAAAGTCTTTTTAGCAAGCGGCTCTGAGTAGTCTTTATAAAGTAGCCAGCTCAGCCACAAGAAATAGCCCCCAAGAATCAGGGCGCCTGCCAGATAAAAAAGCCCACTCATGCCAATCAAGGTGGGCAGAATCGTAGTGGCCACCAGAAGTAGGGTGTAGAGAAGAATGTGCAGACGTGTAAATTGAGGGCCATGGGTCACGGGCAGCATCGGTAGGCCCGACTTTGCATATTCATCTGATCGATACAGCGCAAGAGCCCAGAAGTGGGGCGGTGTCCAGACAAAAATAATCAGAAACAACACCCAGGCCTCTATCGGAGCCTGGCCGGTAACAGCGGCCCAGCCCAGCACGGGGGGCATCGCACCAGATGCGCCACCGATCACAATATTCTGCGGCGTTAGTGGCTTAAGAATCACGGTGTAAACAATTGCGTAACCGACAAAGGTGGCCAGTGTTAGCCAGGTTGTTAGCGGGTTAACAAAGTTATAGAGAAGAAATGTACCAACCCCTCCGAGCAGGCCCGAGAAAATCAAGGTCTGTTGGGCGGTGAGGGTCCCGGAGGGTAGAGGCCGCCATTGGGTGCGCGCCATCTTGGCATCAATGTGGCTTTCTACTAAGCAGTTGACTGCAGCAGCGGCACCGGCAATCAGGGTGATACCAAGAGTAGCGCTAACCAATACACCAAGTGGCACCCCGCTATGGGTTGAGAGGAACATGCCGATCACTGCACAAAATGTAATCAGTATGACGACCCGGGGCTTCGTTAGCGCAAGGTATTGTCGTGCGACAGATGTCGACGTAATCGTGAAATCATTCATCGCAGTTGAAATTGATTTCAGCGATAGAGCGTGGCTCGCGCTTAACCAATTCGTGATGCCTTTAGGAGACGGTTCAAATCTTTTTTCATTCCGTTGGGATCGGGACTATCAGGGAATCGCATCATTAGGTTACCTAAGGGGTCGACTATCCAGATGTTACTCGCGCCTGCATTTCGCGCTGCCGACTGGGCAGCGACCGAGAGCCAATTATCAATCAAAGCCTCCGACTTCGTCTGCGGCATGAGCCGTATGACCCACAGGCCCTCATGTTCGGCGAGCACTGCAGGATCTGGGGTTCCCGAATCCGTCAGAATCCAGAGCCGCTCAACCCGCTCTCGTTCCCGGCCCGTCGTGAGACGCACCTGACGCATCAGATAAAGCTCTTGCTGGCACGCCTTATCGCAGGCCGCTGGGCCTATCCGTACCATTAACCATCGGCCCTGCCAGTCTCCGAGCTGGGTGAGTGATTTCTTGTTTGCTGCGCCTTGTTGAAACGCCACAAACGCACTCTCGGCCTTCGGTGTAATGACGGGCGCTACACGAACTGTGGTGAGTGTGACCTGAGGCTCAACAAAGTCGCCATAGTTCACGCGGCCTTCGGGCTTGACGCCGTAATACATAGCATAGGAGGCAATCACCGGCGCGATGGTCACGGCGAGAACCGCCCAGAGCGGCCAGAGGTTTCGACGCTGACCACGCTGCTGTGGGGCGGCCAGACCCGGCTCCAATTGGGGCCTGGAGGCCTGAGGATCTGGTCGCTCGGGTTGGTGCGATGAATTCGATAGGTTCATTAAATAGTTACGCCAATAAATAGTGATGCTGTGATTAAGACCTTGGTTTTAAACGCCAAGCAAAAAAGAGTGCGACAGCACTCATTAAAAACCATTGAAGTGCATAACCCAGGTGTTTCGGAACATCGCTTGCAACTTCAGGCACTCTGCGCAGTAAGCCATCGCCATTGTCACTGGTCTGCCAAACAATAACTGGCCAGACGTTCCCGCTCACCCACTGTTGGGCAAGCGTCCAATCAAAGTTCTGCCACACCGGGCCCTGACGTAGCTGCTGCGGGTCATCTGAGAGCTCGATACGCCGCATCACCGAGGCCAGTGCCACACCCGTCATTGCGTTGGGGTCATTAGCGAGAGGCGGTGCCTTAAACTCCCCCGGCGCCAATGCGCCAGGTGCCTTGGGGGCCCAGCCCCGATTGACCCAGACCAGACTTTTATCAGGAAGTTGAAGCGGTGTTAAGACATGGACACCGGCCCGCCCCTCCCAGGCACGATTATCCAAGACGATAGACCTGTCGTGCAGCCATTGGCCCGTGAGCGTCACGACCTGCTGATCCAAGCTCTGTGCAGCAAGGCCTGGCTTCCAGGGCTGATCAAGGCCTAGGGCCAGTGCTAACTGGCGCTCCGAGCGGGCATTCACCATGCTGCGCTTATCATCGGCCCGGCCAAGCTGCCAGACGCCGAGCCCGACCCCAAGAATTGCCAGGCTAAGCGCCACTGCCACTGCAATCCAGGCTTTAGGGCTTCTTTTGGTTACCATTGATTAACGATTCCTGGAGCTGTGATGCGAATTCTCGTTGCCGTAGCATTTTTAGTCATCCTTGCGAGCCTAGGGTCCGCCCTGTTTTATCTGATGCGAGACAAAGGTGCCACCGACAAAACCGTAAAAGCCCTAAGTATTCGGGTGGGCTTCTCGGTCGGACTCTTTTTGTTTCTGATCCTTGCCCACCAGCTTGGGTGGATAGAGTCAACTGGGATCCGTTATTAAAACAACAAAGGCCGCTCGTTGACGGCCTTTGTTATATGACACCCAGAGACGCTTACATCCAGTAGACAACGATGTAGAGACCCAGCCAGACCACATCAACAAAGTGCCAGTACCAGGCAGCACCTTCAAAGGCGAAATGATGATTTGGCTTGAAATGGCCCTTCAAAGAACGGCCAAAAACGACCGCCAGCATAATGGCGCCCACGCAGACGTGAAAACCATGAAAGCCAGTGAGGAGATAAAACGTCGAGCCGTAGATACCGGAGGTGAGCTTCAGATTTAGATCAGAGTATGCGTGTATGTACTCGTAGGCCTGAAAGCCAACAAACACGAAGCCCAGAATAATCGTAAGTGCAAGGTAGAGGTTAAGTTTTGCGCGGTTGTTATCACGTAGCGCATGGTGGGCAATCGTGAGCGTGACACCCGAGGTCAACAGTAAGGCCGTGTTGATGGTAGGAATCCAGAAGGGGCCCATGGTCTTGAACTCTTCGACCAGACCCGCAGGGCCGGTTCCTGTTCCCCATACGGCCTGAAAGTCTGGCCAGAGAATTGATTTGTGATCTAGGTCGCCTAACCATGGCATTGCCAGCACGCGGGCGTAGAACAAGGCCCCGAAGAACGCGGCGAAAAACATGACCTCAGAGAAAATAAACCAGCTCATGCTCCAGCGAAAACTGACATCGACCCGATGGTTGTATTGGCCACCCTCCGATTCTGAGATCACCACGCCAAACCAGCCGAAAAACATATAGACAAGGATCGCAAAGCCGATGAGCAAGGCCCACGGACCATAGGCCTGGCTGTTTAGCGCACCAGCGGCACCAAACAGTGTAAAGAGCATTGCCAATGACCCAACAGCGGGCCACTTGCTTGGCGCGGGCACGAAATAATATGGTGCGTGGCTACTTGAACTCATGAATCTCCCCTATTCGAATCTAATGCTCAATTGATGACGCTTTTGACAATCATCAATAATGTCAACACAAATAAAACCCCAAGAACGACGCCGGTAATCACGACATGCACCGGATTTAACTGGGCCATGTCACGGTCGTGATCACGGCCCTTTCTAACTCCAAAAAAAGACCAGAGCACTGCTGAAACCGTCTGAATCAGATTAGGCCTTCGGGCGGCAGCCTGCTTTAATTCCTGCAACGCTTAGCTCCCCACCCGAATCAGAGTGGGCGCCTGCGCACGACCTGCGACCTCAAAAAATGTATAGCTCAGCGTAATTGTCGAAATATCAGCGGGCAGTTTCGGGTCAATTACAAAGACCACCGGAAACTCACGACGCTCACGACCCTTGAGTTCCTGCTGCTGAAAACAAAAACATTCAAGCTTTTTAAAGTGCGTCGCTGAGTGGCGCGGTGCGTAACTCGGAATGGCCTGGCCCACGAGACTGGCTTGGGTAGCATTGACCAATTCATAGGTGACCGTGGCAAGCTCACCGGGATGCACTGTCATGTAGGCTGTTTTAGGCTTAAAGGCCATCGCACCCTGAACGTTGGCATCAAACTCGATCGTGATTTGTCGCGAGGTATCGACCTGGGTATTCTTTGCGAACTCTCTGGCCTCTGAATAATCGAGCTTGTCTTTTCGGGCCAGAATATTAATACCCGTAACCTCACAGATCTTTTCGTAAAAGGGAACCAACGCAAATCCAAAGCCAAACATCAGAATCGCCGCCATCAGCAGCTTGCCCATCATGCGGCTGTTATCTCGAGGCTGATCGCTTTGGTGCTGCATCACTGAAGCAGGGTGTACTTCGCCACGATGCCGGCGAAAAATACAGCCGCCACTGATGCCAAGATCAGGGCGAGCCGAAGATTCGATCCTCTAGAGTCTTTGCTCTGCATGGAGCCAGCTCTGCCTTGTTCGGGTTCGAGCGAGACCACGCCTACTTCACAACCGGCGGAGTTTCAAAGGTATGGAACGGTGCTGGCGAGGGCACACTCCACTCGAGGCCATACTGACTTCCCCAGGGGTTATCAGCCGCCTTAGGACCACCCTTGATGCACTTGATCACGACATAGACCAAGAGCAGCTGGCTTAAGCCAAACCCGAACGCTCCTACTGATGCCAGGGCGTTGAAGTCAGCAAACTGCATGTTGTAGTCGGCGTAACGACGCGGCATTCCTGCCAACCCTAGGAAATGCATAGGGAAGAAGGTGACGTTAAAGAAAATCATCGATAGCCAGAAGTGCCATTTGCCGAGAGTCTCGTCGTACATATGGCCTGTCCATTTCGGCAGCCAGAAGTAGAGGCCTGAAAAGAGCGCGAAGAGCGAGCCTGCGACCAAGACGTAGTGGAAGTGGGCCACCACATAATAGGTGTCATGGAGCTGGATATCGATCGGCGCGACCGAAAGAATAATTCCCGTAAATCCGCCCATGGTGAATACAAAGATAAACCCGACGGCAAATAGCATCGGGGTTTCAAAGGAAAGCGAGCCCTTCCACATTGTTGCAAGCCAGTTGAAAATCTTTGCAGCTGTAGGTACCGCGATCAACATCGTTGCGTACATAAAAAAGAGCTGGCCAGTGACCGGCATCCCCACAGTGAACATATGGTGGGCCCAGACCACGAAGGAGAGAATTGCAATCGATGCCGTGGCATACACCATTGAGCTGTAGCCAAAGAGCTTTTTACGTGAGAAGGTGGGTACGACTTCTGAGATGATTCCAAAGGCCGGCAGAATCATGATGTAAACCTCAGGGTGACCAAAGAACCAGAAAATATGCTGGTACATCACAGGGTCTCCGCCGCCTGCCGCATTAAAAAATGCAGTACCAAAATGGCGATCAGTCAACAGCATGGTGATCGCACCCGCTAACACCGGCATCACCGCGATCAGTAGGTAGGCGGTAATCAGCCAGGTCCAGACGAACATCGGCATTTTAAATAGCGTCATGCCGGGAGCGCGCATGTTCAGAATTGTTGTGATGATGTTGATGGAGCCCATGATCGAACTCGCACCCAGAATATGGATTGCAAAAATTGCGAGATCCATACCGATACCCATCTGAGTTGAGAGCGGTGCGTAGAGCGTCCAGCCGGCTGCTGTTGCGCCGCCGGGGACAAAAAATGACACCACCAACAAGAGTGCGGCAGGAATCAGCAGCCAGAAGCTAAAGTTATTCATCCGCGCGAAGGCCATATCGCTTGCGCCGATCTGCAGGGGGATCATCCAGTTAGCGAAACCTACAAACGCCGGCATGATGGCCCCAAAGACCATGATCAGGCCATGCATGGTCGTGAACTGGTTAAAGAGTTCTGGGTTTAAAAGCTGAAGACCCGGCTGGAAGAGCTCTGTACGGATACCAAGCGCAAGAATTCCGCCTACAAAAAACATCGAGAGGCTAAACCACAGGTACATCGTGCCGATATCTTTGTGGTTGGTTGCAAACAACCAGCGACGCCAGCCATGCGGATGATCGTGGGCATGATCATCGAGGCCTGCGATTCCATGTTGAGGTTCTAAAACTGCACTCATCGTGTTCTCCTTGGAGTCTGGGTTTACAACACTATTTAGTTAGAGGCGGGCTTTGCTGCCGCATCCGCTGCTAAGGCGGCTGTTTTGACGGGAGCCGCCTTGGGCTGTGCGGCGACCCACCTCGTGTAATCCTCGGCCGATACCACTCTCACCACAATCGGCATAAAAGCATGATTCTTACCGCAGAGCTCTGCACAGTGCCCACGGAAGGTGCCAATTTTATCGGCCTTAAACCATGTGTCTCGAACAAAACCAGGAATCGCATCTTGCTTGACGCCAAACGCGGGCACCATCCAGGCATGGATCACATCGTTGGCGGTGGTGACGACACGAATCTTTTTGCCAACCGGGACCACCAACTCCTTGTCTACCTCTGAGAGGTAGTGCTCACCCTTAGGTGCAATTCCTCTGATCTGATCTTCAGGTGTAGAGAGCGTCGATAAAAACGAGATTCCTTCTCCCTCGCCCTTGAGGTAATCGTAGCCCCACTTCCACTGATAGCCCGTTGCTTTAATGGTGATGTCTGCGCCAGTTGTATTTTTCTGCGCAATAACAACCGGTGTCGCATAGACGCCAATCACAATCACAATCAGCAGCGGAATCAGTGTCCAGGCGATTTCAACGGCCGTGCTCTCGTGGAAGGTTGCTGCCTGATGGCCCTTTGATTTGCGGTGGGCATAAATGGAATAAAACATTACGGCAAACACCGCAATGAAAATTATCGTACACAGCACCAACATAAACGTATGCAGGCTATAAAGATCTGCCGCCATGCCGCTTGCTGGCGTTTGTAGGTTGTAACGACCGTCCATTGAAATGATCTCCCCAATCTTCAATGTTATTCATTGATTCAACACGTCTTACCGCAACTGCGTTTTCCAGCTCTGCAGCGCCTAACCCGAAAGCGCTGCTTTAAATTCTTTTACAAACCGCTCGCGGCCTATTTGGCTCACAAACTGCCCAACTGCAACCTCGCGCTTCTGACTCACCAGCCTCACCAGGCCCTTCTTGGTCTCATCGATCTGGCAGCGCAACCACTCTCGCGGAAGTTCATGCCAATCATGCTGAGAACCCCGGACCACCTCAACCCGAACAAGATCCGACTCTAAGGTCACGGTCTCATGGTCCGTCGCATGACGCGAATAGACCAGAAAAGCCAGCGTCAGCGCGACCCATTCCAGCAACATAAAGGGGATAACGACCCAGGCGCCCGACCATGCCCAGGCCAACGAGACAGCCGTTGTGCTGGCGCCAACCAATAAAAACGCGCCTAACAGCTGTCGGGGTGTCAACGCACAATTGCGCTTGAGCACCCATGATCTCGACTCCGTCTCCATGCTCCCCCTAGACTGCCTAAGCCTGACGACCGATTGCCCGCGATTATATGTCGCTAGACAGATTTTTGGGCGTCTTCCCCACCCAACGAATGGTCTGAACCTGATCTTGTGAAATTTCTCCCTCCGGGGTTTGCGCTGGCCCAGCCCAGCCGTGGCCGAATACGAGCTCCACGGGAATGCTGATCTTTCCGTCCACCTGGAGCGATTCAATCGCCTCAAGGACTCGGGCCCGCCACGACCTCGCCCTTAGCCCCTGGGGCCTATCGGAGAGCGGGTTGCCCCCGAGGGACCTTATATCAGTGAGCGCAGACTCTGGTGTTGAATAGCTCAGGCTAAGCCACTCCGCATCCATTACCGGATTGTTGATCTTCAGTGCTACGAGGGCATCTCCTATATCGTGCATATCGGGGTAGCCCGGAACATGCCGCTCTTGGGCGGAGTCCCCGAGGGCCAAGGCGAGGGTCCGAAAGCTATCCGGCCCGAGCGTCGCGAACATTAAAAGACCGCCCGGCCGGAGCGCCGACACCCAATAGTCAAGGGTTGTACGCAGGTTCGAGAGGTAGGCCAAGAGTCCCACCGACCAGATCATGTCAAGGGAAGCCCGCGGGTGGTGAACCGCCTGGCCGAACTGGGCAATCCCGTGATCAAACCGCGACTTTGGATCGATCCGGACGTAGGAGAGGCGATCCAATAGTCGGGCCTCGGCCTCACGCCACAAGGGATGCAGGGCAAGGCCGTGAGGGTCGCGACGGCTTAGCTGAAGCCGCATACTTTTAGGGTCGACCGGACGGACGAGGGGATCTTTTTGCACTGGCTCAGTATAGTGAACCGATGCATCTGCGCTGCTGGTTTAACCAAACCCTTCGTCAACTGGTCCGATCCCCCTGCATGCTCTGCGCAGCCTATGCAGGGGGATCGGAGATTTGTCAGGCCTGCGCGCAGCAGGTCAAGAGCACACCCTGGGGTGTCTCAAGCCTTGGGTTTTCCGGTAGGCGAATTCCTGTTTTATGGCGAGAGCACTATGGTGGTCCGCTGACCCCAATCATC
>Ga0255111_1000323_pt1 | contig 15285 bp, 14 predicted proteins | sample Law_Yuk_RepA_8h_FD_188472 | JGI IMG/M metagenome (GOLD analysis project Ga0255111, IMG submission 188472) | Freshwater microbial communities from St. Lawrence River, New York, United States - Law_Yuk_RepA_8h | ecosystem: Environmental > Aquatic > Freshwater > River | place: USA: New York... | reverse complement strand
ATGTTGAAAGAACCGCTCTTCCGAGATTGGTGTGGAGGAGTACCCCCGTCGCGTTGATCACGCGGGTCATCGCTTGGTTCGCGGGGATGCAGCGGCGGATGACTTCACTGCAAATGGACTCTGAGTCGGTACAGGGGGTTTCTCCAGCATTGATACGCTGCCTAGTTTCAGAGATGACATCCCGAATGATCGCCGCAAGTTTTACATGGTGTATGCCTTGCGCATTCATAGCATCCAAAATTGTGGCGACGGCAGGCAGCGATTTAAGCAGTTCAGCCGGGGTCACATCCCACCTCCCGGTGATGTAGCGACGTAGTGCGGAATGAGCGAATCGATGTCCGAGAAATTCCCCGTAGCCAACAGTGGTTCTGCGAGAAGGCAGGCGCCGAGGGCCAGGTTTCCTACGGGTGCGTTGGCACCTTCGATTCCCTGACCAATGATGCGTTCCGTGCCGGGAAGGTGTTCTGTTAGCCAGTCATCCCAAGCGGCTGTCGCTACAGCGACGGGGCCAATACTAGGCGACTTGGCATACACCGGATAGACCGCGGCGATGACTTCATTGCGTTTGGATGTACATACGACGGCACGGTTTATTGAGATGTCCTCGTAGGCGGCGGCATCGAAGGAGGATATCCCGATGACAGGCTTGCCCAACGCGAAAGCAAGAGTTTTCGCATACATCACTCCCACCCGGACACCGGTAAAGCTCCCGGGGCCAGTGCCACACACAAGACACTCTATGGCTTTGAGGGTCGCATTGTTTTCGGCCAAGAATGCATCGATGTACGCTGGCAGCTGTTCAATCAGCTGGCGATTATGGTTGAACTGGGTGCATTTCACGGCATTGTTTGCTTGATCGATGAGCGCGATGTAGCAGGTTTCCCCGGATGTATCGATTCCAAGGATCATGCCTGGCCTCCGTGTTCAGCGATGGTGATGGTTCTGACATCTGGGTCGTTGTTATCCTCAGTCAGGGTAACCGTGATGTCTGGTACTGGGCCCGCATCAGCGAACATTTCCAGCCATTCGACCAGCAAGACAAACCCGTCTTGTTGGTAGTCATCCAGCCCGAGGTTTAGAACATCGCGTGCACTGCAACGGTAGGCATCGATATGACAGAGCATCAATGTTGGTGTTGGAACCTCATGAATCACGGTGAAGGTCGGACTTGAGACCGGGTGATCGGATTGGAGAGCCGCTGCAAGGGCTGCGACGAGGGTGGTTTTGCCCGCTCCGAGGTCGCCCACGAGCGAGACGACCATGCCCGGTTTCAGCATGAGAGCGAGCGCTGCGGCGGCATCCCGGGTCGCCTGAATTCCACCTTTGAACATCTGCACGTGGTCAGTTTAGCATGCCTATCATGCTACAATATGAGGTCATGTCAACCGAACTTCTGCGAACACCTCTCGCCGAGCTGCACCGGTCTATCGGAGCAAGAATGGTGCCCTTCGCCGGCTGGGAAATGCCGGTTCAGTATGCTGGAGTCATCGCGGAAGTAAATGCCGTCCGTACGGGAGTTGGCATTTTCGATGTCTCTCATATGGGCCGGATGATTGTTCGTGGAGCGGACACGCTTGCCTACCTTCAGTCACTGGTACCTAGTGATTTGAGCCGCCTAAAGGATGATGGGGGTTGTTACACCTTTCTTCCTAACGAGAACGGCGGTGTCGTGGATGACATCATTGTCTACCGACGCTCTGACACCGAATTCTGGGTTGTTTTCAACGCTGGATGCCTTGATAAAGACCGTGCGTGGTTCCAAGGACATACGGCGACCTTCGATGTCGTCATCGATGACATCACAGAGCGCACAGGTCTGCTTGCCGTTCAGGGACCTGCAGCCATGGCTTTGCTTGGAGACTTTGTAGATTCGCACGCGAGATTTGGCATCGGCGAAACAACATTTGCTTGCATCCCTATAACTGCAGCCCGCACTGGCTACACCGGCGAGGATGGCTTTGAGGCATTTGTTGCTGTTGAGCACTTAGAGCAGCTGTGGACAGCCTTCACAGATGCCGGAGTTGTTCCATGCGGTCTCGGTGCACGAGATGCCCTGCGCCTTGAAGCGGCGTATCCGTTGTACGGCCACGAAATGGATGACGATGTTAATCCTTTCTCCGCTCGCCTTGGCTGGGTGATCCACAAAAAGAAGGTGGCAGACTATGTCGGCCGGGCGAATGTGGAAACCGGCCGTGGAAACGCATCGATTCCTGCGCTGGTTGGCCTCCTGATGGACGGTAAACACATCGCCCGCGATGGCTACCCTGTTCAGGATGAAGCAGGGAATCCGATTGGTCATGTGACCAGCGGTACCTATTCTCCGATTTTGCAAAAGGGTGTTGCACTCGCACGCCTGACACGGACGCATTCAGAAATCGGCACAACGGTTTACGTCGTTATCCGCGACAAGGCCTTGCCGGCGATTGTTTCCGATGCACCATTTGTTCCAACGATTTAGTTTTAAAGGGGTTTCATCAATGTCAAACATTCCAGCAGATTTGCTTTACTCGAAGTCGCATGAGTGGGTACGTGTTGATGGTGACACAGTCACAATCGGTATCACGGACCACGCTCAGGAAGAGCTCGGCGACGTTGTCTACGCATCCCTGCCGACAGTCGGCCGTGTTCTCTCCGCAGAAGATGTTTTCGGTACTGTTGAGTCTGTCAAGGCTGTCTCTGACTTGTACAGCCCACTGTCCGGTGAAGTGGTCGAAGTCAACTCTGCCCTTGAAGATGACCAAACAGCGATTAATGGCGACCCGTATGGCGCCGCTTGGATGCTCAAGCTTCGCTTGACGGATGCAAGCCAACTCTCAGCTCTGATGAATGCTGATGCCTACCGAACTGAGATTGGAGAGTAATCGGTGTCCTATCTCCCAAATACGGATGCTGAACGCGCCAAGATGCTGGCAGCAATCGGTGTCAACAATATCAAGGACCTCTTTGTACATATTCCACAGGAAGTTCAGGATGCCGCAGACTTTAGTAGTCTGACCGATTCCCTTGATGACATGACGTTGCAGCGCAAGCTCATTACCATGAGCAGCAATGCAGCGGACTTGAATTCGAATGCCTGTTTCCTAGGTGCAGGCATTTATGACCACTACATCCCACCTGTAGTAGGTGCTGTCTGCAACCGCTCTGAGTTCTACACCGCTTATACGCCGTATCAGCCGGAAGTGTCACAGGGCGTTCTCCAGTCGATCTACGAATTCCAGAGCCTGATCACCCGTTTGACGGGCATGGATGTCTCGAATGCATCGATGTACGACGGCGCGACAGCCCTCGCTGAAGCAGTGATCATGTCCTGTGACCTGACGAAGCGGCGTACTGTCGTCCTGCCGGCGAACTTACATCCATCGCTGCGGTCGGTTGTCGAGACATACCTTGAGCCACTTGGAATCGCTATTCGGACAGCCGCACAGAACCCTGTGACAGGTGTTACCGAAATCGATACGCTCACCGAAGAAGATGCCTGTATCGTTCTCCAACAACCGAACTTCCATGGAGTTATCGAGGATCTTGGAGCAGCTGTTGCTGCTGCAAAGCTCGTTGGCGCACAGACAGTTGTCAGCGTTGACCCGATGAGCCTCGGCATCCTTGAGACCCCAGGTGCACTTGGTGTTGACATCGTTGTTGGTGAGGGTCAGGGCCTTGGATGCTTCCCGGCATTTGGTGGTCCCCTCCTCGGCCTCTTCGCGTGCAAAAAGGAATACATCCGTCGTATCCCTGGACGTATTGTCGGTGGATCTGTTGACACATCCGGCCGCCGCGCATACACGATGACTCTGCGCACCCGTGAGCAGGACATCCGCCGAGATACAGCGACATCTAACATCTGTACCAACCAGGCGTTGTTTGCCCTTGCGGCAACGGTCTATCTCTCTGTGATGGGCACGCAAGGCTTCAAGCAAGCCTCAACTCTGTGCCTTCAGAAGTCGCACTATCTGGCTGCAAGGCTCGCCGATGCGGGACTGCCTCAGCGCTTCTCCGGACCATTCTTCAAGGAATTCGTCATCACATGTCCAGCACCCGTTGTTGACATTAACAAGGCGCTCTTGGAGAAGAAGATGATTGGCGGCTTACCACTTCCGGATGCTCCTAACGACATGCTGGTCTGTGTAACTGAGCAGCGCACCAAGGAAGAGTTGGACAGTTTTGTCGATGTTCTGGCATCGTTTGTAAAGGGTGAGGTGGCATAGGATGTCAACAGAACCAACGATTTTTGAGAAGTCCCGGTCTGGTCGTGTGGGCGTGCAAATGCCTGCATGTGATGTCCCGGTTGTTGACATCGGTTCCCTCCTCCCAGGTGTCTCGCTTCGTGCGGGTTTGCCACTGCCTGAGCTGAGTGAAGGCGATGTGATGCGTCACTTCCTACGCATTTCGCAAAAGAACTACTGCGTTGACAAGGGATTCTATCCACTGGGTTCGTGCACGATGAAGTACAACCCAAAGATCAACGATGTAGCCGTTCAGATGCCGGGCTTTGCGCGTGTTCACCCATTCCAACCAGAAGAGACCGTTCAGGGCACTCTGCAAGTTTTGTTTGATATGCAGAACTGGCTCAGCGCAATCCTTGGTATGGATGCGGTTTCGCTACAACCTGCTGCGGGTGCGCACGGTGAGCTTCTTGGCCTGATGCTAATCCGTGCTTACCATGTGAGCCGTGGGGATGCGCATCGTAACCTTGTCCTCGTCCCAACGGCTGCACACGGTACAAATCCGGCATCCGCTGCACGCTGTGGCTACAAAACGCTCCCAATCATCACCGATGAGCGTGGCCTTACGTGTATAGATGACCTCAAGCGTCAGATTGCAGCATGTGGTGACAACCTCGCAGGCATGATGTTGACTAACCCTAACACCGTTGGTCTGTTTGAAGAAGAAATCTGCCTGATTTGTGACCTGGTCCATGCAGCTGGCGGACAGATGTACTGTGATGGCGCGAATATGAATGCGCTGGTTGGAACGGCACGCCCAGGTGATATGGGCTTTGATGTGATGCACGTCAACCTCCATAAGACATTCAGCGTTCCACACGGCGGCGGCGGTCCAGGCTCCGGCCCGGTAGGTATTAAGGCGCACCTTGCGCCGTTCCTACCCGTGCCTGTGGTCGTCAAGGATGATGCCGGTGTCTACCGTCTGAACTACGACCTCCCGCAGACGATCGGTAAAGTTGGTCCGTACTACGGCGCCTATCTTGCTGTCGTCCGTGCATGGGCTTACATCGCACACTTCGGTAAACAGAACATTCATATGATCAGCGAAGATGCCGTCCTTAACGCAAACTACATCCGGGTTGCGCTTGGCCGGACGCTCGATATCGCCTATGACCGTATCTGTATGCACGAGGCCGTGTTCAGCCTCAAGAACCTCAAGGCTGAAACAGGAATCAAGGCCTTGGAAGTGGCAAAGCGCATCATCGATTACGGATACCACCCACCGACGATGTACTTCCCGCTGATTGTCCCTGAGTGCTTAATGATTGAGCCAACAGAAACGGAAAGCCTCGAGACCATCGATGCGTTTATCGTTGCGATGGAGAAAATCATTGCAGAGTGTCACACAGATCCTGAGACGGTGAAGTCGGCACCTCATACCGCACCTGTTGGGCGTATCGATGAAGCGACGGCTGCTCGTAACCTCGATCTCAGCTGGCCGCTGGAAGCATAACATTGGTAACCCTCACCGTAAACTACACCAGTAGCAAGAAGTGTGAGATTGTCCATGAGCTGGGGCATCTGGTAAAAACGGATGCCCCGAAGGACATCGGCGGCGATGCATCCGCGTGCTCGCCGACAGATTTGGTTGTGGCGGCACTTGCAGCCTGTGTGCTGACGACGGTCGGGATGTTCGCCGAGCGGCACGATATCGACTTGAGCGGGATGACATCCACGGTCACCAAAGAAATGAACGCAAGCCCGAGACGTATCGGCCGGATTGGCCTAACGGTTCACTTTCCTGCAACCGTCCCGGATGACATGCGTGCAACGCTTGAAAAAGTTGGCAATGGATGCCCGGTGAAGGCCAGCCTTCACCCAGACGTAGACGTACCGGTTACATACCTTTACGACATCCAAACCAACTAATAAATCCGCGTTCTAAAGAGCCTTAGCCATCTTGAACGTCACCTGACCACGCGTATTCGGCATATTTGGATCGCCAACGATCAGAAAATAATCCGTTCCACTCCGCGTCCGCTGAGAATACGCCATGTAGATATTGGTTCCCGGTTGGCCGGCAATATTTGCAATGTTTCCTGTCCCATTCTGACCGACAAGTCTTGCAGAGATACTTCGCTCAGAATCGATGCGCAGGGTTGTCGTGACAATCACCTGCCTCGTATCGACATCGCCGAGTGACTGGTGGAGCGCTGTCAGCTTTGCATTCCATAGCCGGCTGATCAGAAAGCCTTGTTGCATTTCAATCAAGCGATAGCTAAGTCCATTCTGTCGTCCGGTGTCATAGCCAATTCCACCGGTCGAGAACAGAGAACGACGGTTCCATAAACCAGCGACATGCGTAATCCGGTCCACATTTCTATCTCCGGCGAGCTGCTGGATTCTCCTCTGTACAATAAAGCCCATGTTGATGCCGAAGCCGCGGCGGTTTTGTACATCCACAACCAAAAGGTCGCGATCGTAAAAGAACTCACCGGTCGATTCGCGGTTCGCGCCAGTCTTGCTGTAATCAACGGTGTACGCTTCGATCGCACCGTTATCAAAGCGATTGCTCTGAAAAACATTGAAATTGGAGCCACGCCGGTCCTTATCAATGAGCACGCCAAGGGGACTGTAGAAGTCACTATCGAGCTGAGACAAACCAATCTTTGCATTCAGCCTGCCAGGGACATCCCGCCAGTTCGCGGAAAGCTCCCCAGCGGTCCCTGCGGCAGCACCTTGATTCCAAGACTGCAGCAGACGGGATGTCAGGGAGTATCTCCCACGACCGGACATCTGGCCCCAATCACCGCTGATCCGAGCCACACGCGAGTCAGAAGAACCAGAAAGGTTATCGGAGACGACCGCTGCCCCAATAGACTTGAGAGGCGAGAATGCCTTGTCGTAGCGGAATGCAGTCGATGTCCGGTCGAGAGGACCATCCGCTGTTGATGTCACCAGAGCCCCAAACGTCTGGTTACCATCCCGGCCGACGAGCTTGGCTCCAGTATCTACCGATGAGATACGGCGGGAATAAAACAAATCCCGCTCGGGCATAAACTCACTGCCTTCCGCAAAAAATGGTCGACGATCCAAGAGTGCCTGCTCGTTATAGCTAAAGGCCACTGTATTGAGGTCATTTTCAATGTTTTGAAAATCGGGAAAGAGAGTGGCAAGGGCAGTGACACCAGATGTTACAGGCGCCTTTATGTCGACACCGATCTTCGCTCGATTTGTGGCTCCTGCCGTGGCATAGGTATAAGGCAAGATAACGGGTGCGGATGGCGTCTCTGGGAGAGGACCTGTCTCAAAGCGTCCCATAAACTGAGCCAAGTTCTTCGTCGTCTGCAAATTAGCTGGGAGAGGCGGACTTGCTACTGGGTTCGATTCCCGAAAAACTCGGCGCATCGCGACAAAACCAATCGATGATGCCCCTTTTGGATGCTTAAGCAGCTTCCATGGGATGGCGACCTCAGCGGTGTAGCCATTTTCATTCCGCTTGACAGCCACCTTCCAGTCGCCTGCCCACTTCCAGTTCGAAGATGTTCCACCTTCAAGTTCGGTGTATTGCGTCCCGAGGGTGTTAAACGCAAAGGTTGAAAATCCGATGCCCGCGCCCTGCGAGTCAATATGAATCCGAATGGAGTCATCTTCGAGAACAGCGCTGCTTCCCCGCTGCGTCTCGTTTGCACGGATACGCGATGCCAGTTTATCGGTTGCCTTTACGAGCACATAGAGAAACTTTCGGTCTGAAAGGAGCCGTATTTCGGTGGCTTCCTGCACCGGCGTTGGACCACCAAAGCGCTCCCATGCCCCGGATGTCGTACCGGCATCCCACTCATTCGCATCGATCAAACCGTCAACAATAACCGGGACAAATACACTAGGAATCCTCGCTGGCCCAGTTTGTGCAAACGTCGGTACGGATAGGATAATAGGAGTAGTAAAAATCGCTGCCGCGGCTACACGTTGAAACGTGATCATGCGGCATTATCGCAGACAATCGATGCTTGGCGCACGACCGACTGCGTAGGTAGAATTAGACACATCCGTTTCCGGATCAAAAGGATTGGTGATATTGACATGAAGCATGCAGTCGTAACAGGTGGAAGCGGATTTCTTGGGTCACATTTGTCGAAGCGGCTTCTGTCCGAAGGCTATAAAGTTACTGTCCTCGATAACTTCATCACCGGCAGCCCAGACAACGTCGCCGATGTCATCGACAACCCAGCATTCACCCTGATTGAACAGGATGTTATCCAGCCATTTACCGTTGATGGCCCTGTAGATGTCGTTTTCCATCTGGCATCCCCAGCGAGCCCAGTGGACTTCCCGACAAAGCCTATTGAAATCCTTCAAGTGAACAGTGTTGGCACCCACAATGCCCTTGAGCTCGCACGGGTCAAGGGTGCCCGCTTCCTGATTGCAAGCACATCAGAGGTCTATGGAGACCCTCTCGTGCACCCGCAACCAGAGACTTACTGGGGAAATGTCAACCCTATTGGTATCCGCGGCGTCTACGATGAATCGAAACGTTTCGGTGAATCGATCACGATGGCGTATCGTAGGTTCAAGGGCGTGGATTCCCGTATCTTCCGAATTTTCAACACCTACGGCCCAAATATGCGCCTTGATGATGGCCGTGTCGTACCAAACTTTATTGGACAGGCACTTCGCGGTGAACCGATCACGGTGTACGGAACCGGACAGCAGACGCGTTCGTTCTGCTTTGTACGCGACCTAATCGAAGGTATTTTCCGCTTCAGCGAGCTAGATGGCGACCATTCCGGACCGGTAAACCTTGGTAACCCAACCGAGCGCACCATGCTTGAGTTTGCTCAGGAAATCAAGCGTCTCACGGAGTCATCTAGTGAGATCGTCTATCAGGAGCTCCCGACATCCGATGACCCAAAACAGCGTCGTCCAGATCTGACTGTTGCTAAGGCTCTCTTGAACTGGGAGCCGGTTGTGTCCCTCGAGGATGGCCTCTTGGAAACCATCGCCTACTTCAAAGGAAAGGTCGGCAACGACTAGCCTGTGCTGAAACAGACGGACATCCCGGCCGAAGACCAAGCCGAAATCTTCCGTATTGCTGACAAGCTCTACCGTGAGGATGAAGAACATCGGAGAAATGCGAATGCCAGTGCGGCAGCTGCAGCCGAGCTTGGCTTGCCACAGGAGTACCTCGACCGCGCGGCGCAAGAACTTCACGTTCAGCGCCTCGAAGCCGTGAAGGCAAAGCGCAAACGTTTCTGGATCATTCCAGTGATTGCGCTGACGGGCATTAGTTTGACGCTCATCATGACGTTGACTTTGTCTCGAGCCCCTACTCCGATCTCGCCACGCGTGATGTCAACCGGGTCTGTTACGAATGTTTATGACCTCTCGACTGCGACGGTACGTGCAAATCCAGAATCAAAGGGCTCTATCAGCGCGAACAGCAGTGCAGCCACGCTAGAAATCGACCAGTTTGTTCCTGATAGCAAAGGCGACTTCTACGGAAACATCATTGTTCCCGCTGGGAATGTTCGTGAGGTTGAAGCAGTCACAGCTCAGGTTGCTGGGAATAACATTCCAAACGTTCGCCTAGACCTCGAGGCTGGCGATGTTCGCTGGCGGGGCCCCGTCTCACCGACTGGTACATCTGTTTCGATCTCTGCAAAAGAGTTTCAAAAGCAGGTGCGCCAAGGCTCGAACTGGAAAAACACCGCGTGGTCTCCGCCAAGCGGAAAGCTACGCATCGCGTTCAAAACGGGTAAGTCGATCAACGATGTATCGACTAAGGGGACACTTACCGTAACAAATGTCGAGCTTCGCGCAAAACAGTAGGGTCCTGGAATCGCGACAGCGCTTTGGTGCTGATCGGTCTGTTGATTGTTCACCAGATAATTCTGATTCGACACTACAGGCGCTACAGTCGTATCTCATCACTGGATGGGTGGTCCCACCGCTTCACGTATCTTCCGGGTGCACAAGACCTTGGAGTTACCAACCACCATCTGGCACACAAATGCCAGCGAATGACAACGATATCCGCAGAGCTCTCGCCGAATCAGTCCACGCCAGGCTCCTCCCTTCGTATAAACGCATCGGGGTAGCCCTGTCCGGAGGTCTCGATAGCACCATCATCGCTGCACTCTGCCGAAATGTCCTTGACCGCAATCAAGTAATGGCTTTTACGCTTGACTTCGGACCTCCATGGAGCGATGAAGTTGCAACCGCACGCGGAATCGCAAGGCATCTCGATATCCCACTTTTCATCGTGGATGCCTCCCCTGATGCCATTCTAACCAATGTCAATGCTGCGACAGCTGCAATGATAGGTCCATACGGGGATGCAGTATGTGTCCCTTGGTTTCTCCTGGGCAAAGCAGCAACGGATGCTGGCTGCAATGCTCTCTTCAGCGGAGAAGGCGGTGATCAGGTATTTGGAGGCTGGGCGAATAAGCCGATGGTGACCGAGCTCGCCCTGACGGGTGCACCACTTGAATCCGTCTATGCAAAAACCTTTCATAGGTTCCTGGATGACATCCCGGACTTGATAAATCCTCAACATTTGCGGGATGCGCATGACAAACCATTTGATGTCAATGCCTGGATTCGAAGCTGCCTTCCGCAAGAAAGCGACCTTTCACTGCTCGCGACCCTCCGCCACCTCAACTTTGCAACCAAAGGAGGTGGGACGATTCTGCCACGGTTTACCGAGCTTGTGGAAGCCCATAAAATCGATGCCCATGCACCATTCTTCGATACAGACTTGGTTGCGGCAGCCTCATCGATGCCCGATTCAACGATTCTCGATGGAGCGACAGACAAAGCCATCCTCCGAACACTTGTCGCAAAAATGACATCCCCTGAAATCGCGGATCTCCCGAAACGCGGGATGGGCGTTCCCTCCACACACTGGGCTACCGGTGACCACGCTCTCGGAAAGCACGTTCGTAAGGTGTTAGGTCGTCGTAACAAACACCGGGACCAGCGGATACATCAGGAGTATGTCGATATGCTGATGTCTGGTATTGTGGATGCGCCAGATGCGTACCGTAGACGGCGTCTCGGTGAGCGAATTTGGACGCTGTTTCAGTGGGAGGTCTTCCGTGAAGTGCATTCATTGTCAGAGTAATACACCAAACAAATTGGCACGCGCGACGAGCAAGTGCTCTGCGTGTCTCCATCGATTTGCCTTCACCGGACTCCCCCAAATGGACTTCATCGTTCAGGCGGACCACATGGGTGGAACTTCGCAGCAACGCCCCCCCGCATACGCAAACCACATCGCCATCACCGATATGCTTTTTCAAAAGGCCATCATCACGGTTGGATCTGCTGGCAAATACTCCTTCACCATCAAGCAGCTTTACTACGAGTTCATGCGACGCCTGCCGGCACCGGCGACCGCTGGATGTGGCACTGCGTTGGGAATCGTGGCGCTTGTTCCCCTGATGCTCGCAATGGGAATCGGCGGAGCTGGAGGCGGTACGGCTCCGGCAAAGGTTGCTGGACCACCGATGAGCTTTGAAACATTCACCCATTACTACTACAACCAATGGCTCCGGATCCACGGGGAGCCTGAGGGTCTTGTGGATGCAAATCCACACACGGCAACGCCAACACCCGTTCTTCCAGAGCTTCTCAACTACTCCTTCGACCGCTGTCTGATTGTGGACAATGCCGATATTGCCGCGATGCTCGTCGCGAATCGCTTTCACTTCGAAAACAACTGCGCTGTCCTTAGCGCGGATGGTGCCTACCCAGCGCCAGACCGCCGGGATGCCATCATGACAATGCTCGGCCGTAATCCTGATTTGGTTGTTGCATACCTTCATGATGCATCGGCAAAGGCCTTCTCAACGGCTGCTAAACTACGGACACCAGAATGGTTTGGCGACAGACGCATCTGGATTGCAGACATCGGACTCAGCCCTCGGCAGGCTTGGGCGCAAAAGCTCTTGGTCGAACACGGTGAGAAAGCCGGCGTTGAGACCCGTCTCCCAACCGATGAACTCGACTGGCTGAATCAGGGTTACACCTGCTCCCTCTCAGGAATCCGACCAGCAAAGCTCCTAAAGACCGCGTATATGGGACTCTCTGAGGCATCCAAGGCCGTCTACCAAGATGATTGGGACTCCATGGGCGGAGTTTTCCTGATGGGCTATATGTGGAGTCCAACGGGTTACGCTTACCACGATGCAGGCTTTAGTCCGTGGATGGGTGGTGGGGATACGGCAGCCTTCGATGCATCCGCGCCAGACAGCTTTGGATAGGCTTTTCCGGGATGCCATCGGGGAACAAACGGTCTATTACCGTCACCACCCAGGCAAACTTCTAAACGCGCCGCATCCAGTAAACCTGGCGGATAATCCCAGAACTCTCGATGAGCGGGCTCTCATGGATTACCTCTGCTGCGCATTTGTCCCCGGGAGCCGCACGATGTTCACCGGAGTTTCCGAGCTGCGCCCCGGTGTCGACTGGGATGGCCTTGGCATCGCCCCTACCGATGCACCGCTCCTCTTGGATTCCAATAACTTCGATCGGCCTCTGGACTGGTATGCGAAACATCTAAAGGACCTGCTCACCACTGTCATCTCCGAACACCTGGCTCCACTCGCAGGTCAACCGATAGGCTTATTTCTGTCTGGCGGGCTTGATTCATCCCTTGTCGCAGCATTTGTGAAGCAGTTACACCAAGGTGATGTCCATACAATCAGCATCCACTTTGGCGATGCCTATGCCAATGAGCTCGAGTGGTCCAGCGCAGTGGCTGAGCATCTTGGGACCAAGCATCATGTGCTTGAGATAACCGAACAGACCATTCAGGAGCGTACAGCCGATGTCATGGGTATGTTGGATGACCCCATTGGCGATCCGTTAACGACACCGAACTTGATGATGTTTGAAAAGGCCGCATCGCTTGGCATCAGACATATCTTCAATGGCGAAGGGGGCGACCCGACATTTGGAGGTCCCAAAAATGTCCCGATGGTCTTGCATCAGGTTTATGGTGGCCACACCGATGAGCTTGCATCCATGTACTTCCGTTCGTTTCAGAAGTGCTTTGATGACCTCGATGCTCTCTTAGCCCCGCAGATTCAGCGCCCGGGTGTGCATGAACTCTCGCAGCTGCTCAATCCGTACCTGAGCGATGACTCTGCCGTGATGCAGTCGTTTCTTAACCGCTTGATGTGGATGAATGTCCGCCTCAAAGGTGCAGATCAGATTCTGGCAAAGGTCCGCGATATCGGGAATGCGACAGGTGTTCAGGCACATTCTCCCCTGTTCGACAAAAGGATTGTCCAGGCGGGCTTTGAAGTCCCAGCAGCCCTGAAGCTCGATGGCCGCCGCGAGAAAGCTGTTCTGAAAGATGCCGTGAAGGGGTTACTGCCGGATGCTGTCATCGAACGCCCAAAGAGCGGGATGATGGTCCCTGTGCAGAAGTGGTTTCGGGGACCGCTTAAACCATGGGCAGAAGAAGTGCTTCTTGGGAAGGAAGCGTGTATCGCGCCGTACATCCGGCAGGAGCCACTGCGACAATGGTTGCAATATGCACCGATGACGTATCCGCGTCATGGTGTCAAGATTTGGTTGGTGCTTGCACTCGAGCTATGGCTGGAAACACATGGCTTTGACCGTCATGCATGGCCACAGTCCGAGCGCAAGCAATCAATATGGACTAGAGCTTTATTCCCACGGTAAGGGAGACGTGATTTGGTGACAGTGCACCCACCTTCGGCGTCAGTACGTATCCAAACTCAACACTGGTCTTCTTTCCAAAATTCTGACCAACGCAAAGGCGGATAAGCTGACTGGATGCCTGCTTGGAAACACTCACTGCTGTTTCACCAACGGTGCCCTTTACATTGCCCTGTGTGATGCCGAACCCAAGGCCGAATCCAAAATATGGCACCTTATCGATATTGTCATCATCGCGAGTAACTCCCAATGGAATACGCTCAGTCAACATAAGTCCAAAGGTTGTAAAGCTTCCACCCGAGCTGCTCGATCGGGACAGGTAGAAATCGAAGGAATTCGTACCGATACCTGGAGCAAGAGATCCGGCCATTGAAGATGGCAATGATGCGATCCCCACGAACCCTGTCTGGCCGCCCACGGAGCGTTCGAGTGTACCGCGGAGCTGCGCTGTTCCAACATACAGTGTTGGCCGGTTACCATCTGCGTTCGCTGCCATCGCTGCACATACAGTGATAGAAGCAAGTGTAGCCTTGCAAATGGTGAGAGATATTTGCCGAATTGTCATAGACATCCTCCATCTGTGAATCCAACAAGGAATCACGAATCACAATCTTGTTGTCGGAAAGTGCAAGGGAAATCTACATGGAGTGTTGTAACATTCAGGGTGATTCGGCTGTTGGATATCCAATGTTCCACCGGTCGTCCAACTAAAACTAGGAGATCGACGTTGATGTTGCTTTCTCGACGGATTCTCATTTGTGCTGTTGCGATGTTTGGCATGGCAGCAGGTTGTAATACGGGTAGTGCTGGCGGCGATAAAACGACGGGCGAAGGCTCATCCACAAAAATCGCGTTTGTCACGAACTGTGTAGCAGACTTCTGGAAAATCGCAGAGGCTGGTACTCAAAAGGCTGATAGCGAGCTTGACAATGTCAGTGTCGAGTTCAAAATGCCTGCCCAGGGCACACCTGAAGAGCAGAAGGCAATCGTTGATGGCCTCCTCGCAGATGGCGTCAAGGCGATCGCGATTTCGCCTAAGGACCCTGCAAACCAGACAACCTACCTGAACGAAGTCGCTGATAAGGCTATTTTGATCACTCAGGACTCCGATGCTCCTGAATCTAAGCGTACGGTTTACATCGGTACCGATAATGTAGCAGCTGGCAAGCAGGCCGGTGAGCTCGTTAAGGAAGTCCTCCCTGCGGGTGGCAAAATCGTTCTGTTCGTCGGAACGACCGATCAGGCAAATGCCAAAGAGCGTATTCAGGGCGTCAAGGATGCGCTGAAGGGCACCAACATCACCGTTGTAGATACCCGTACCGACAACTTTGATCAGGCAAAGGCCAAGACAAACGTCACAGAAATTCTTTCTGCCAATCCTGACATCGTCGGAATGGTCGGCCTCTTCGCCTACAACGCACCGGCGATCGTGTCC
>Ga0255111_1000320_pt1 | contig 15331 bp, 14 predicted proteins | sample Law_Yuk_RepA_8h_FD_188472 | JGI IMG/M metagenome (GOLD analysis project Ga0255111, IMG submission 188472) | Freshwater microbial communities from St. Lawrence River, New York, United States - Law_Yuk_RepA_8h | ecosystem: Environmental > Aquatic > Freshwater > River | place: USA: New York... | reverse complement strand
AGATGCGGATGGCCTCCCAATAAGCCTTGTCGACGAACGCCTGCTTGGCCAGCTCGGGCTGGGTCTCGGAGGAGATGCTGCCCGCCACGACCATGAGCGGCAGAATGACGAGCGCCAGCGTCGCCCTCCGCAACCAACCGGAAAAAAGAGTACGCAAGGCGGCAAGGCCGCGGGGGCGAGCGGGACGCATCACCGGAGACAAACCGGACCCGTGGAAGTGTCCATCCCATAGCAACATAAACGAGAAAATAATATACCTATACGAACAGGGCGACGTTCCAGACATTTGGTATATTGGCTAAAACCTAGTCCACGGTTGACGGAACTTGCTGGTTGAAGTTTACAGAAACACCCCCTGTTCATGAGCCGCCCGGCGACTGAGAACCCCTACCCTCTCCTGGTTCTGATTCCGGCGGATAGGTTCGTCTATAGATGCGGACAAGGGGATGTTGCGAGAGCATCGCTATCCATGGAGGGCGAAGCGCCCTTCCCCGCGGACCAACTATCGATCGCGAACCGCAACCAAGGGGGTAACTACATCATCTCGGCAGGCTGGTCCAAGCGCTGCCTACCCGAAGGAGGACCGTTGCTTTCAATCGCAACACCCTTGGTTCCTTTGCCAGCCGACCCTGACTGGTCAACGGGAGCGACCATAACGACTTCCGAAGGCGCATTCAGCGTTCGCAAAAACGCCGGGAGCTCGGTGCCGACGGAGGTCATCTTGGACGTACCTGCCAGCGAAACCAACCAACCCGCAGTCCGACTGACTTCCGCCTCCATCGACAAGGATGGCATGGCGTGCTTCGCCTGGGAGTGGCCGGAAGGAAAAGAAACCATTCGCGTGCCGGCGGAAGACCTCGCTTCATGCGACCCGAGGACACGTCTCGGTGGTTCCGCAAACCAGCGGTTCCGCAAACTGGCCGTCTTCAGGAAAGCGACCGCCCTCCTGCCCTACGCAGCCGTAGTGCTCGTCATCTTCGCAGCAGCGGACATCACGCTTGGACTGGCCAACTCCTTGCAGTCCGAGCAACTGCAGGCAGGCGAACCGGCCGCACTGCAGGCCCAGAAGGAACTCGAGCGTGCACGCTTGATCGCTTCACTCAGCGGCGACGGCGCCTTCGCGCACCTATCTGCGCTCAACGCCACCCGCCCCGACGGGATGACCTGGCAATCCTTCTCCACCGATGGCTCACGCATAACGGTCCGTGGATCCGCGACGGACGCGGCCGATGTGGACCGGTTCCGCAGCGCCACGAGCGGCTCAGGTTGGTTTAACTCAGCGACCATCACCCGAGCCAGCATCGGCGCCGGCGGAGGATCCTTCGAACTGACCGCTGAACCTAAAGCCGGACTCGGCAGCAAGACGCCATGAGCCCGCTTCGGCCTATCATCACCTTACTGCTAACGCTGGCCTGCTTATTCGTCGCAGGTGACGTTTGGTCACGCTGGTCGGAACGAGCCGAACTCAAGGCCAAGCAGGCTACGCGCGACGCCATGCCCAAGTCGCCCATCATAGAAGTAGCCGTACTCAAGAAGGCCGAAGGCATGACTCCGGTGGGTGCACTTGCCTTGGTGTCGGATGCGGCCAAAGCCGCAGGCATCCAAGGCGAGGTGGCTCCAGTCAATTCGACCAAGCGTGGACGCGGCACCGTCCATCGGGTGCGCCTCAATGCACCGGCGACCCACCTGAGCAACGCGACCAAACTCGCCGACAATATCCCGGCCGCCTGCTACCCTTCTTCGCTACGCATCGACTCGACCGGCTCAGACGGCCGCATCGACCTCGTCCTCGAATGCGAAGTGCTCCAACTCGACCCATGACCTCCCGATTCATCATAGCGCTCCTCGTGGCCGCGGCCACGCACGCCGCCGAACCCTCCCCCGCAGGCACGGTTCGCTTGGCGCTCTCCGATGAAGACGTGCCACAGGCCCTCGCCCTCTACGGAAAACTCGCAGGCGTGACGGTGATTTCGTCCCCGGGACTGCCCATGACCCGCATCACGCATGAGACCGCCACGCCGATGACGCCCGTCGCCGCGGCAGCCGCACTCGAAAGCCTGCTCGCCGTTAACGGGGTCGCGCTCGTCCCTGCTGGCCCCGGCACGGTCCGAGCTGTCCCTGCAGCCCGCGCGGCCAACGAAGCCCCCGAATTCATCACGGGCGAGGTCGCCAGCCTACCTCCGAGCCAACGCGTGGTGACCCGCATGTTCCGTCCGTCCAAGGTATCCGTCGCCCAAGCCGAGACGGTTCTGCGCGACCTTTCCACCCCTGGCTCGTCGAAGGTTCAGACGCTGGCTTCAGCGGGCACGCTGCTCGTCACGGATTCATTGACGAACATCCAGCGCATGGACCGGATCCTGAACCTGATCGAGAAGGAATCCACCGCGAAGACCATCGAACTCAAAGCGGCGCGAGGGAGCGACCTCGCCCGTGAATTCAAGAGCCTGCAGACCGGGGCCCTGCGCGACCGCGTCGGCGCGGAGGTTTCGGTGGAACCGCTCGGCGACGGTAGCCGCGTACTCGTCACCGCCCCCGCCGCTCGCCTAGAGGAAACCCTGGCGCTCGTAGCCGAACTGGACAAAGCTCCAGGTTCGTCGGTCAAGACGGAAGTGCACCTGCTCAAGCAAGCCGACTCCGCCGACGTCGCCGCGCTCGTGAAGGAAATCGCGACTGGGGGACGGGCCATGCCCGGAGCCCAGAAGGCGGACGCCAACCAGTTCAGCCCAGGCTTCTCGGTGTTCCCCGACAAGCGTTCCAACTCCCTCGTGGCCGTGGGCCTGCCTTCCGATCAGGAACGCCTGCGCGAACTCCTGCGGAGCCTTGACTCGCGTCTGGCTCAGGTGCGCATCGAAGTCGTCATTGCCGAAGTGACGCTGGGCGATGGCGAAGTCAGCGGGCTCGCCGCCCTAGGGATCACGGACGCAGTCGGCTCCTCCTCGTTCAACGTGTCGACCGATAGCGTACCCGGAGCCAGCTCCCCTGCGCTCACGTTGCGCGGCACCACCGGCCCCCGTTCGCTGCAGGCGGTGCTAGGTATCGCCGCCCAGAACACCCGCGTGAAGGTGCTGTCCACGCCTACGGTCGTCACCTCGCATGCATCGCGAGCCATCGTCAACGTCAGCCAATCCCAACCGATCGTAACCGGTTCTCAGTCCGACCTCGCCGCCGCGACGGTGAGCCGATCGACGGTCACCTACCGAGACATCGGCATCAAGCTCGAGGTGACGCCCCGCGTAGGTTCCGACCGGTCGGTGCAGATGCAGGTGTCCCAACTCGTCGAGAACATTGTCGGGACAACGACCATCGACCGTAACGAGCAACCCATCATCGGCAAGCGTGAGGCTTCATCGCAGGTCACCGTCGCGGATGGCGGCGTGGTCGTCTTGGCCGGCCTGCGTGCCTCCACCGAACGCAAGGTGGAATCCAAGGTCTGGCTGCTCGGCTCGATCCCGCTGCTCGGGAACCTCTTCACCTCGAACCAGAACGTCTCGGAGACGCGTGAACTCGTGATCCTGCTGCGACCCACCGTGGAATCAGGCGACAACTTGGCGCCAGCCGCTTCCAAGAAGGACGAGGCCTCCAAGAGCGCCCAAGAAGCCCTCGCCCCTCGATGATCGGCGCCCTCGCCATGCTCGCGGCGGCGACGCCCGTACCGCCGGTCACGACCCTGAACGAGCGGCCACCGTTTGGGCGCTCCATTGCGACCTCCGCCGCCGAACCAGGCGCACCTCGGTTGACGGGCATCGTCACGACGCCCAACGGCCCCATCGCGAGCCTCAAGGATTCGACGAGCGGCCTGGCCTCATGGGTATCAGTCGGAGGCTCCTTCGCAGGTTGGACCTTGGAATCTGCGTCCGATGACCTCCGCTCGGCGGTGCTGCGCCGGGATGGAAAAACTATAACGGTTTTCTTGCCTAAGCCTGGCGCACAACCGAACGCGGCTCCTTACGTTGCCCCTTCCGCATTCACACGCCAAGAGCAGCCTCAGCCCAAACCGACCTCGCCGCCGCCCCCAGAGGAAACCATCCCAAGGCAACGGCTCCGCGTCCCGCAGCGATGAGCACCTCCCTTGATCGATCCGTCTTGCAACGCCGACGCGCCCAAGAACTCGGCATCCGTCCCGAGCAAGCTGCACCGCTCATCGCCGAGGAAGCAGGGATCACTTTCTCCGCGGAGCCTGATTGGCATCATGACCCGGCGGCCGTCGCTCCGCTGGCGTTCCTCTCCTCGCTCCACGCCTTGCCGCTCAAGAGCGCTGATGGCGTGACGCTCGCCACCACCTGGGCTCCCGACGCCTCTGCCGAAGCCTGGGCTCGCGCCACCTTAGGCATTCGTCCGGCATGGGTGATCGTTTCGGCTCCTGCCCTTGATTCCGCTTTCGCCGCTAAGTTCGGCGTCGCCGCCGCCAAGCTGGAGGGAACCGAAGACCTGACTCCGCCGGAAGCAGACATCGATGAAGACGCCGGTGACGATGCCTCCGCCGCGAAACTAGTCGAAGGCCTGCTCGCGCGGGCCGCCGCGGAAGGCGCCACGGACATCCACGTGGAACCTTGGGGTCGGGAACTGGCCATCCGGATGCGCGTCGATGGGGAGCTCGAGGCCATCCCCCTCCCAGCGGGAGCTTCTTCCCTGCGTCGATCGGTCGTGGCTCGACTGAAGGTCATGGCTAAGCTGGACCTTTCGGAACGTCGCACGCCACAGGACGGACGGTTCACCGCGGAGACGGGCGGGCGACGATTCGACGTACGCGTATCGACGCTTCCTGCCGTGCACGGGGAGAGCGTCTCACTCCGCCTGCTCGAGACAGAATCCACTCCGCCCGTGCTGGCCGAACTCGGGCTGCCGTCCGCGGCCCTCTACGCTTTCTCCGAGGCCACGGCATCCCCTCATGGCATCATCGTCGTCACCGGCCCCACGGGCTCCGGCAAGACGACCACCTTGGCCGCGCTCATGCGCTCGGTGATGCGGCCGGGCCTACGTGCCGTGACCGTCGAGGATCCGGTCGAACGCGAATTGCCGGGCGCCGTCCAAGTGCAGGTACGCTCGGAACTCGGACTGGGCTTCGCACAGGTGCTGCGCAGCGTACTCCGGCAGGACCCAGACCTCATTCTGGTCGGCGAGATCCGCGACCGCGAAACCGCCGACATCGCCGTCCGCGCCTCGCTCACCGGACACCTGGTACTCACGACCCTGCACGCCAACGATTCCGCCGGCGCCGTTGAACGCCTCCGCGACCTTGGGGTCGAACCCTTCCTGCTGGCTTCGTCGCTCCGGCTCGCGGCCTCACAACGCCTCGTTCGCAAGGTCTGCCCGGAGTGCTCGAAGAAAGCCGTCCTCTCGACGGAACTCATCGCAGCCGCCGGAAGAGCCTTGGGGCGCGCCCCAAAACCTGAAGTACTGCGCGAAGGCAACGGTTGCCGATTCTGCCGTGGCGGCTACCGCGGCCGCACCGCCATCGCCGAAGCCTTGCGGGCCTCCGCCGCCGTACGCGCCTTGATCGCTAACCGCGCTTCGGCCACCGAGGTTCGCACCTTGGCAATCTCCGAAGGCATGGTGACCTTGCCGGAAGAAGCCCTTCGTGCCGCCGAAGCCGGTATCACCACCTTGGCCGAAGCAGCCCTACGCTGCGCGGACGCCCATGCCTGATTTTCGCTGGAAGGATAATCAGGCAAACACCGGAACGGTACGTGCAAGTGACCGCAGGGAAGCTTTGCGATCATTGGCTTCACGCGGGATAGAGCCCAATGAACTCATCGAGGACAAATCCTCGGCGAGCCCCAAGCGGTCAGGGAGCCCAGAGGCGGCATCCGACCTCATCTCCCGCCTCAAGCCTCTTTTGAAATCGGGCCTCACGGCGGGCGAAGCCTTGCGGACGCTTTCCAAGCGCAGCGCCGACCCGAAGACGGCGTCGCTCGCCAAGGAGATTTGGCAGGAAACTGCGTCGGGCATTCCGTTGCATGCGAGCGTCGGCACCGAACGCGGCTTCCCGTCGCACGCCTCCGCATTGTTGCGGGCCGGCGAGGCTGCCGGCGACCTCACGACCGCCTTCGAATCACTCGACGCCTTGATGCGACGCAGGAAGCAGGCACGGCAAGCGGCCTTGGCTGCCATCGCCTACCCTGCGCTGATCGCATGCATGGCTTACGCGGTGCTCGTGCTCTTTGTTACCCTGCTACTGCCCAAACTCGAAGAAGTCGCCATGGCCGCAGCGCAAACCCAAGGGCAACCTACCGGAGGCTTGGCGGCGACCTTCGCTCGGCAAGCTGTCATCATCGTCCCCATCGTCACAGTCATCATCGTGTCGGCATCCCTGTGGGTCAGCTCCTCGCGTTCATCGGCAAGCGCTAAGGCCCGCAAGGATGCCTGGTTGCTCAAGACGCCGGTGCTTGGCCAGCTCATCGGGCTCTCCGCACGCACCGAAACCTGCGCCGTGCTCGCTTCGCTGCTCCGCGGAGGCGTACCGTTGTCCGAAGCGATGGCACACGCCGCCGACGCCTGCCCCAACCTTCACCTCAGGGAGTCGCTGCGCCGCGCCCGTGCGGACGTGGCCGGAGGGGAACGCCCTTCCACCGCGCTGCTGGCCAGAGGGTTCCTCCCTGCACGTGACGCGGACGCCCTATCGGCGGGCGAGGAATCCGGAGCCATCGCGGATTCCTTGGCGGGGCTCGCCGCCGCGCTCGCGGAGGAACGCGACGCCGCCCAATCCTCCGCCATCCGGTTGCTTGCTGGCGGCCTGATGATCGCGGCGTTCCTCGTCGCCCTGGCTTGCGCCATCGCCGTCGCCTCCGCCTTGGCGTCCGCCGGCGCCGGCATGCTTTCACCATGAAACCTAACGTACCCATCGCAACACGCCGCCGCGGCTTCACGCTCGTCGAAGTGCTCGCCGCACTCGCGCTCGTCGTCGTCGTCGCCGCGCTGCTCGCGGCCAACCTCCCTGGTATGCTCCAATCCGGAAAGGTGCAGGCAGCCCGACAGGCTGTGAAGACCTCCTTCGACGGCCCCATCATGGCCTTCGAATCGGCGACCGGTGCGGCGCCCTCCACCGAACAGGGCCTCGCCGTGCTGCTCAAGGCCGATCCGGCCCGAGGCATCCCCGCCCCGCTGCTTCGCTCGGAAAGTTCCCTGCTCGATCCGTGGGGTCGCCCCTACAAGTACCGGCATCCTGGAACGCACAACGCCCATGGCTGGGACATCTGGAGCCTGGGACCTGAAGGCCGCGAGGACGGCCCCGGCGTCATCGGCAACTGGGATGCGGGCAAGTAGGCACAGGCCTGGGCTAACGCTGGCCGAGGTCATCGCCGCATTGGCGGTGCTGGCCGTGTTTACCTTGGCCATCGCGCCACTGACGAACCTACGTCCCGTTGGACAGTCCGTCGAGATGTCCGTGCGCGAAGCCTGCGCCGCGGCGTTCGGCAAGGCACGCAACGAAGGAGCACCCAGCCTACTGCGGCTCAGGGATGGAAGACTTGAAGCCGTCGACGCGAACGCGAACGTGATCGCCTCAGCTAGCGCCCCAAAGGACGGTTCGTTCATCCTCGCCGTCGCAAGGCCAGCGCCATCCCCAGGCACGAGCAACGTGACCTACGAGACCGTGACTTCGCTGCTCGTCCGGCCCGATGAAGGCAGCCTTCCCTTCAGGGTAGAACTCAAGGGGGCCGGCGAAACCGGGTTCGACCTTGCCTTCGACCCGCTCTCCGGGGAAGCCGAACGTCCATGATGAGAAAAGGCTTCGCCATCGCGGAAGTCCTTGCCGCCCTCTGCCTGTTGGCGATCGCCGCCGTCGGCATCAGCCAAGCGCTCTCCTCCGCGCGGGTGGCGCTCAAGAAAGATGGCGATACGGCGATCGCCCGACGTGCCCTCGGCCTATCCTGCGAAGCCGCCCTGGCGTGCAGGTCGACCGATAAGTTACTCAAGGGCGGGCTGGTCGAAGCAGCGCCTGACGCGTTCGCGACCTGGAGCGCACGCTGCGAGCCCGGTCCACAGCCCAGCCTCGTGCGGATGGTCGTCACCTGCGAAACAAAGGGACGACGCTTGGAGCATTCATTGGTCAGGCCCAAACCAGAGGACGATCGATGAGCCGACGCGGATTCTCATTGGCGGAAGTCCTGCTCGCCACCGCGCTCGCCGCCGTCGCGCTCGGTGGGGGGCTGCTCATGGCCTCGGGAATGATGCGGGCCGCCGCACCCTTGGCGAAGACACAGGCTGAGGCCGCCCATGCCGATGGACTCGACCGCTGGCTGGAGACCGCCTTTGCGGACAGGTCCGTATCGATTCCGAACACCTTCTCCAGCCCCATGGTAACCTCGGAGCTGAGGATAGCTGACCCAACGGGACTCAAGCCTGGCCGCAGGCTCGCCTTCATACCTGGCTCAGGATTATGGACCTGCGAGGAAGACGATGACTTCCGCCCTACCGGGTGGCTAAAACTCTCCTCCTCGGCAACATCGCTCGGGGCGCTCTCCAAAGGGCCCAATGGTCGAACAGGAGTGACGCCCGCACGGGCAGGCGGTGAACCGGTCTCATGGGTCAGGGTAAAACTGCAAGGCACCTCGGAAATCACCGTCCCAACGGAGGCGCATAGCCATGGGCGTTAAGCAAAAAAGACGCGGCATGGCCATGGCGGCAGCGCTGGCCATCATAGCCCTTTGCGCCATCCTCGCCACCGCCCTACTTTCCTCCGCAGGCAAGATCCGCCGGGCGCATGACGCCGGCCCGAACCGTCCGCTGCTTCGAGCCGAGTGCGCCGCCGCGCTTCGCTGCGCCTTGCTCAAACAAACCATGGCGACGACGACGTCGCCTTTGGCCTCATCGGACCGGACATCGGTGGAAACCATCGACCTCCGTGGACTGCTTCCCCTCCGGGCCATGGATGAAGCCAGCATGCGGACACTCCTCATCGTATGCGGGGTGAATCCGCAGGAGGCCGGTCGAGCGGCGATCGCGCTTCTGGAAGGATACCGCAAGGACGCCCGCTACGGTCGAGTCCAACTCACTCCAGCCGAACTGTCGCATCTCAGTGGGCTAACGGACCCGTCGGCCCTCCGGAAGATTTCGTCATCCCTGAATGGATCGCCTGACGCCGAACTCAAGGTCGACCCAGCACACTGCAACGCCAGCGCCCTCGCCACCATCTGCGCGTTGCGTAACGTAGACCCGACGGTCACAGCACAGAAACTCGCCGCCGGGGCCAAGCCGGAGGAAGTATTCCAACCAGGCCCAGGTCCCGTCCTAGGTACGCTTCCTGAATCATACCTCATCTTGGTAAAGGCACGAAACGCCTCCGAGTCACTGGAGATGTCTCAAGTCCTGAAGGTAACTGCAAGCGGCTGGCAAATTCGGTGACGATGTCTTTACATCGAAAGGGCAACCGGAATCCTGTAGGCAGCGACTAGAGTGGTCCGGAGCAATTCCGTTCCCGAGGCTATGCCCCTATCCGCTCCCCTTTCACTTCAAAGTTAAGTTCAGGGAAGAAGGGACATCACAGGTTCCCCCTTGCCAGACAATCAGTAGCGAGGAACGATGGAGACATGCGCCTCCCCCGCACCGCCGTCATCATCGCTTCAACCGTAGCCATCGCGGTTGTCGTTTGGTTCATCTTCTCCGGCGACACGGCCACTCAACACATCGACCCCACGACCGGACGACTCGTAGGAGAAATCAAGCCAGCCGAACCATCCAAGACCCCTTCCGATCGCGACGAGGGCCTGAAGATCGCCTTGGCCCAGATCGACGCCGAGATCAAGGATCCTGAGACCCGCGACATCCTTCGACAGCATGCCATCGGCAGGATCAAGGGCTATGGCCAGAGCCAACCGATGGATCTCTCGCATCCTCAGGCCAAATCCGTCGCCGAAGCCCTGCGCGACGGCACGCACCCAGAGCGCCTCAGCCCTCTCGTCCCAGCACGAAAGTTCGACCGTGCCGCCTTTCTCGCTAATCCCGACGACTACATGTCCGTCGCCGAACCCGGTCGGGTTTTCCAGGCTGCTCCTGCAGGCGCCAACGTCCCGGCCCTTGTCGCGCTCACCCCTCGCCGCGTGAACGTCGACCAAGGCTCAGCCGTCACCCTTTCCGTCAAAGCAGAGGCTGGTATGCCTGTCACATTCACCAGCTTTGATGGCGGGCTGTTCGGAAACGGCTTCGTCTCTCAGACAGTGATCACCGGCGCAGACGGGAAGGCTTCCGTATCCTATCGAGGCGTCGAGGGAACCATCGCAAACTCCCAGATTCTGGCCTCTTGCCCCACCTGCTCCGGGCAGGCCAGGTTTACGGTATTCACACGGGTACCCGACTCCAAGTAGGTTAAACCACCCCCTCTTACCTAGTTAATGGGTTCACTCAGACTATTAAGATATAAACAGTTTTTTTGTTTATATTAACTTGCCTGCAAGCTGTTGGGTAGCTAAAGTGGCCAAATCCCACTAAATTCCATGCTGTCGTCTTTCTTAATCAGGAATTTCCGCTCTATCTTGGAGCTAAAGTTGGATTTCACCTATGGCGAAGGTAAGGCTCCGAACCGCCATCAAGAACAGGAAATCATGCCTTTTCTAGAAGGGGGCAAAAAGCAGCGGCTCGTCCCCTGCATGGCCTTCTTTGGCGCCAACGCTTCCGGCAAGACCAACATCCTGCGATCCTTCGCCATCTTGAAGGGGTTGATTCGGGGAGATGCCCCCCTTGCCGACCTGTTCGACCCGAATAGGCTCAATCGCAAGTTCGCTGACACCACCTTCGAACTCACCTTCCTGAACGGCGAAGACACCTTCAACTACAAGGTAACCTATGACTCTTCATCCATCAAGGAAGAGGCCTTGCTGAAGAACGGCACCGCCTGTTTCCGGATTCGCGAACTGAAGGCCGAGTTTTCGCCTGCCCTGCTCTCCGCGGCCTACTCCGAGGAAAAGCTGGCTGACATCATCCGTGTCGAATGCTCCGACGGAAACGGCAGGCAGACGAAGTCGTTCCTGCATCGCATCGGACAAGCCTACCCCGGGCTCAATGCCGACCTCAAGACGGCCGCGACCTACATCGGCAACCTCAACTACCAAGACAATCAGCACGGCATTCCCCTGCCGATCGCCGTAAGCATCCTGGCTTCCACGTTGAAGGGAGATCGGTCCGCAGCCCTTTCCGAGATCACCGACGTGGTCCGTCGGCTCGACATCGACATCCAGGGCATCGACATGGCCCAGCGGGAGGTCGACGAGGCCGAGATCCTGCAGCCTGGAGCTTTCCTTCAGATCAACCCGATGACCGGCGCACGCCACACCTTCCTTACCACCAGCACCCATAAGGACGTTGATGGCAAGACGGCCGTCTTCGACTTCATCAAGCAAGAGTCCGCGGGAACCCAGCGGCTGGCCGGCCTCATGGGGCTGGTCCTCTACACGCTCAGGACCGGCGGCCTGTTGGTCATCGATGAGATGGAATGCTCACTTCACCCCCTGCTCATGCGTGAAATCGTCCTCATGTTCAAGAAGCGCGGCCTGAACCCTCGCGGCGCCCAACTTGTGTTCAACACGCACAACACCGACATCTTGGACGACTCCATCCTGCGCCTCTCTGAGATTTCGTTGGTCCGAAAGACCTTGGCCAACGGGACCATCGTCCGTCGGCTGATCGACATCAGGAAGGACGGAGAGGATATCCGGAACATCACCAACTTCCGTAAGCAGTACCTGGACGGCCTCTACTCGGGGATACCGCACCCCGCCCTCTAGCACGTGGCGACCACACGACACATCTTCGTCTGTGAAGGAAGCTCGGAAAGGACTTACCTCCTGCGCCTGCAAAGTTTCCTGGAAAAGCTCCCGGCCACGAATGACGATGCGTGCCCACCTCTCATCTTCCTGTCGGCCGAGCGCCACATCGCAGGCAGCGGCTACTTCGGGAACCTGAAAGCCAAGTATGCGCTGGCGCACAGGGAGAACCGGAATTCCAGTATCCAAATCTGGACGGATTTCGACCTCTACCACCGCAACGACGGCGAATCATCGGAACTCTACGCGAACAAACAAGGACTGCCCGACTTCCTCTTCTCCTTTCACAACTTCGAGGACTTCATCGCCCTCCATACCTCCGGAGACGAATTCAGGGAGTGGCTGAGTCTCGGAAACGAAGGCTATTTCGAGAACCCAGCCCCATCACCCGAACACTCCGAGCTCATCAAGAAGATCGTAAAAGGATACCGAAAGGGGTCACTTCCCGCTGACTTCGTCACCAAGGAACGTCTCATGAACCTCAAGGCGAACCTCTCATCTCAACCCAAGTCCAATCCTCATAGGCTTCAGAACATCGGTAAATTCGCGGACTTTCTTATCGGGCAACTAGAACGGCATCACCCGGAAGTACTTCGATAAGATCAGGCCTGCTCCCAAGGAGGAAACTAAACGCCTCCTTTAAATTATAATACACTTAGGTGTTTTCCGGGATGGACACTTCCACGGGCCCGGTTTGTCTCCGGTGATGCGTCCCGCTCGCCCTCGCGGCCTTGCCGCCTTGCGTACTCGTTTTTCCGGTTGGTTGCGGAGGGTGACGCTGGCGCTGACGCTCATCCCCTTGGCGGCGGGGGCCGTCATCTACACCTCCGACGCCGACCTGGCCGCCAAGCTCCAGGCCTTCATCACGAAGGTGATCATCGAGCCGGTGCGCATCTGCTGCAACGCCGAGATCGGCGGCCGCGTCGTCTGGGTCATCGACCTGGACGGCCCCGGCAACGTCGACCCATGCGCCAAGCCCAGGGACGAGATGACCCCCATTGGTTCCTACAACGGAGGCAGTTCGATCGACGTGCAGATGATGAACTACCGGCACTGGGCCTTCGAGTGGAAGGCCCCCGGGGATTCGGCGGGGGCGGGCTGCGTCTCGTGCGGCGGCGCCGGCGGCGGGGCCGGTGACGGCACGCGCCTGTGGTGGGGCCGCGTGCACCGCTTCCGCGAGGCCACGCAGCGCTCCTCCTTCGGCCCGTGCGTCTTCTCGCCCCTGGACTTCTCGCTGTCCTTGTGGACGCAGACCGATGGCACGCCGCGCGCCCAGCTCTTCCACCCCTCCTGGCAGACCGAGGTCTACTTCACCCCGGACGGCGAGGTGCTCCGCGACACCGCCCTGGGCGTCGGCCGCCACCTGCGCCTGCTCGACGCCGCCGGCGTCCCCACCATGGTCCCCGCCAACGCCGTCTCGGCCGAGTTCGAGGGCCTTGACGGCCGCGTCTGGACCTTCGGCCTGATCCCCGATTCCTCCGGAGGACTCCTCGGCCGCCTCACCGGCTGGCGCGACGTCTCCGGCCGCGGCGCCTCCGTCTCCTACGACGACACCGGCGCCCTCAGCCCCGACGACCGCTTCCGCGTTTCCTCCGCCACCGACTCCTGGGGCAACGCGCTCTCCTTCTCCTGGACCCGCCTGCCCTCCGGCCGCTGGGCCGTTTCCTCCGTTTCGCTCCCGGGCGGCCGCTCCCTCTCCTACGCCTACGACCAGGGCGGCTTCCTGATCGCCTCCACCCAGCCCGACGGCGCAGTCGCCTCCTTCTCCCGCTCCGTCTCCGGCTCCAACGTCTCCGTCGTCCTCGACGACGCCGCCGCCGACGCCGGCAAGGCCCGCCGCACCGTCGCCCTCACCACCAACATCGGCTCCCTTTCCTCCACCACCTCCGCCCAAGGCATCACCTACTACCCCCAGGCCAGCGCCCTCGTGCGCACCGTGCGCAACGGCGCCGGCCAGGTCGCCTTCGCCGTGGCCAACGGCGGCAACTCCGGCTCATCCTCCGCCGCCTGGCGCCTGGTCCACGAGGGCGGATCCTCCCTGCGCTTCGTCGACGGCACCAGCGAGTCCACCGCCTACCGCTCCTGGTCCTTCGACACCTCCGCGGCCTCCGCCTTCGCCGCCGTCTCCGGCGTCAAGGAGACCCAAGGCACCTTCACGCCCTATTCCAACTACCTGGCCGTCGCCCGCGGCACGCCCCCGTGGCTCACCACGCCCCAGTCCGTCACCACCGACTACACCTGGGACACGCAGGGCAACCTCGCCAAGGAGGCCCCGCGCGGCGCCTCCGCCTCGCGCTCCTGGTCCCGCGACGCCTCCGCCCGCCCCCTCGTGGCCACCGGCCTAGACGGCCTCTCCGAACGCTGGAGCTACGACGCCACGGGCCAGCCCCTTTCCCACGAGGTCGGCCTGCGCCGCGCCGCCGCCCCCGCGGCCTCCCTGCGCGCCCCCGGCCTGCGTAAGGAACTTTTCACCACGACCTCCGCCACCACGCTCGCCACCATCGCCGCCGTCCCCGGCGAGGACGTCTCCGCCCCCGCCAAGCTCGGCGTCGTCGGCGGCCAGCGCCTCACCGGCTGGCTGCGCGTCCCCGTCGCCGGCTCCCACCGCATCGTCCTCAACGCCGACGACGAGGCCGTCCTCTACCTGGACGGCGTCAAGGTCCTGCGCTCCACCTGGCAGGGCGGCGTCGCCACCGTCACCCTGAACCTGTCCGCCGGCGACCACGCCTTCCGCCTCCTCCACACCCAGGCCGGCGGCCCCGAACGCCTCGACCTCTCCTGGTCCGGCCCCTCCACCGCGGGCGTCACCCGCGCCTTCGACGCCGGCCTCTTCTCCCACGACACCGCCGCCGGCGAGCTCGTCGCCTCGCCCACCTCAGCCTACGCCAAGGAGACCTGGGAACGCGTCGCCTCCGGTCCCCTCAAGGGCCTCGCCACCGCCCACGTCTCCTTCGCCGGCCTGCGCACCGAGTTCACCTACGACGCCTACGCCCGCCTGGCCTCCGTGCGCGTGCGCGACGGCTCCGGCTGGGCCACCTCCACCATCGGGCGCGACGCCCAAGGCCGCGTCGCCGCCACCACCGATCCGGCCGGCCGCACCGCCACCTACGCCTACGACGCCCGCGACCGCGTCGTTTCCGTAAGCTACCTCGACGGCACCGCCGACACCTTCGCCTACGGCTCCGGCGCCGCCGCCAACCTCGTCGTCTCCTCCGTCGACCGCGTCGGCCGCTCCACCGAGACCGCCTACGACGCCGACGGCCGCGTCGCCTCCGTCACCCAAGGCCGCCTCCTCGCGGGCGCCGTCCAGGCGAACCCCTCCGTCACCACCTACGCCTACGTCACCGGCCGCACCGAGCCGCTCTCCGTCTCCACCGACGGCGACGCCGTCGCCTACGCCTACGACTACCGCTTCAGGCAGGTCTCCTCCACGCGCTCCCCGTGGGCCGGCGCCTCCGTCGCCCGCACGAGCGCCTACGTCGGCAACCGCCTCTTCCGCGTCGTCGACGACTACGGCCGCGCCACCTTCTACGCCGTGAGGTCCTGGGACGGCGCCGCCCTGCGCGAGGTCCGCG
>Ga0255111_1000319_pt1 | contig 15334 bp, 1 predicted proteins | sample Law_Yuk_RepA_8h_FD_188472 | JGI IMG/M metagenome (GOLD analysis project Ga0255111, IMG submission 188472) | Freshwater microbial communities from St. Lawrence River, New York, United States - Law_Yuk_RepA_8h | ecosystem: Environmental > Aquatic > Freshwater > River | place: USA: New York... | reverse complement strand
TGCGACGACTTTCCCTGGCTTTCTGCGGCAGCGGCTCCCGGGCCCGGACCTACGCCGCCATCGCCGCCGGTATGAGCGACCAATTCGCCCTCGTGGCCGCGGCCGACCCGGTCCCGGAGCGCGTCGCGGCGATCCGCTCCCACGCGCCGGCCGGGGCCGACTTTCGGTCCTTCGCCTCGGCCGAGGCGATGTTCGCCGCCGGCAAACCTGCCGACGTGGTGGTCGTGGGGACCCAGGATGCCCAGCACCGCGACCACGCGATCCGGGCGATGGAGCTCGGGTGCGACCTGCTGCTGGAGAAGCCGATCGCCCACCGGCTCGAGGATACCCTGGCCGTGCGCGACGCCGCCCGCCGCCTGGGCCGCCGGGTGGTCGTCTGCCATGTGCTGCGCTACACACCCTTCTACGCCCGGGTCCATGCGTTGCTGCGTGCCGGCGCCATCGGCGACATCGTCTCCGCGAACTTCATCGAAGGGGTGCAACCCTGGCATCAGGCGCACTCGTTCGTGCGCGGTCATTGGTCGGTCGAGGCTAGCTCCTCCCCGATGATCCTGGCCAAGAGCTGCCACGACATGGACTTACTGGCCTGGCTCATCGACCGCCCCTGCGAGGCCCTCTCCTCCCACGGGGGCCTGTCGCACTTCACCGCGGCGCGCGCGCCCGCCGGTGCCCCGGCGCGCTGTACCGACGGCTGCCCGGCGGCGGCGACCTGTCTTTACGACGCCCACCGCTACGCCCGGCCGGAAGGCCGGCGCTGGCTGGCGATGGTCCATGACCGCGCCAAGGAAGCCAGCGACGCGGAGGTCTTCGACTGGCTACGGACGAGCCCTTGGGGGCGTTGTGTCTACCGCTGCGATAACGACGTGGTGGACCATCAGGTGATCGCGGCCCGGTTCACCGGCCAGGTCACGGCGACCTTCACGATGACGGCGTTCGACGAGGGCCGCCACCTGGAGGTCTTCGGCACGGAGGGCGTGCTGCGCGGCGGGGCTTTCGTGAAGAAGCAGCTCGGGTGCGACCTCACGGTGACCCGCCATGGCTGGGAACAGCCCACGGAGAAGATCGTGGTCGAGACGCCCGCGGCGGGCTACGCCGGCCACGGCGGAGGAGATTTCGGGTTGATGAGCACCTTGCACGCGGACCTGACCTGTCCGGATCCGGCCGCGATGCGCACCTCGCTGGAGGTATCCCTGCAGAGCCATCTCATGGCCTTCGCCGCCGAAGAGTCCCGACGCTCCGGCCGGACCGTGACCTTGGCGGTCTGACGGTCGGCGGAAAGTTGTCCACCGTGGCGCCCCCTTGGGGATTCGAACCCCAGTTACTTCGATGAAAACGAGGTGTCCTGGACCGGGCTAGACGAAGGGGGCGGACGGTGGAAAAGCCGAAATTAGGAACGAAGGTGCGTTGGTCAAGGCTTTTGGGCGAACAACAAAAAGGGCGGCAATCCCTCGGAATGCCGCCCCTGGGGGGACCTCGGCTTGGCTTTTAAGCGTCAGAACCGCTTACGGTAACTGATATTGAAGCCCGTGCCGGTGCCTTGGTTCTTCTCGTAGGTCAGGCCCAGGCTGTAGGTCGTGTTCTCGTTCGGCCCGAAGTTGATCGAGGGCGCGAAGTAGTAACCGGAACCACCCGTGACACGCAGGGGCGAGGTGTAACTCTGCCCGTTCAACCCGTTGGTATCGGCGTTGGTGGCGGTGAAGTCGCTCGTCTCACCCGAACCTTGGTTGAGATAACCTAGGTCGGCCGAGAAGCGGTAGCGCCAGGTGCCATCCTCGGACTCCCACTGCTTGTGGAAACCGACGCCCGCCCGGAGCGAGGTCTGGGCGATGGTCTTCGCCGTGACCTTCAGGGCATCGACCTGGCCGGTTTCCTCGAGGTTGGAGAGGCTGGTCGAGGAGACCTGGACGCCGAGGAACGGCGTGGCGTAGGCGCCGACGGCCTTCATGGGCAGGACCGTGCCGATCCGGGCCCAGCCACCGATGGTCGTCGCCGTCGGGGAAGCGACGTTGGTCGTGCCCGGCGCCATGACGGAATCGCGGCGGGTCTCGCCGGACAGGCGGCCCACGGAGAAGCCGGCGTCGAACGACAGGAGGTCGTTGTAGAACGTGGTCCCGGCGAAGACATCCGCGCGGATATCGTTGCCCTCGAACTTGGCGCTGGTGTCGCCGGTGGTGGTCACGCGGTTGGCGCCGAGGGTGAAGCCGTAATTGGCGCCCTCGTCCGTCTGCCGGATCAGGCCCGCATGGACGCCCATCAGGTTACCCTTCGTCTTGGTCTCGCCGGAGGCGCCGAGGCTGAGCTGGCGGATGTCGCTGCCCACGAACCATTCGGAATTGACGATGGACAAGCCGGCGCGGTCGAAGCGGCGCGTCTCCAAGCGCTTGGCCAGGAGGGCCTCCGAGGAACGGAACCCTTCGATCGACATGGCGGCGGCGGAAGCCGCGCCGAACGGCGTCAGGTTGTTGATCGCGATCTGCAACTGCGCGTCGCTCATGAGCGCCAGTTTGGAGCCGAGGAGGTTGAAGGTGGTGGCGTTCGGCGTGGCCTGCCAGACGTCGTCAGAGGTGCCGAGGTTGCCGTCGACGCCGTTGTCGACGCGCACGATGTCGACCCGCGCGAGGCTCTTGACCGCGGTACGCAGGGCGGCGGGCCCCCTGAAAGCGTCGTAATCAGCTGCGGTGCGGACCGAGTAGACGGCGACCTCGTTGGGGAGCACCGGGACGCCGACAACGACGGGCGCCGTCGGAATCGACAACAGGTAGGGCTTCGGGGCCGCCCCGATCATGGTGATCGAACCAGCCGGGATGACCGACGTGTAGTAGGACGACGCGAGGGCGCTCGGCGTGATCGCCACCGTCCCGGCAGGGACGGCGGTGAGGGCGCTGCTCAGCGTGACACCAGCCACGCGGGTGATCGTGCCAGCAGGAGTCGCCGTGGTGGGCTTATCCAACGTCAGGGTGTTGCCGACGATGGCCGTGATAGCGGAGTTCGCGGCGATACCCGCACCCGTCACGACCTGACCGACCGCGAGACCAGTGGCATCATCGAGGATGACGGAATTGTCGAAGCCTCCGGTGGCCGTTCGCGCCAGGGAGCTGACGACACCGGTAACCGAGGTGCCGGCGGCCAGGCCCGTGCCGGCGAGTCTGTCGCCGACGCGGAGGCCGCCTAGGTTCGCGGTGGCGAGGAAAGTCTGTCCGGAGACGCCACCAGCGGCGGCGACGTTGGCCGGCGTGAGTCCCTTGAAGAGCACATAGCGCTGGCCGAACGGGAGGGCGGCGACGCCGTCCTTCGACAGCACGATCTTGCCGGTGCCGCCGTTGTTCAGGTCCGCGACTCCGTAGAACTCGATACGGTCGTTGAAGGTGCCGTTGGTCTCCGTGGCGGAAAGCTCCAACTGGTAGGTGCCGGTATTGGTGACGTCGCCCGTGACCGTGATGACGCCGGGCGAGTAGCCCGGGGCGACAATACCGTTGTTGGTGAAATCCGCCGGCGCCGCCAGCGTGCCCAGGACGGCCGAACCACGGAGCGTGGAAGTGCTGCCCACCGAGATATCCCCGGAGATGGCCACATTGGGGGCGACCGCCGTACCGAGCGCCACCTTGGCTTCGCCGGTGAGCGCCAGGCCGCCGGCAAAACTGCCGCCGATGGTCAGGACGCCGGAACCAAGTTCACCATCGACCCGAATCAGGCCGGTGCCGCTGGAGGCGGTGAAGGCGCCGGTGGCGAGCGTCGCCGCGCCGCTGCCCTGTTTGATATCAAGGAAGCCGCCCTTGAGGGTGATCGGGCGGCCGCCGAGGATGCTGCCGTTCGCGGATTCGACAATGAGGTGGCCGGCCTCGATCTCATAGGACGAGAAGACCGCCGCCGTCACGCTGGCGGTCCGGCCATCGAGGTAACCCGCGCCGGTCTTGATGAAGCGACCGGCGGCCGTGACGCCGGCGACCGTGCCAAAGAATTCCTCGGGCGCGTTGTAGGAGCCACCGACCGCACGCACCGCGACGGAGCCCTGGTTGGCCAGGACCGCGGAGCTTTGGGCGAGGGTGAGGGTCTTGGAGCCGAAAGCGGGCCGGACCTCGATATGTCCGGCTTCGGTGGACGTGCCGACAGCGAGGGTGTTGGTGGTCGCGTGGGAGAGGGGGTCCAGGAAGTCGGTCGCGAAAGTAGGCGCCAAGAACGAGGCGCGCGCCGGACCGACCAGCGTCAGGTCGGTGTTGATATAGCCGGAAGCGACGACGCCGAGCATCGTGGTCGGCAGGTTCTGGCGCAGCGTGACGGCCTGGGACGCCGCGGCGCTTCCGGGCGCCGGGGAGAAGGCCAGGGTGGAGCCGACGGAACCCTCGACGCCGACGACCTCGCTCTGGCCGTTCGTCCAGAGCGCGACATTGCCCTGCAAGCCGATCGAGCCCAGTTGCGGCACGGAAGTCAGCGCCACGGTGGCGCCGGTGCCGGCGTTGGCGAGGATGAGCGAGCTGCCGGCGGCGGCGGTCACCTGGGAGCCCAGGGCGCGCTCGGTGCCGTCGCCCAAGGCGATTTCCAACGTGGTGTTGGCGGCCAGGTTGGCGGTGAAGATCCCGGTGGTGAGGCTGTTGGGGACCGCGTTGATCAAGGTGATCGACGTGCCGATTCCGTTGGCCCGGCCGTCGCTGACGCGGAGCTTGCCGCCTTGGACGACGTAGTTTTCGGCGGTGTTGCCGGGGTTGGTCAGCCGGACTTCCCCGGCCCCGGTCTTGAGGATGGTGCCGCCGGCCGTGCCGGTGCCGACGCCGGTGCTGTTGACCTGGCCGGCGTACGTCCATGCCAGCGTCGGGTTGTCGTTGTTGAAGCCGATGGTGGCCCCATCGTCGACGGAGAGGTTGGCCGTGCCGAAGCCGGCCTCGCTGCCGATGAGGGTGCCGGCATGCACGTTGATGGCACCGATGAGGTTGGCCGTCCCGAGGCGCGCGAGGTTGAAGGTGCCGGCTCCCAGCTTCTCGATGATAGCGCCGCCCACGATGCTTCCGCGGTAGACCGCGATGGTGGCGGCGGAGACATTGATGGTCAGGACGGAGCCCGTGCCGTTGATGGTCGAACTGGCGTCGCCCGCCACGTTGGCGAGGTCCTGGCGGAAGCCGGAGACATCCAAGGTCGTGTTGATGCCGAGGTTCACGGCCGAGGCCGTGGTGAAGGTCGCCGCGGTGTTCAGCTTGAGCGTGCCACCCGTGAGGTTAACCGCGCCCGTGAGGGAGAGCGGGACGTCGAGCTGCAGGAGACCTCCGCCGGTCTTCTCGAAGTTGCCTGCGCCCTTGATGTCGCCCTGATAGAAGGCGTAGTCACCGCTGCGCGCCACGGTGGTCGCGGCGCTGAGCGTGAGGGTGTTCGCGTCGACGATGGCGGCGATGGTGCCGAGCAGCACCGGGGAGCCGGCCACGGTGTTGTCGTAGACGCGCATCCCGGCCTGGAGGCCCGCCGTGTTCGCGGACACCGAGGTGCCGGCGGCCGCCTGGGTGGCGGCGCGGCTGACCTGGGTGCCGTAAGTTTCGGCGCCGACGACGCCCTGGGTGGCGACGGCGGTCGTGGGTAGGTCCAAGGTCAGCGAATCCGTCCCGACCGCGACGACCACGGAGCCGGCGGCGATGCCGGCGCCAGAGACGCGCTGGCCGACGTAGAAGCCGGCGGCGGAGGCGACAGGGACGACGGTGCCGGCCAGCAGCTGGGTGCCGGTAGTGGCCGCGACCTTGTCGGCGAAGGTGGTGCCGGCGGCGACGTCGATCGTGCCGAAGAGGGTGCCATCCTTGGGCAAGGCGTTGACGACGACCTTGCCCGCCAGCACGGACAGGGTGCCGGTGGTGGTGAAGCTGCCGCCGATGGTGAGGGTGCCGGCGCCGGTCTTGGAGGTGTTGCCCGGGCCGCTGATCGAACCGGTCCATGCCAGGTCGTTCGGCGTGTTGAGCTGGAAGTTCGTGCCGGCGCGGACGTTGACGATACCGCCAGTGATGGAGGAGAGATTGCCGGGGTTGAACTGGACGGAGCCCTCGACGATGTCGATGCGGCCGGTGGACCAGCCGGTGGTCGTGTTGATCACGAGGGTGCCCGCGCCGAGCTTCTCGAAACCGCCGACACCGGCGATGGGTCGGTTGAACTCCAAGATGCCGGTATCGACGTTGATGGCCAAGGAGCCCAGCGCGCCGATGTTGATGCTCGAGGTGTTGGGCAGCGAGCCGCCGTTGATCTGGAGGACGCCGCCTTGGATGTTGGTGGCCCCGGAGTAATTGTTGACGCCCGCGAGGATCAGCCGCTCCGGCCCGATCTTGGTGAGGCCGCCGGTGCCCGTGATGTCGCCACGGAAGGACAGGACCTGCTGGTCGGCGACGGTGAGGACGCGGACGCTGCCAGTGGCCGCGGCGGTCAAGGCTTGGCTAAGGGTGACGCCAGCCAGGCCGGTCACCACGCCGGACGAAGCCGCCTGCAGCGCGTTGCTCAGGGTGATGCTGGCGTTGGGCGCGATCGCGGTGATGACCGTGTTGGCGGGGATGCCGACGCCGGTGACGATCTGACCGACGGTCAGCCCGGCGGTGTTGGTGGTGGGCAGGGTGGTTTCGCCGGCGAGGATGGTTCCCGTGAGGGTGGCCGAGCCCGCGGCGAGGATGCTGGTGATCGCAGCGCCGGCCGGAATACCGGTGCCGAGGATGGTGCGGCCTTGGATGAGCCCAGTGACATCGGCCAGGGCGAGGGTGGTGCCACCTTGGGCACCGGCCACGACGGTCCGGACGACCTGCTCACCGAGCGTAGAGGCCAGGTAGCCCACGGTGTTCTCGCGCGACATCCCGGTAACGGGGAGGTTGGTGAGGTCGCCGGCCGACTGGAAGCTCAGCGGGGTGTCGAGCGTGAGGACGTTGCCGTTGATGCCGGTGATCACGGAGCCCGGCGTGATGCCGGAGCGGATCGCCAGCTCGCCAGTCGCGGGAGCGAGCAGGTTGGTGTCGAGGGTGACGGTGTTGGTGGCGGTATCCAGGCCGATAATCCTCGCGCCGGTCGGGATGCCGGTCAGGACCGTCAAGGTGCCGCTGGTGGCGGCGGTGGTGCTCGCGCTGAGCAGCACGTCGTTCCCCGCGAACCCGGTGATCGTGGTACCCGCCGGGATACCGACGCCGGTCACCATCTGGCCGGCGGCCAGACCGGTGGTATCGGCGACGGTGACGAAACCCGCGTTGATGGCGCCGGGGACGAGGGACTTGCGGAGGGCTTCGGAATAAACGGTCTGCCCGACGGCGAGCTTGGACGCGTCGGCGACGACGAGGGTGGGCTGGGAAGCGGTCAGGCGGCCCGCGGCCTGCGCGGTGAGCACGTTGCTCAGGGTCAGCGTGTTCGTCGCGAGGTCGATGCCGACAATCGTGGTGCCCGCCGGGATGCCCGTCGCGACGGTGAGCAGGCCGGAAGAAGCGGCGGTCAGGGGGGCGCTAAGGTTCACCCTATTGCCGACGACGCTCTGAATCGTGGTGCCGGCCGGGATGCCAAGGCCCGTCACGGTCTGGCCCGCCGCGAGGTTGGCGGTGTTGCCGACCGTGACGAAGGAAATGACCGCCCCCGCGGCGGAGGAGTTGTTGATCGGCTTGACGATGGGAATCGTCCCGATCGCCTGGCCCGGCGAGAGGTTGGTCACGTCAGCCAAGGTGATCGTGGGGGTGAGGGCCGCGCCGGCGCCGATCTGGCGGATGAAGAAGTCACCCGACCCGACGGACGCCGTCGGGTCGATGCCGTTGACCGGGGAGCCGGCGCTGAGACCGGCGACGCTGGCGAGGCTGACCGTGTTGGCGCCCGCGGCGCCCCACGGCAGGGTGATGGTGGCGTTGACCGAGGGGGTCGTCTGCAGGTAGAATGCGGGATTGGCGTCCGGCGAGGTCCCGGGGAAGTTGGTGAGTGCGGCGTTGAGCTCGGCGATCTGGCCGGTCGTCTTGCCGACGATCAAGGTGCCGCCGTTGAGGTTGATGGTCGACCCGGCCTGGCCGAAGAGCGACCCGACGGTCTGGTTGCCCGTGGCATTGAGGGACGCACCGGCGAGGAGCACGAGGCCGGCGGTGTTCTGGATGCTGTTCGTGCCGGTGAGGGCGAGGGCGCCCTGCTTGACGACGGTCGCGCCGTAGTAGGCGTTCAGGCCGGAGAGGGTCAGGGTATTGGCACCCTGCTTGACGAGGTTGCCCGCGCCCGTGATCTTGCCTTGGTAGGTCGTGGCGGCGTTCTGATTCAGGGTGACGCTGCCGCGGCCGAGCTCGATGCGGGTGTTGGCGTCGCCGACGAGGTTGTTGACGCGCTGCGTGGTGTCGTTGAAACGGATGGTCGTCTCGTAGCCCAGGCCGCCGTTCACGTCATTGTCACCGATGCCCGAGGAGAGCACGATGGAGGAGGCGTTCACGAACGTGTTGTCCTGGCCGAAAGAGAAGGCCAGCGTGATGCCGCTGCGGACGACGAGGTCGCCGAAGAAGAGGTCCTGCCGGTTGTAAACGTCGATCACGCCGAGCTGGCCGTTGCCGATCGTGGCGTTACCGGAGCGGGTGTTGACGATGTTGTCCGTCGGGGCCACGGTCAGGACGGAGCCGGCGGCGCCGTTGATCTGCGCCCGGAGCGTACCGGCGTTGTTCTGGACGATGGAGAGGGTGCCGGCGGCGCCCAGCACGACGCGGCCGTAGCCGAGGCTCTGCACGTTCGCGATGATCTTGCCGCCGTTGACGTCGATCTGGCCGATGGTCGAGCTGGTGCCCATCAGCGCGAGCGCGCCGACGCCCTGCTTGTCGAACACGCCTTGGCCGCCGTTGATGCTGCCGGTGAAGTAACCGTCGAGGTTCGCGTCCTGGATGACGACAAGGCGCTGGTTCGGCGAGACGTCGATGCGGGAACCGGTGCCGGGACCGGCGTCCCAGAGGTTGACCGCGGCTTCCGCGAAGAGGGCCTGCAGGTTGCGGATCGTCTGGTTACTGCGGACCTCCAGCACGGGAGCGCCGCCGGCGGGGAGGTAGCCCGGACGCCATTCGGTGCCGCCGGCATCGTCGGTGGCGGAGTTGAATTCCGTCAGCGTGGTCTGCCCAGTCGGCGAACCGCCGATGAGGTTGACGGAGGCGGCCTGGCGGAGGGCGAGGCCGTTGGGGTCGTTGAGCACGAGGTCGCCGCCGGCGATGAAGACGTCGCCGGTGAGACGGCTGCTGTTCAGGATAGTCAGCTGACCGGTGCCGGTCTTGAAGAGGCGACCGGCGCCGTCGATGCGACCGATGGAACCGACCATGCCAGCATCGAAATGGGCGTTGAGGGCGTAGTCGGCGTCCTTGCCGACCTCAAGGACGGTGTTGACGTCGGACCCCTCGTTGCCGCTCACGAAGTCGACCAAGGTGCCAGCGTAAAGGTTATGGACGAAATTCAGGCGGAAAACCAGCGGCGAGGAGGGATTGCCCAGCTGGCCGTCGCCGAGCTGCGGGCCTTGGCGGACGACGTTGTAAGGGGTGTTCTGGAAGCTGAGCGTGGAGTTACCCTGCACCAGGACGGCCTTGGCGCCGACCATCCGCGACGTGAAACCCGCCGGGGCATTGCCGCCGTAGTTCGCCCACTGGTTGAGGTAGCCGCTGACGACCAGCGAACCTTGGTTGACGATGGCGATGCCCGAGAAGGCGCCCTGGGCGCGCAGGTCGTTGGGCAGGTTGGAGTTGTTCGTGAAGGTGTTGTTGCCGAAGTAGTTGATATCCTTGAAGGCATCGTACTGGAGGGTACCGCCGCCGGTCTTGATGAACAGGGGGACCACGTCGGCGATCGCCAAGTCGGTCACCGGGAAGGCGGTGATCGAGGTGAAGTCGTCGCTGAGTAGCTTGATCTGGGTGGTCGCGGCCACCTGCTGGTTGACGATGAGCTGAGTGCGGACGCCGCCGACGGGCTGGCTGAGGTTCAGCGAGGTGATCGTGCGGGTCAGCTCCTGGATCTGCGTCGGGCTCGGCAAGGAGCCGGGTGCGCTGAGGTTGGTCAGGTTGACGATGCCCGTGAGGGGCGCGCCGACGAGCACCTGCGCCGGGTTGGTCTGCGGCGCGGCGTAGTTGACGGTGACGTCGGCCCGGGCGAGGGGGGCGGCCGCGAGGGCGGCAGCCAGGACGAGGAAGCGGCGGGAGAGTTTCATTGCGGAAAGGAAGTGAGCGGGACGATCAGAAGCGACGGCGGTAGCCGGCCTCGAAGCCGGTGGTCTGGGTGGAGCCGGCCTTCTCGAGCGAGATCGTCAGGTAATAGGCCGTGTCAGGGTTCGGGCCGAACGTGAACGACGGCACGACGCGGACGCCGGAGCCGGCGGCGACATTGGTCTTGGTGTTGAAGGCACCGACCCCGCCGAAATTGGCCTCGATGTCGGCCGTCTTCCCCCCGCCCACTTCAGCGAAAGCCTCGAGGTCGAAGGCGAACTTGATCATCTGGCCCTCGTGGACGGACAGCCAGGCGATCCCCGTGCCGGTGGAGGCGCGGGCCGACGTGTAGTCGTAGGAACTAACGCTCAGGGAAGACGGGTCATTGGACCGGCTGCCATTGGTTTCGATGAACGACTTGCCGCTGACGCGGACGAGGTCGAGGCCGACGAACGGGGTGAAGTTGACGCCACCCTTGGTCGCCAAACCCGCGCCGAGGCGGGCGAAGGCGCCGTAAGACATCGCCGAGGGCGAGCCGCGCTGCGTGCCGAGGAATGTGACGCGCTCGGAGGTGTTCGTGCTGTTGCCGAAGGAGACGCCGGCGTCGAGGTAGACGGTGTCGCGACGCTCGCCTAACATGCCGGAGAAGAAGGCGGTGGCGCGGAAAGCGTTGCCGGAGACGGACCCAGCGCCTTCGGCGAGGGTGCTGGTGGTGCGGGAGGCGCCGAGAGTTACGCCGGCCACGGACCACGGGTTGAGGTCCTTCATGTAGCCGCCGAGGAGGCCGGTGAGGGTGGAGTTGAACGGCGGCGCGCCCGCGCCGGACCCGCCCTGGAAGCGCGTCGAGGTGGCCTCGACGAAGAACTCGTTGTAGTAGACGCTGTAACCCGCGCGGTCGTAGCGGCGCTGGTCGAGGCGACGCTGGAGGGCGTCGGTCTCGGCGCGCTGCTCGAGGGCGACGGTCGCCGGGATGGCCGACAGGGAGGCGGGCTGGAGCGAACGAATCGAGGTGGCGAGCGTCGCGTCATCCATGAGCATGAGGCGGGCCGCCAGCTCGTTGAGGTTGGCCGGATCGGCGACCAAAACGGATCCGCCCAACCGCAGGGCGCCGCCCGCGCCGGTCTTGGTGATGTCCTGCAGGTAGTTAACGACGCCGGTGGCGACGCCCGGAATGGCGTAACGGTCCGCGCCGCCGACGAAGTAGACGGCGTATTCGGAGGGCGAAGTCTCGAGACCGGGGAAGGAACCGACGGCGCGCGGCTCGACGACGAGGTAGCGGCCATTGGTGTCGCTCGTCGTGATGGCGTTCGGGGACAGGAGATTCGCGAAGCTCTCGGCGACGGTGGGCGTCCCGTCGACCGAAGTGTCCCGGAAGAGGACGAAGCGCCGGCCGAAGTCGGGCGCGGCCGTGGTGCTTGGGGCGTTCCAGCGGGCGATAACCAGACTACCGCCGTTCAGGTTGGCGACGCCGGAGAACTGGACCGAGTCGTTGAAGAGCTGATTGGGGGCCGTGCCAGACGGGGTGCCTGTGACCTCCATGACGGAGTTGCCCGCTAGGGTGAAATTGCCGGCCACGACCTGGGTGCCCGGCGAATAACCCGGAGCCAGCGACGCGCCCGCTCCGACAAAAAGATCGCCGCGGATCATCGCCGAACCGCTCAAGGTCGAGCCGGCGGTGATGGAGACGTTGCCGAAGATACTGAGGGGGGTGGTCACCGCCGTGCCCAGCTGCAAATTCGTACCACCCTGGACGTTCAGTTCGCCAGCGATGTCGCCGCTGACATTCAACGTGGGGGTGCCGGCGACCGAGGTGGTCACGTCAAGCCCGCCAAGCCCTAGCCGGGTGCTTTCCAGCTGAACAAAAGACCGCGTGAGCGTCTGCGAGAGCGTCAACGTGTTCGTGATCGGGTCCACCGCCGTGATGGTGGTGCCTGACGGGATGCCGAGGGCGGAAACGCGCTGGCCTACGACGAAGCTGGCCGCATTGTTCACCGTGACGGTGGCTTGACCCGCCGTCCCGCTGAGAATGGTGGGGATGAAGGCCGGCTGGGCGGACTGGAGCGCGCCGCCGGTGGCGGCAACCTCCACCGCGAGCGTTCCGCCATCCAGGCGCAGCGGGCGGCTTTCCCCGAGGTAGGGCAGAATCTTGGAGCTGGCGTCCAGGGTCACGCGCAAGGTGCCCTCCTTGACGACGTAGGAACCGAAGACCGGGTCGGCCAGGGTGCTGCCGGCGAGGATTGCCGCGGCGGTGAGATCCAGGGTGCCAGCACCGAGCTTGACCAGTTCGGCCGCGCCAGGGTTGCCGGTTACGACGCCGGCGTAGGACGCATCGACGCCCGTACCGACCATCACGCCGAGGCGGGCGCGGCGGGTGCCGTCGACCGCCAGGTTGACAGCCTTGAGGTTGCCGACGTCGAGCCCGAGGCCGCCGCCGAGCACGGTGACCGTGGTCGGGGTATTGGGCGCGGGAGTGTCGACGCCCGGAAGGGTGAGCGCGGCGCCGGTGTAGCGCAGCATGCCTGTCCCCTTGACGATGAGGTCCGTGGTGCCTTGCAGGTCGCCGGCAAAGACGCCGTCGACCGACTGGGTGAGGCTAAGGGTCCGGCCCGGAGCGGCGGCGCCGAGGTCGAGGATCGAGTCGGCCGCGCCGGTGATGCCGGTGATTTCGGTCAGGGTCGACACATCGAGGGTGATGTCCGCGCCCAGGTTGGTCGTGGCCACACCCGGCTGGGCGTAGGCGAAGACCGTGCGGGCCACGCTGGCCACATCGGAACGGAGGTCGAGGATACCGCCGCCGGAAATCTGGCTGCCGGACGGGGGCACCAGGGAGCCGATTCGGCGATTGTCGGCCAGCGCCAGGCTGAGCGTGGCGCCGGAGGCGATGACCGCAGTGAAGAGATCCTGCTCGCCCAGACGACTGTCCGCCAGGCGCAGCTCGCCGGCCTCGACGTTGAACCGGAGGTTATCCGCGGCCGCGGTCAGTTCGACGATGCCAGCGCCGGTCTTGCCGACGGTGCCGATACCGAGACCAGCCTCATAGAGTTCAGCCGCGCGCACGGTGTTATTGAAAGTCACCGTGGTGCCGGCGGTCGCGTTGTTAAACGCGACGTTACCATTCGTGCCGACGTAGAGGTCGGCCGTGGCGAAACCGGCGGTGGTACCGACAAGCTTGCCCGCGGTCACGACGATGGCGTCGAGGCTGTTCGAGCCCGCGGTGGGGGCGAGGGTCAAGGTGCCCGTGCCGGTCTTGACGATGGTGCCGTCCGTGACGCCCGGGGCCTGCTGGAAACGGCCAGCGAAGCTGTAGTTGCCGACCGGATCGACCTGCAGGGTCACCACCGAACCGAGGTCGGCGAAGACGATCGAGGAGCCGGCTTCGCCGGACAGGTTGCGGAAAACCTGGTCGGTGCCGGCCTGGACGTTGAGCACGGAGGTGCCCCGGAGATCGACGGCCGCGATGGGCTGGCCGACGACCGCGGGATTACCGAAGAGGTTGTCGGCGACGAGGTTGGTCGTGCCCGCGTCGGAACGGTAGGTGCCGGAGAAGGCGGTGGTCGGCGTATTCAGGGTCAACGCGCCGATGCCCTGCTTCACGATGGTGCCGGCGCCGACGAACACGCCGGTGGCGGAGACGCCGTTGGCGACCTGGAGCGTGCCGCCCGCGGCCGCGGTGAGGTTGGCGGAAAGCGTCAGCTCCCGGGTGCCGAGATTGATGCCGGTGATGGTCGTGCCCTGGGGGATGCCCGTACCGACGACGACCTGGCCGTTGGCGAGCCCGGCGGTGTCGGCGACGATGAGGCGATTGGTGCCGAGGTCGCCGCCCGTGATGGCTTTATCGAGCTGGACGTTGAGACGGGCGGTCGCCCCGGCGAGGACTTCGATGTCGCCCGTCGTCGCGCCGGCCCAACCGGCGGAGGCGAGGAGCGTGCCGGTGCGCACCAAGGTGCCGCCGGTATGGGTCAGGGAACCGCCCGCGGTCAGGACCTTGGAGCCGGCCCGGATCTCGAGCTGGCCGACGCCGGAAACGGCACCGGTGTAGGTCACGTCGACAGGCGTGGTCAGCACGAGGTGGGAAAGGACCCGGAGATTGCCCGCGGCCGCCTGGATGAGGTTGGCGCTGAGGGTCACGCCGGAAAGGCCGGTGACGACGCCGGCCGCGGCGCCGACCAACGGCTTGCTGAGGGTGATGCTGGTGTTTGCGGCAATCGCGGTGATGACCGTGTCGGCATCGAGGCCGGCGCCGGTGACGACCTGGCCAACGGAGAGGCCGGCGGTGGCCGTCGTGGGCAGGACGCTCAGGCCCGCGTTGACGGTGCCGGTGATGGTGGCCGAACCGGCGGCGAGGACTCCCGTGATGGTCGTGCCGACCGGGATGCCCGTGCCCAAGACGGCCTGGCCATTGGCCAGGCCCGTGATGTCGGCGACGGCGAGGCTGCTCGACGCGGCGGCCCCGCTGACGACGGCGCGGGAAATCTGCTCGATGACGGCAGCGCCGTTGGTGGCGAGGGCGGCCATCTCCAGCCAGCCTTCGGCGACGGTGGTCGTACCGGTGTAGGGCGTCTGGCCGACGATGGCGCCGGGGGTCAGGACGAGGTAGCCTTCGCCGCGCTTGATGAAGCTGCCGGTACCGACGATCGGCGCCGTGAAAGTGCGCTTGGTGAGATCGGTGCCGGGGTTGTAGGGGTCGTTGACCGTGACGGCGAGCGCGCCCGGAGCGGTGGTCAGGAAATACTGGGCGGCCTTGAGCGGGGCGTCGTTCGAACCCGTGGCCCAGATGAGGTTGAGGGTGCCGCCGGAGATCTCGACGCGGCCGGTGAAGTCGGGGCTGGAGCCGCCGAGGTTGAGATCCTCGTTGCCGATCTTGATCAACGCGCCGGAGCCGACGAGGCGGCCGTCGAAGGAGCGGGTCGCCGCGAAGGCGAGCTCGGCGGCGGCGGTCGGGGCGACGTAGCTGCCGATACCGGTGCCGACGGCGACCCGGCTGAGGTAAAGCGAGGTCAGCTCGGGCATCGACAGGTTGCCGGTGTAAAGCTGGTTGAGCTCGGCGGCGCTGAGCGACAGGGAACTGACGTCGACGGTACGGACGCGGAGAACGGCGAAGTTGACGTTCAAGGCGGCGGCGGTCAGCGGCGCGCTCAGCTGGACGCCGGCCAGGCCGGTGACCGCGCCAGTCGCGACGCCCGCGAGCGGCTTGCTCAGGGTGAGGT
>Ga0255111_1000318_pt1 | contig 15340 bp, 11 predicted proteins | sample Law_Yuk_RepA_8h_FD_188472 | JGI IMG/M metagenome (GOLD analysis project Ga0255111, IMG submission 188472) | Freshwater microbial communities from St. Lawrence River, New York, United States - Law_Yuk_RepA_8h | ecosystem: Environmental > Aquatic > Freshwater > River | place: USA: New York... | reverse complement strand
GATTTTGATGCCATTGATACGGCAGTAGTCGACAGCCAAAATGGCGTTTGCGGTTGAACCACCACCATCATCAGCCAAAAACTTCAACGGAACAATCTTTGCGCCCCAAACCACGCCTGTGACACCAATACCGTTATTGCCCTTGCCAGCAATCGTTCCAGCAACGTGCGTCCCGTGGCCATCACCATCCTGTGGATTGTTGTCTCCGGTACCGTACTTGGTACCGAGTCCAGTTCCGGTAAAGTCCCAGCCACTGACATCATCGATGTAGCCATTGCCGTCATTGTCGATGCCATCATTTGGGGTCTCGCCCGGGTTGACCCAGATGTTGCCCTGGAGATCAGGATGGTTGAAGTCGATACCCGTATCGATAATCGCGACGCGGTAGTTTGGGTCACCCGTGTAAATGTCCCACGCTTCGGGCGCATCGATGTCATTGTTCGCGGCTTGGTTCATGCCCCAGAGCTGGCTGAACAATTGGTCATTTGGAATACTCTGACGGTAGTACATGTAGTTTGGCTCGATGTAATCGACGGCTGGGTTGGACTTCAGCTGAGCGATCGCATCCATTGGGTTTCCTGCAACATGGACAAGCGCAAGCCCTGGAACAAGTGAGTAGGTTTGCATCGCACCGAGGCCAACCTTGCGGCAGAGCGCATCACGGGTAGCCGTATTCGATGTGTCCTTAAAGCGGATCAGAACTGTGTGAGCATCGATGTCAACGGGGACCGTCGTCCCTGCTTGGCGCATCGCTATCGTGCGCTGCTGGGTTGCCGCATACGGCGAGATGGTCTGTGCTACTGCGTTTCGGCTTGCGGAAAGAGCCACAATTGATGTTGCGGCAAGCGCAGTGAACTTGATGACCCGGCTGGATGATTTCTGATGATTAGACATGAATGCGCGATGACTTCCTACGAATTTCTTATTTTGTATACCCGCACGTGCTGGTATTTGTTACAGGCGATGGTGTGATGTTGACAACATTCCTACGTGGTTTTGATTTTTGTGAATCAAACGCAAAAAGTTGGCGGAGACCGGGTTTTCCGGCGAGTAGAATACGCACATGAAGCCATCATCCGCACGGTTGGCGCTATTGTTTGCGCTCGCATTAATCGGGGGCGCAATTCTTGTGATGCGTACCGGGATGTTTGGTGGGAAGCCATCCGATTATCGGAGTGCTACAAAACGCCCGCGCCGAGAGCGCCTCGACACCGCCGCACTGCCACATTCAACACCGGCAAAGATGACAGGTCGTACGTACATCCGGCGGAATATCCCCGTGCTAGGCGTTGCACATACAGTCTTTGTCGATGACGCTACAGGCAAGCTAGAGGTTGTGGGATCTCAGCAGCTACGTACGGATGGCAGCTACGAAATCAAGCTCGACGACAATATGCTGCCATCCTTTGCTGGAATATTGATCGAGCTTCCCGGGCATGGATTTACATTTTTGGACCGCGAGACGTGTAAACAGCCGGATATAGATATCCAGCTCGTGTTTACCGACATCCCGGACTTCAATCCCAAAGATGGCAGTCTTGCACTGTTAGTGGATGGCCTATTTCCGCTTGATTTAACTCCATTGATTGCAAAGTGGACGCCGGTTCTCCAGCAAAGACTTGGTGCTATCCCGGGAGCGACACTTTTGGCCACGACTGCAGACAAGAAAGGTTGCTACTACCAAACGGGACTCACGGGTGGACAGCTACGGAAGATTTCCGGGCGGGTCACCGATGGCAAAGGTAAGCCGATTGCCGCGAATGTTTCCATTTGGATGGGGAAGAACATTTCCGGGCCCGGCTACTTGAATGTTGCATCATCAGCGGATGGAAGCTTCAACGTTGAAGTCGATGCTGCAGCCAGTATTTCGATGAGTGTCTGGGATCCAGTCCATCGTTTGGTCTCAGAGCCAACGTACATCGCAGGCGATACCGTCACGCTGATTGCGCAACCTGCTGGAATTGCGGATGTTCTCGTAACTGAGGGTGGTTCAGGTGAGCCGGTAAAGGGGTTAGTGTTGAGTGTTGAGCGGCAAGCCGATATGTACAACGGAAACCGAACGCCCGCGACGCAAGGTGATGTTACTGGTTCGCGAATGACCGATCCTTCCGGGCACTCCCGTTTACTCCTTCCTGTTGGGACCTATTCACTTGTTGTGCGCGATTCAACGACTAAGGGGGGAGTGCGATGGGAGCTTCCAAGCCGTCGTGTATCGGTCAAACCTGCAGGGCCTGCCGCGCGGGTGCAGCTACGGGCTACCCGGATGCAGGCGCGTACTCTGATACCAGTTCAGGGAGTTGACCCACAGTAAGTGGACGTGAAGACCAACATCAGGCATGACCTGCACGGGGAACCTCAGCGAATCGTCAATGGGATGAAGTCATGGAAACGCTCGGCCCTTGCTGCGAGTGTGGCCGGCCTGTCGATTGCGGCTATTGCATTCCTAACAAGTCGTTTCGTACCGCAGGGGAGCCCTGCAGTCATTGCCAGCATGGGAGCGGCGGCGGTGATTGTGTTTCAGTTTCCCGAGAGCCCGGCGGCGCGCGTCTGGCCGATTCTTGGAGGACACTTGGTCTCGGCACTGATTGGGGTGACGGTGTCGCAGCTCATCCCAGATCGGATGATTGCAGCCGGTGTCGCGGTCGGGTTGTCTCTCTGGGCGATGGCTGTGCTTCGCTGCATGCACCCTCCCGGAGGTGGAACAGCGCTGGTCGCCGTTCTGGGCGGTGATGCGATTCAGGATGCTGGCTACCGCTTTGTGCTGCTCCCAACGTTCATCAATGCAATACTGCTTGCCGGCTTTGCCAGCCTGTTTACAAGGTTGATATCAAAGCCAACAGACGACAATTTAGCCCGGTAAACCTAAGCAACTCTGGAATGAACCCGTGGTACATTCGCGGAATGAGCACTGTTGCAACTGCAAAGATGTCGCCTAAGGACAGGGTACTTTCCATCGATGCCCTCCGAGGCTTTGATATGTTCTGGATTATTGGTGGCGCGAGCTTCCTTGAAGCAATCGGTGCCCGGTGGCCGAGCAAGATCATGGATGAAGTTGTCGCCCAGTTCTGCAGCCATGTGGAGTGGGCAGGCTTTCGCTTCCACGACTGCATCTTCCCATTGTTTTTGTTCATCATTGGTGCCACGCTCCCGTATTCGATCGGACGCCGGATGGAAGCTGGAGACTCAAAAGCATCCCTGGTGCGCAAGATCATCACCCGTTTTGCCTGGCTGACGTTCTTTGGCCTGCTCATTAATGGACTCACCAAGCTTGAGCCGTTCAGCGATTTACGCTTGTTCGGCGTGCTGCAGCGTCAGGCATTTGGCTATCTCGGCGCGGCGCTGATTTATCTGTATACAAAGCCAAAAGCGCAAGCCCTTGTGACGATTGCAATCCTAATTGGGTACGCGGCGGTTCTGCGATTTGTGCCAGTTCCTGGGCATCCACTGGGTTCCTTTGATGAAGCGGGTAATGTTGCAAACTACTTCGACCGGCTGATGTTACAGCCTGGTCAGCTCTACAAGGAGTACGGAGATCCCGAGGGGCCGCTTTCGAATATTCCATCGGTTGCAACGGCACTGCTGGGCTTGCTTGCTGGAACGTACATCAAAAAGAGCTCCGACAACGGTACGCGTAAGGCCGCATTGCTTGTTGGTTCAGGTTTGCTGATGTTCACCACCGGATGGATTTGGAATATCTGGCTACCCGTGGTCAAGAAAATCTGGACCAGCTCATTTGTCCTCGTCGCTGGTGGTCTGAGTCTTGTGCTCCTCGGGGTGTTTTATTACATCTTGGATGTACGCAAGTGGACGAAGGGCTCTCTGTTCTGGGGCGTGATCGGTGCGAATGCGATTACGGCGTATATGGGAACGCATATCGTCGACTTTGATGGAATATCCGAGAACTTTGTACGTGGCCTTATGACGCATTTCCCGCTTTACAAGGATATTTTCCTCAGCGGCGGCGCACTGATTATCGTGATGCTCACTCTCTGGGGGCTTTACAAAAAGGATGTCTTCCTGCGGGTTTAGTCGCGGTCTGTTTTTCTTAGATGAAGCCGCTCAGGGTAACCCGGGCGGCTTTGTTGATGTTTGTTTTGATCTGATGTGACGCGTATCAGGCGACTCACATTCCTGAACCTGACCGCCTGGGGACTTTACAAGAAGGATGTCTTCCTGCGGGTTTAGTCACGGTCTGTTTTTCTTAGATGAAGCCGCTCAGGGTAACCCGGGCGGCTTTTTGTCGTTTCTCTGTAAAGCTCCTTCACCCAAATAGAGTTACTTTTAGTTCAAACATTGCTCTGCAATCGATTGCAATCATGGCTGACACCCATTGCAATCGATTGCAATGATGTGTATATAGAAGATGTATCGCAAATGATGAAGCTCGAAGACATCGCAAAACTGGCCGGAGTGTCCCACTCAACTGTCTCCCGTGCACTCGCCGGGAGCACCCTGGTGAACCGCGCGACACGCGAGCGTATCGAGGCAATCGCAAATGACCATGGCTACATGGTCAATCAGGTCGCCCGAAACCTAAAGCTCCAGCACACGAACACCATTGGCCTCATCGCTCCCGAGCTCTCAAATCCGTATTACCCAAAGCTCATCCAATGCATTGCCGACTATGTCAGCGCATCCGGATACTCCCTTCAGCTCCACCTCAGTGGCAAAAATCAGGAAAATGAAGACAAAAGCCTCGTCAACCTGAGAAATAATCGTGTCGATGGAATCCTGCTCGTAACGGGCGAACATGGACTGATGGCCTCTGAATACGCCGCTGGGCTTCATAAATCCGGCATCCCTATCGTCCTCATGGGGTGGTTTCCCGGCGCGGATGCATTTGATTTTGTTACCGGTGATGATGCGGATGGCGCACGGCAGATTGCTCGGCACCTGCTCGATCTTGGCCATAAAAACATCGCGGTTATCGGCAAACCCGTCCATCGTGGGCCTTTCGACAGAACCACCGCTTTCATCAATGAAATCGCGCAGGGTGGTGTGGACATCGATGCACGTAACTGTTACGAGATCACCTCTGAGCAGGATGCAATCCTTGCGGTAAAGCAGCTACTTCAAACAGATCCACGCCCGACGGCGATATTTGCCTACCAAGATTCCATCGCACTCGTCGTGTGTAAAGAACTTCAGGCCGCGGGCATACGCGTTCCTGATGACATATCGGTCATCGGCTTTGATGACCTTGATATGGCATCGTATGTCTCACCTGCACTGACAACCGTCGGTTGCCACATCGATGCAATGGCAAAAGCACTGGTGCAACGCTTAACCGAGCGCATAACGGGTGAAACCGCTGCGGCGGAGCCGGTCTGTATGGTCGTCCCAACACGGCTCATCACACGGCAATCGAGTGGCCCAGCGAACCACATCTCGAGCTGAACAATTCAAGGGGAAATGACATGAACATCAAACATCCAGTAATCACCAACGTGAAGTCCATTTTGTGTATTTGTGGAGCAATCACAGCACTCGTGTTAGGTCAGCAGTCCACATTGGCGGCTCCTCCGGCGCTGCACACAGTCGGAAACAAGCTCGCGGATACGAAAGGGCGCACCGTCAGGCTGCAGGGAGTCAATGTCCCAAGCCTCGATTGGGATCCGGCAGGCGAGCGCGTGTTGGAGTCCATCGATGTTGCATTGACAAATTGGAACGCAAACATCATTCGAATTCCCCTGACCCAGGATTTCTGGTTCGGCTACCACAAAGGGCAAAAGTCAACGCTAACGGAAAGTAACTACCAAAAGTTGGTGGATGCAGTTGTCAGCCGCATTTCTGCTGCAAACAAGTATGTCCTTCTTGACTTGCACTGGAGCGATGGCGGCGTGTGGGGCTCACACGTTGGTCAGCACGCGATGCCGGATGACAACTCTGTATTGTTTTGGAAGAGCGTAGCAAAGCGTTTTGCCAACAATCCGGCAGTGCTGTTTGACCTCTATAACGAGCCGCATGATGTGTCATGGGATGTGTGGAAGAACGGCGGGGCGGTGGATGAACGTAACGATGACCCGGCGCGCGGCAAGCATCTTGAGTACCACACACCCGGGATGCAGGCGCTTGTGGACACAGTACGTGCTACCGGTGCCAAAAACATCGTTGTCGCAGGTGGCCTCGACTGGGCATATGACCTCCGGGGAATCGTTGCGGGCAGCGCACTCACCGAGCGTGGTGGAAACGGAATCATGTATGCCACGCACATCTACCCTTGGAAGAAGGACTGGGATGTCAACGTCACTCCGGCAGCAGTCAAATACCCGGTCTTTGTTGGCGAGGTTGGAACAAAGCCTTGGCATGAAGGCGAGCCCGCTCATGAGAATGTCTATACCGAAGCATGGGCTCCGGATGTCATCAAGTACATTGGGAAGCATGGCCTCTCCTGGACTGCATGGAGCTTCCACCCAAGTGCGAACCCGTGTCTGATCACCGGATGGGACTACACACCAACAGAGTATTGGGGGCGCTATGTGAAAGCTGCTCTGGCTACGAAAAAGAAGTAGTCAGGGTAAAGCTTTCTCGACACTTTGCGTAAATGATGACTGGAGTATGTAAATGGAAACAATCGATATCAATGGTAAGTGGGCTCTTGTAACGGGGGCAAGTCGCGGCGTCGGACGCCAGATAAGCCTTGGACTGGCCCGTGCTGGATGTAATGTCGTGCTGCATAGTCGTTTGATTGATAGCACCGCAACGCTTGCGGCGGAGCTACACGACCTTGGCGTTCAGACACATCAGGTTGCCGCTGAGCTCTCAAATGCAGCTGAGCTGACTACCATGCTGGAAACGCTATTACAGACCGGTCCTGCGATTGACATCCTCTACAACAATGCCGCAATCATGACTCCCTATCGGCAGGACTGGCTTAGTATTCCAGATGAAGATTATCAGCGCAGCTTCCAAGTCAATGTGATCGCGCTCTCACGTATCTGCCATGCATTCATTCCAGGCATGAAGTCGCGGAAGTGGGGACGTATCGTGAATGTCACGAGTGGCATTCAAGATCAGCCTGAGCTCATTGCGTATTCCATCTCCAAGGGCGCCGTCGACAAATTTACGACCGATACATCCGGGCATTTGGCGGAACATGGTGTCCTGATGAACACTCTGGATCCAGGTTGGCTTCGAACAGACCTCGGGGGGCCAAACGCCCCAGGAGATGTCACATCGGTGCTGCCGGGCGCACTCGTACCGGTCTTCACTGAAACGACGCACGGGCAGCTGTTCCGGGCCCAAGACTACGCCGTCGTTCAGGAGTAGTTTCTAAGCGATACGCACGGGGAATCGCAAGCCCGATGCGCATGCCTCATAACGTTAATCGACCGGGATGCCCCGGTCGATTAGCGTTTAACTGGAATGAAAGGGGCTCTCACGCCTGTTTTCTTGCAGATAAAGGTAACGTGATTCTGCGACTTAACAGTGGTTGGGAGGACGAATTCGTTGGCCAATTCTTTGTGTTCGGCCAGAGTGATATTCTCTACGTGATGATTATCGGGATGCCGGTCGCCATTCGGAAAATGATGTCGTGTACACGAATCAAACAGTTATCATTATAAAATGAAATTATTTAATTGTTTTTCCGTTATCTGTTCACATAGTGGAACATTGATGCGATTTCATGTGTAAATGACACTATGTCGCAAGAAAAGGTCAATTCATCTCCTAAAATGGTCGGTTCATCTATAAAGGCGGACCTGCAGGCTTCGCTTGTAGTCTTCCTAATCGCCGTCCCACTCTCCCTCGGAATCGCCCTTGCATCCGGCGCTCCAATCATGGGCGGGCTCATCGCAGCCGTCATCGGTGGCATTGTGATCGGTGGTATTGGCGGTAGTCCACTCCAAGTTTCTGGTCCGGCCGCTGGTTTGACCGTTCTTGTTTATTCTCAGGTGCAGCAGTTTGGATGGCCTGTCGCATGTGCCATCACGGCTGCCGCAGGTGCACTTCAGCTCCTCTTTGGAACGCTCAAGGTTGCACGCGGCGCGCTGGTGATTGCACCATCTGTGGTTCACGGAATGATGGCCGGTATCGGTATCGTCATCACCCTTGCCCAAATACATGAGGTTTTAGGTGGTACGCCTGAATCCAGTGCTCTCAAGAATATCATCGCGCTACCTGCGCAGGTCATGGAGCTCCATGGAGCAGCGACCATATTGGGTATTGTAACGTTTGCGGTTCTGATGCTGTGGAAGCGCTTGCCGAAGGGCATTCAAAAAATTCCTGGAGCGCTCGTCACCGTGGTCGGGATGACGGCGATTGCGACGCTGTTGAAACTCGATGTTCGACGTGTTGACCTCCCTGAAGGCTTGTTTGTAGGACACCAGTTCCCAGCATTGCCAAAAGACTGGGGTAGTTTTTCAATCGCGGTTGTAACAGTAGCCATCATCGCAAGTGTAGAGTCTCTCCTTAGCGCGGTCGCCGTTGATAAGCTGCACACCGGAAAGCGAACGAATTTCGACCGGGAACTTGTAGGACAAGGCATAGGTAACCTCCTTTCTGGCCTCCTCGGTGGGCTTCCCGTAACGGGAGTCATCGTCCGGTCATCCGCAAATGTTCAGGCTGGTGCCAAAACAAATCTGTCGGCAATCCTACACGGAGTGTGGATTGCACTTTTTGTTTTTCTTGCTGCATCCTGGATTGAGCTGATTCCCCGGTCCGTCCTCGCAGGGCTCCTGATCTATGCAGGCGTAAACCTTGTCAATGTCCATCACATGCGTGAGCTTGGCAAGAATCGTGAGCTTGGCGTTTACATCGTGACTGTTCTCGGAGTTGTGTTTACCAACCTGCTCTACGGTGTAATCATTGGAGTTGTTCTCACGGTCCTGATGAGTCTGCGCCGCCTCTCAAATGTGACGATAAACGTTAAGCCTCACAAAGACCACATCGATGTCGTTATCAACGGCTCGATGACCTTTGCATCCGTTCCAAAGCTTGGCAGCAGCCTCGCAGCGATTGAGCAGGGCAAGGATGTGCATATCGTCTTGGCAGTCGACTATATCGATCACTCTGCTTTTGAAGTCCTCAATGACTGGATAAAGAGTCACAAGAAGACGGGTGGGCGTGTGACTCTGGAAGAGCTCCATGAGGAGTGGTACGCGGATGCCGAAAAGGGCAAGCCACGCTTTCGCAAGGATCTCCCAGCAACCATTAGTCGCAAAATGTTCTTGGGGAACGGCGGACGAAACGGGGCCGAAGACCTCATTGAACGTATTCGAGATTACGAGGAAAACCACTCCGATCGACTTCGCCCAACGCTGTCTGCCCTTGCACGGGATGGCCAGGTTCCTAAGGAAATGTTCGTCACATGCTGTGATTCCCGTGTTCTTCCACATCAGTTCACAAGCTCCGGACCGGGCGATCTCTTCAAAATCCGGAACATCGGCAACATGGTCCCAAGAAATGGCGAAGGTTCTAGCGTTGGAGCCGCCGTCGAATACGCAGTCAGCGTCCTTGGTGTTGAACGCATCGTTGTTTGTGGGCACTCTAGCTGTGGTGCGATGAATGCACTTCTCGATGGCACGAGCAATCTGCCATACGAAAACCTGAAGCACTGGCTTTCGCTTGGAGAGCGCACCCTCATCGGGTTCAAGGCACAACCAACGATTGGCGCCGGGCGTAAACCGGTAGATCAGTTAAGCCTTGTCAATGTCGTGGAGCAGCTAGACAACCTGATGACCTACGATGTCGTAAAAACCGGCGTTGAGGCAGGGTCTCTGTCGATCCTTGGCTTGTTCTTTGATATCGATGAAGCGCGCGTTTACATTTATGACAACGATCAGAAGCGCTTCCTGACCGTCGATGAGATCCCGGAAGCCTAGTACGACCGCTATCCAGCCAGCTGGTTTCATACCAACTTGGAAGAACACAAAAAAGGCCCACTGATTCTTGGTGGGCCAAGTCGTAAACTCTGAGACTTACGGTGTAGTTGCTAACTTCAACATAAAAAGACACTTTCTTGACCGTCTATGAAATGCCGGAAGCCTAGTACGATCGCTAACCAGCCAGCTGGTTTCATGCCAACCTGGAAGAAAATGAAAAGAGTCCATTGCTTGACAGGGGGCCAAATTCTCAGATTCAGAGCGTAATTGATTCCTGCCGCCTTGGTAGATTGCCGAGTTTGTGGATAAAGTACGACGTTTGATGTTGAAAACCGTTAGGTAATTACACTTATGTATGTGCTCGCATCTATCATCGCTCTCGGACTCACCTCTGCATCGCCAGTCGACAACACAAAACCTGTCTTCTTCGGATCCCTGCGAGTCCGGTCAGAGTCCTGGGGATGGTTCAATCCCGTAGGTGGCGGCTACGATGAAAACTATACTTTCAGCCACAATCTATTACGCTTTGGTGGCAAACTGCCAGTTGCACACCGCTTGTCCGGCTTACGTCCGTTTGAAACGGTTGCTGAGTTAGCATCGCCAATCCTCCTAGGTCTTCCTGGAAATGCTGTCGCACCTGCACCCGGCGGGACGCTTGGAATGGGTGGGCAGTACCGCCTTTTCAACGGCACGCAGCAGGGTTCGATGTTTTTCAAAACCGCGTATATCCATATGCCACAGCAGGGTTTAAATCCAGATGTGGTTCTTGGTCGATACGAGTTTGCAGATGGTCTTGAGGCACTCCCGGGTGATGCTGACCTTGCGTATATCCAGACACAGCGCATTGCTTCCCGGGTGATTAGTCCTGATCCATTCACCGCTGTTGGACGATCCATGGATGGCTTCAAGGTCAGCCGAACCATTGGCAAGCACTCTCAAACCTTGGCTGGTTTCTATCCGACCACTGGAGCCTTCAACATGGATGGTGGAGACACTATCTCGAAGGTCCGTCAGCTCTACGCTTCCGATGCATCAAGCAACGGGACATCATCAAACAGATACTTTATTGGGCACTACGTCGATGCCCGCGGGCTGACCGCCGTCGATAACACAGCAGCTCCAGGCCGCGGTGTCATCGATGTAACAACGCTTGGTGGTCACGTGCTCGGCGGCAAAACATACGGGAAGTCCCGTGTTGATACCTTTCTCTGGGGTGGTACACAGACTGGGAGCTGGGGTGCACAGGTACATCAGGCCTACGCTGCCGCTGCAGAAGTCGGCTTCAAGAGTCCCAGTACCAAAGGCTGGTGGCTACGGGGCGGGGCGGGGTACTTCTCCGGTGATGCGAATCCCGGTGATGGTAAGCATCAGTCATGGGTCCCACAAACGTATGCACCAAGGCTCCTCTTCAGAACCCCTGTGGTGACAGAGTCCAACCTTCAGGACTTTTACGCGATGGCAATCAAGCGGAACAAGAGGGAAACCATTCGGCTCGAGGCACACGCATTTCGTGTCGATAAGCCAGCCGACCGCTGGTACATCGGTGGACCAGTGTTTCAATCCGCGGGCGCATTTGGTCTGAATGGCAAACCAACGGCTGGTATGCGGGATATCGGCTCCGCGGTTGACATTTCCTACGATGTAACCTTAAACCAGCGTGACACCTTGAATGTCTATGCCGGTTATGTGCATGGAGGAGCAGTCGCCGCGACATCCTACAGTGGACGTTCCGCATTTCTCGGATTTGTACAGATTACACGAAAGTTCTAAATGGATTCAGCTGGTGTGCAAACGTGCTCTCACCATTCCGCACGGTGATAAATGATAGATTACTCCGGCTAGCGCAATGCACGGCCGGAGGACATCGATGCTGATAGCCGTAGCGCTCTTGTTGACAGGTGCGCAGGTGCCATCCAAATCGCCCACTTCGACGCCTGATCTGTATGCCACGCTCCGCGTTCGCTCTGAATCGTGGGGCTGGTTCAAGCCATCCACCCCTGGATACCAATCGTCCTATACATTCAGTCACAACCTGCTTCGCTTCGGTGGACGCCTCCCAACCGCACATCGGATAAGCGGGCAACGCCCCTTTGAAACCGTCATCGAAGGCGCAGCTCCGCTCCTCCTCGGCCTCCCGCACAATGCCGTCGCTCCCGCACCCAATGGCTCGCTCGGCACCGGAGCCCAGTACCGCCAGTTCAATGGAAGCCAGCAAGGTAGCCTCTTCGTAAAGCTTGCCTACATCCACATGCCACAGGTGGGCAAAAATCCGGACATTCTGATCGGGCGCTACGAAACCACGGATGGCATCGAGCTCCTCCCCGGCGACCCAGACCTTGCCTATATGCAAGTACAGCGGTCCGCCGCCCGCTTGTTTACTCCCAACCCTTTCACTGCGGTTGGACGTTCCTTCGAAGGTGTCAAAGTCTCGAGGACGATTGGTACACACAACATCACGGCGATGGCTTTCTACCCGACCACCGGGCAGTTCAACCTTGATGGCGGCGATACGATAACCAAAGTCCGCCAGGTCTATCTTGCTGATTCACGCGCAACAAAGACATCGAGTAATCGGGTTTTTGCCGCCACTTACACGGATGCACGCGGCCTGAATGCGGTCGACAATGACCTCACACCAACCAATTCGGCCATCAATGTCACGACTATAGGGGGAAATGCACTGACATCCGCGCTTCGTGGCAAGTGGCGAACCGACACACTCCTCTGGGGAGCGCTCCAGGGCGGTCACTGGGGCAGCCGGCCGCATTCGGCATACGCTGGAGTTGCGGAGGCCGGTATCAAGCACCCAAGCCTTGGAGGATGGTGGCTCCGCGGAGGCACAGCCGTCTTCTCTGGTGATGGCAATCCGAACGATCAAAAGCACGAAACATTTGCACCGCAAATCACCGCGCCCCGGCAAAACTGGCGGACGCCTACCGTGACGGAAGCCAACCTCAATGAGGTCTACTTTATGCTCATCAAGCGGAACAAAAAAGAGACCATCCGGCTGGAAGCTCACCAATATGCCCTCGATAAGGTCGCGGACCGCTGGTACAGCGGTGGCCCGGTTTTTCAGACGACGGGGTCATTCGCGATGTCTGGGAGGGCCAGCAATGGCTACCGTGATCTTGGAACGATGGTCGATGCATCCTACGATGTCACGCTCAACCCGCGGGATACAGTGTCGCTTTACATTGGTTACGTGCGGGGCGGAGAAATCGTTGCATCCAGTAACACTGGCCGCTCAGCCTTCCTTGGCTTTGCACAGATAACCCGGAAGTTCTAAGCGCTCTAGCTTGCTAGCGTTGCGCGGTCGATGTCTCCTAGTGCCTTTTGGCCGGATGCAAGCCACAGCACACCGGCGATGAGGATGTAGATGCCTCCGGTTGCCCCGATTGCGATGCTCATCGGGACTCCGGCATCCACGGCAACCCCAATTGCAATCGAACCAAGCCCGGCGCCAATAAAGCCAATCAGATTCATCAGGCCCGTGGCGCTGCTGCGCTCTCGGGCAGGGATGACATCGTAAAAAGCCGGCGTCAGGTTGGCATCATAGAGGCCTTTACAAAACCCAAAGGCTATCATCGCCGCAATCAACAGCCACGGGTTCAATGATGTCCCGCAGAACCAGATAAAGGGCGCTCCAATCAGGGTGGCGATGGCTTTGAGGCGGATACGTGCATCGGGTTGACGTGCCGCCCAGCGGTCCGCGAGCTGTCCACCAACAATGGCTCCCGCAAAGCATGCAAGCTGAATAAAGACCGTGGCGCCGAGCCCAGCAAGTGTCAGATCAAGTTTGAACTTTTCTTTGAGAAATGTTGGCATCCAGGTTAGAAAGACCGCATTTACCATGTTCGCCCCAAAGAAGGCGGTGATGATCAGGATGGCTGTTCGGTTTCCACGGAGCCCAACCAGAAACTGCCGGTAGGCAACGAGTGGGCGTTCTTGTGGTATTCCAGACGCACGTTTTGGAGCTGCGCGCATCACCAGCTGGAGCACAGCCGCGAGGACAACCCCTGCGATCCCCAGAATAACAAAAGGTGCGCGCCAGCCGTAGCGCGTTGCCATCCAGCCTGCGAGGACACCGCCAAAAATCGTACCAATGTAAAGGCTTGTCTGGTGGATGCTGGTTGCGCGGCTCCGGGTTTTTGGGCCGTGGTAATCCGCGATATAGGCCATCGATGCCGGAAAATAGAACGCCTCCCCAAGGCCCTCTGCTCCCCGAACCGCGATGAAGTGCCAGTAGGTACCACATCCTCCGGTGAGCCCTGTGATCGCAGACCAGACGACAAGCCCGCCAAGAATCACGCCCTTGCGGGGGAAGCGGTCACCAATTGCGCCTGCTAGCGGACTCGCGGCGGCGTAAACCCAAGTGAATGCTGCGCCAATCGCTCCGAGCTGTGTCTTGGTGAAGTGAAACTCTGTCTCAAGCACGGGGAAGACGCTGAAAATCGCGAGGCGGTCGGCATAGTTAAAAAAGCAAATACACCACAGGAGGAGCACTGCAATCCACGGGTAGAGGTCACGTTTTGTGGTGCCAGTTGATGGCGTATGTGCTGGAGTCGACATTGTGATCTGGGTCAGTCCTTCCAGTACGTGGATGCTTTAGCGACCGTGTAGATGACGTTCATTTGAGGCGTTTCGACGACGGCGCCGCCCCGGTGGAGGGACTCGACGGCCGCAAGCGTCATCCCGGATGTCAGCAAAGTCCGCTCGGGAGGATAGGGGAGAGGCTTGCCGATAACAACATCCTCGATATGCCGGGTGAGCGGATTGAAAAAGTCCGCTGTCATCGAGCCACGCGTCGGCATCGGTAAGTACATTTGCGTCGAAATAATCTCACGCGTATCGCTCCGAAGCCCAGCGTAGTTGAAGTCGGAGATAGGCATCAGGAACATCGATGTTCGAAAATCATCATTGTGCTCGTAGAAGTACCCGGTGCTATCTGGCATCGTGGCTCGCGCCCAATCAAACGTCACTTTGCCTGTCATATAGCCGCCATCCACCGGAAGGTTATGGCTTCGCGTCAGCGCGGCGACCATCAGCTTACGCGTGTCCGCACGGTCCGGGCGGGAAAGGTAATCCCACAAAGCTTTACCCTTGAGGGCGATGCAGCTTCGGATACCCGTTTCGCCACCCCTTCGACGCTCAGACATACACTGCGCCGTCTCAAGTGCGTGAAAATCATAGCTATCCACACCGCCGTAGCCAACGCAGACGCTCTCGGTCAGCGGAACTCCATGGGGCATATCGATTGCTGGCATCCTGCGTGTCACCGGTAGCGATGACCCTGCCAAAAACTTGAATTTCAGCCTATGGCAATCGGCGACCATTTCGGCGCACTGCGACCAGCTGGTTGAAAGATGCTTGTCATTGAAGACTGGGACGCTGCGGCCTGACTTTTCAAAGACATCAATGACCTGCTTATACCAGTCGTAGCGCGGATAGAGCTTTTGCCCCATTTCGTTGTTCGGGTAGTCGCCATGCTCGGCGATGATAACAACGCCATCTACCGC
>Ga0255111_1000309_pt1 | contig 15509 bp, 11 predicted proteins | sample Law_Yuk_RepA_8h_FD_188472 | JGI IMG/M metagenome (GOLD analysis project Ga0255111, IMG submission 188472) | Freshwater microbial communities from St. Lawrence River, New York, United States - Law_Yuk_RepA_8h | ecosystem: Environmental > Aquatic > Freshwater > River | place: USA: New York... | reverse complement strand
AGCACTTGACCGTGCACTTGCGACATTTACAAATGATCTCGCACAGCGCGGCCTGCTTGAGAAGACATTGATTGTGGTGATGGGTGAGTTTGGGCGTACGCCGCAGATTAACCGGGATGGTGGCCGTGACCACCACGCGCGCTGTTTCTCGGTGGCGCTTGGCGGTGGTGGAATTAGTGGTGGCAAGGTTGTCGGAGCATCCGATGCCCGCGGCTTTGAGCCAGCGGAACGCCCAGTTAAGCCGGAAGACCTCTCGGCAACGATCTACAAGGCGCTTGGCATTGATTACACCGAATCGCTTACCAGCCCTGAAGGCGTTCGTGTAACCCTGAGCCGTGGTGGCCGTCACTTGCATGAGCTGATTGGCTGATGCACACATCCATGGCATTGGTGGTATCGCTTCTCATCATTACAGGGGCGATAGCGGCTGCGCCGCCGGTAAAGAGCAAAAAGACGGGACCAGTCCCCAAGCCAAAGCAGGCTGCACTGAGCGCGCTGCGACCTTCGACGCTGGAGGCTCCTGACTGGTCCGTTGCCTTCCATCCGGATGGTAACCGAATCGCCATCGGAACCTACCGCAAGGTGGTTGTGTACGCGCTTGCGGATGGCGAAAAGGTTGCGGAATGGCCGGTTGGTACGGAAGCCATCCGGGCACTTGTATTCCACGCATCAGGGAAAGTTCTCGCCATAGGAAGCGGAGCGCCAGGCGCCAGTGGCTCAGTCATCCTGCTTGACACCACTACCGGTCAAGCGACCCAAACGCTCAAGATTCACGATGACACAATCGAGGGGCTGGCTTTCTCTGGCGATGTGCTTCTCAGCGCATCGGATGATGAGAAAGTTGTGCTCACAGATACCAAGACAGGCACGCGCATCGGGGTTTTGTCAGAGCACATCGGACGCTGTCTTTCGGTTGCCGTTCCCGTAAGGACAACGGATGGCGCAGGCGGGGCAATCTTTGCCACCGGCGGCGCGGACAAGATGGTCAAGATCTGGGATGCCAACCTGCGGCGTGTTGTTGTCAACTTTGACCAGGCGCAGAGTGCCGTTTGGAGCCTTACAGCGCTCCCGCAGCCCGGGAGGTTTGTCGCGGGCTGTGATGATGGCACTGTTCGCATTTTTCAGGTTCGGGCAGACCGCCCCGGAGTACGCGATGGCCAGGAGGATGCTCCCGTTGGTCCTGATGGGCGTAAACCGGAGTTTATGGCTCCGACGTTGAAGCCTGGACAGCCAGCGCCACGAACCGGGTCACAAACCCAAGTTCTCACCGGACATAGCGCAGCCGTTTATACCGTTGCCGCAAGCAGCAACGGGAGCTTTATCGCAAGCGGTGGCGCTGATCATAAAGTGATTGTCTGGGACCGTAATGGCGGCAAAGTCCGCGAACTTTCGGATGCCAAAGGTGATGTCTGGTCGGTGGCAATTTCAGGGAACAGCCGCTGGCTGGCGGCATCCAGCGTGGATGGCTATACCCGCATTTATGATCTCACGGATGGAACGTTGACATCCACATTTCCAAAGTTACGCACCCCTGCGGGAGCTGCGGGAAGCAAAAAGCCATGATGAACAATCAATTTAGACGCTGGGTCATTGTCGCAGGCTTGCTGTCTGGGCTTACAGGAATCTCCTTCGCCCAGCAGCTACCAAAAATCGCAGCTGTCTATCCTGCAGGCGCGCGGACAGGCTCTACGGTTGAAGTTGCCTTGCGCGGCGCAAACCTCTCGGCAGCCAAAGAGCTGCTCGTTCTCGGTGCCCCTGGCGTAACCGCAAAGCTGCAAAAAGGTGGCGTCGCACCGAATCAGTCAGCGCGCGGGATTGTAAATGCCCGCTGCTCAACCTGTCATGAGGTTCGCAGTCCCGATAACCGTGTGTTGTCACCGGATGCTTGGGAGCAAACCGTCGACCGGATGATTAAGCTGCGCGGAGCCGACATCCCTAAAAATGACCGCGACCAGATCGTAAATTTCCTTCAGGCCAGCGCCCGCGCGGGCGTCGTCACCGCAAAGTTCGAGATTGCGAAAAATGCCCCAGCAGGCACCCGGGAAGTTCGTCTGGTCACCGACTTCGGCATTTCCGCTGGCTTCCGCTTTGAAGTTGGAACGCTTCCGGAAACAACGGCAAATGGCGATCTGCAAACGGTTGAGCTGCCATCCATTGTGAATGGAACCCTTGCTGCAAGTGGTCAAAAAGACCGCTTCCGGTTTCATGCATCAAAAGGTGAAAAAGTCAGCTTCAACTGCAAGGGCTACCGCCTGAATGAGCAGTCTGTCAGCTACTTCAACCCGGTGTTACACATTGAGGATTCCAAAGGCAAAGTCGTTGCCAAAAGCCTCGGGAAAGTCGGCCTTGACCCGCTACTGCACTGGGTTTCCCCAGCCGATGCTGATTACACCGTTGTTGTGCGTGACTTGCTGTGGAAGGGAAATCCGGCATCCATTTACCGGATGACCATCGGAAATATCCCAAGTGACATCACATTGACGCCTGCCGTTGGCCGCCCGGGACAGGTGCTTGAGGCGCAGGTCTCCGATGGCCCGAGCATCAAGATTAGCCTCCCGGCGGATGTGACCGGAATCGCGCGTGTCGCAACACCCCTTGGCGATGCGCCGGTGTTGATTAGAGACATCATCGATGGCGGTAGCGCAGTAACAAGCACTGAGCTAGCGACGGCCGTCACCCTCCCCGCGATGTTCTCCGGTGAGCTCAAGCGCAGTGGCCAGGTAGACATCTATAAAATTCGTGCAATGCAATACGCTGGTTTTGAGCTCTACGCAAGCCGGATGCAGAGTGCGTTACGCGCCAAGGTTGTGATTAAAAACAGCAAAGGCGAGGTCGTTCATACTCGGGTTCAGTCTGATGATGGCGATATAGCGATCGGGGATGGATTCCGCTCCGAGGGCGAATACACCGTTGAAATTTCATCCGCGAATGGGCAGATTGGTCCTTACGCATGGGAATCTGTCGTCGGAAAGGTCCGCGACTTCACGGTTATCTCAACGCCGGATGGCATCAACCTGTCGCCGGGACGCATTGGTGCACTCGAGGTGCGGGCAACACGGCGGGATGGCATTTCAGAGCCAATTACGGTCACCGTCCGCAACCCTCCGAGCTGGCTTCGGATTATCCCAGCGGTGATTCCTCCGGATCACGACAGGGCGATGCTTATCCTGGAGGTTGCCGGGGATGCGCCAACGGGTGGCGCTGAGATCATCTTGGATGCGACAACAGAGGTTCCGGATGACACGAATCCGGATGAATGGATTGAGCTGCGTCGGCGTGTACGTCCACAGGAGATTTACCGCGCGCTGAACAACAACACGCGAACCGTCGAGCGTGATGCGGCATACATCGGGGTTACCGCTGAGCAGACGCCATTTTCCCTTCTGCTTGAGGACAGCAATTCCGTCATCATCAAGCCAAACGGCGAAGCCGAGGTACGCGTCAAAGTGATACGTAGTTCAAACTACGGTGGCGGTGTTTTGGTGCAGTTTCAGGGGCTTCCGCCGGGTATTGAGCCGATTCCATTTGTACAATTCGTCCCACCCGGGCAAGCTACGGCAACATTTAAGCTGCGTGCGAATGGCGGGGCGGGATTTCTGACCAAGCGTCCAGATACCGATGTCCCCCCGTTTCAGTTCGTTTTCGTTGGACACACAGGTGGAGCGGACAGTATTTTCCCGTATCAGTCATCGCTTCCGGTTCAGATTATGGGCCCGAAGACGAGCATCGAGTTGAACCCGACACCAAAGAAGAAGCGTATACGGAAAGGCTAGCGGGCTGGTGACATCCTCCTCCTTAAGCCGGGCTAATTGGGGAGGGTGGCTGCTACCTGCTATGATGGGTGAAATCCCTCACCCATGAGAAGATATCACTAGTAATATGTTGTTTGTTTCCTTTGCAGGCGCTGCGTAATGCGTCATTCCTCTCCAACCACCAGCAACGCTCCACAACTTGCGTACACTCTGATTTCAGATGTGGCATCCCTTGCACGATCGATCGAGCTTTGGACGCAGGACACGGTCACGGACCGCAGAATTGCAATCGATACTGAGTTTATTCGTGAGCGAACGTATGCCCCAGTGTTGGAGATGGTGCAGATTGCCAGTCCAAATGGTCATATTGGCCTCATCGATGTTCCTGCGATCAAGGATTTGACAGCCCTCTGGCAATTTCTGGATGACCCGACGCTGACCAAGCTGGTGCACGCGGGCAACCAGGATGTCGAGATTATGGCGCTTGCCTTTGGTCGTCCATTGAATGGTCCTTGGTTTGACACACAGGTTGCGGGCGCTTTTTTGGGGATTGGTCTTCAGGCTGGTTACGGTGCGATTGTTCAGCAGGTCCTTCATGTCAAGCTCGACAAAGAGGAAGGCTTTAGTGATTGGTCCCGTCGTCCGTTTACGGAAAGTATGTTGAATTATGCGGCTGGGGATGTCCATTACCTCCATTCGCTTGAGACCTGGCTTTCGGAGCGCCTTGCCAAGCGTGGCCGCACGCAGTGGGCGATTGACCAGACGAATCGTATTCTTGGGCATTCAGCCGATCAGACCGCGCCGGAAGATTTGTGGCAGCGTGTCGGCGGGAAGCATCACCTAGATGGCACTGGCCTTGCGATACTACGTGAGCTCACCATTTGGCGTGACCAAGAGGCCAGGCGTCGCGATAAGCCCCGCCGAAACATCCTCAAAGATGAACCTCTGATTGAAATCGCAAAGCGCAAACCACGGTCGGCAACGGCGATTAGCGACCTGCGTGCGATGCCACCGAACTCCGGTGACCGCGTTGCAAATGAGCTGTATCAGTGTGTACAGCGTGGGCTTGCGATTCCGCGTGCCGAGTGTCCAAAGCTGGATTCCACGCCGGCACTGGATGAACAGGGCTCTGCACTCCTTGAGCTGTTTGCTGCGGTGGTCAAAGTACGGTCGATGGATACCGATTTACCGCCATCGCTGCTTGCGCCAACGGATGACCTTCGGCAGCTTGCCGGGATGCGGACAAAGCCAGACCCGCTTAACCCATTGTTTCAGGGATGGCGCGAAGAGCTCATCGGTACGTGGCTTCGAGCCTGTGTGGAGGGTCGTCTGGCGGTCAGCTGGGATGCCAAGCGTGGCCAGATTCGCCTCCACCTTACTGAGCCTGAGGCCTAGTCGACTGAAGTATCTGGCTCTGCGATGTCTGTGCCAAATGTGTAGCGGTTGCCATCCTGGTCGACGATGGAAAAGTCACGCATCCCATACGGGTTATCCACGAGTGGATGTTCAATGACAGCGCCGCGCGTGAGCATCCCGGCATAGATTTCGTCCACATTTGGCACCACAAAGTACGCTTGGCCTTTGCCAATACGATCGGGTTCTGAGCCAAAGCCATTTAGGTGGAGGCGTGCACCGCCACCGAATGTAACTCCCGCGTAGTCCTTCCAGCGAAAGTCTTCCGTAAACCCGAGGGTGGTTGTGTAGTAGGTGATCGCACCCTCAACATCGGTGATGTGGATGACTGGCAAAACTTCTGAAGACATGCGTAAATCCTTTCGTTTTGGTAATTTAAGGTGCCGAACAATACTATTTGCAGCGTGAAACGAGGCCCTCTTTTGGAAGGCCTCGTTCAAACGTTCTACGCTTCTTCCTCGACTGGAGACGTACCAAGCACCTGCCCTGCCCACGCCGCAACATCCACTTTGAGCTGCTCAAGACAGCCGCTCTCGATGTACATCATGTGGCCACTCGGATAGTACGAAATCGCAATTTGGTCGCGCAGTGCTTCCGGGAGCCCCATATGGCTAAATGTGTATTCGGCGGCAAAGTGTGGCGTGGCGAGGTCGTAGTACCCGGATGCAACAAACACCTGCATGTGAGGGTTGCGACACATCGCCTGCCGGAGGTGCACGCTGGTATCCGTGTATTGATTCCCTTTGCCCCAATCCCATTTTGCATAGGCACCACCGAGGATTTGATAGCTGCGATCTGTCTGGAAACCAAGGACCTCACGGCAATACCGATTGAACGCGGCCGTGTACGGTGGTCGAATCGCAGACATCGACGGATCATTCTCAGGGCCATCCGCTGTCCCGCGGCCTTCCTGACCCATAATTCGGCTGTCGAGACGCCCAACGACGACTCCATCGGCGCGGCGAAGCTCTTTACAGAACTTCCAAATGTCGATGCGGAGATCCGAAAGCTCAAGATATTCGGCGCTAAGGCCCGTGAGGCGGACCAGCTGGCGGAGAACCTGTGTGCGTACTGCGGTCGTGATTCGATCCCCCTGCATCAATGCGGACGCATAGTCACCAATCGCAAATGCTTCCGCCTCCCGGATGATCTCCTCGACAGGTTTACGGAGGAGGGTGCGGTCCAGCTTGCCGTGGTACCAGGCGGTTGCAGCATATGTCGGCAGGAACAAAACGTACGGCAGGTCATTGCCATTTGCAAAGGACAGTGTCTGGAAGTGGAGGACAGTCGAGATGAGAATGAGGCCGCTGAGCGCGATCCCCATGTCAACCAGGCGTCCCGCGAGGCCTGCGCCGCGGGTTGTACCGTAAGACTCTCCGGCCATGAAGAGCGGGCTTGCCCAGCGGTTGTTACGCGTTAGGAAGAGCCGGATGAACTCTGAAAGGCAATCGAGGTCGCCTTCGACACCGAGGAATTTCTTTGCAGTCTCTTCATCTTTAGCGTGAGAAAAGCCCGTCTGAACCGGGTCGATGAAGACGATGTCTGCGACATCCAGCCACGTGAATGGGTTGTCCTCGATGATGTAAGGCGGCGGTGGCAGGGAGCCATCCGGGAGCATCGCGATACGCTTTGGGCCAATCGTCCCAAGGTGGAGCCAGACAGAGCTCGAGCCGGGGCCGCCATTGAAGGCGATGAGTAAGGGGCGGTCCTTGGGGTCATCGATGCCATCCAAGGTGTAATACGTGTGGAACAACAGGGCATCGATACCGCCATCCGCATCCTTGATGGGAAGGTAGCCGGCTTTAGCCGTGTAGGCAAGGGTTTTGTCACCTGTGGTGACGGATCCGTGTGAGACGGAGAGAGGTGTTTCTTCGAGGGATTTTGCCTTGTCGGCGGTTGATGCAGCATCCATGCGTAGCATCCTACCGCCCCTCCAGCGGGCTGAACAACGTACACTTTTAACCAAGCCTGCGAGAACAGAATAATCTCATCGGCACCACTGCATGCCCCATTTTCAGCGTACTTGGGAACGGAATTCAGACGACACGATGTAAGTTATCTAGTTTGTGAGAACATCACGTACACCCCGAAAATCGAACCCATAAACGGTATTCCACGTCTGTTTCTAGGAAACATCTGGAATCGTCCTCCAGCGATAGAATGCCCAGTATTAAGCAAGCTCGGGATTTACTCCCATTCAGGAGATGGATTTCATGACAAGACGGTTTGTGTTACTGACGGCAGCCTTGGTTGCACTTGCTCCGAATGCGCTTGCACAGGGCCCGCGTACCTTTACCTTTCAGGAAGCCCTCGGATTTGGCACACGCCTCACCCCGGAAACGCCTCTCAAGGTCTCGTGGCTGGATGCACAAACCTATACCGTTGAGCAGAATGGCAAGATTTTTTCTTACGATGCCCGTACGGGTGAGCAGCGTCCGAACCGCAGCCTTGCGACGCCGGATGAGCAGCGTAATACACCGAATGCCAGGCGGCGGGGCGGCGGCATCCCGGGTGGCGGAAATGGCAACCTGACCGACCCCAGCGGGCGACGCACGGCATCCGTAAAACAAAACGATCTCTATGTCACCGAAAAAGGGACAAATTTAGAGAAGCGCATCACCACCGATGGCTCAGCAACCATCCTAAATGGCATCCTCGACTGGGTCTACGATGAAGAAATCTATGGCCGTGGGAGCCGCTGGGGCTATCGCTGGAGCCCGGATGGCCGTTACCTAGCCTATCTCCGCCTGGATGAAGCGCCTGTCAAGCCGATCACCCTCACGGACCACCTGCCCCAAGCGCAGGCGCTTGAACCTTGGTTTTACCCAAAGGCCGGGATGGCAAATCCGCTCGTCACGCTCTGGGTCGTTGATGTCACCGCGCAAACGCCAAAGCCTGTGCAGGTTCCTCTGGATGCCTACGTTCCGGAAGACCGCCTCGTGGTCCGCTTTGCTTTCACCCCTGACTCCAAAAAGCTGCTCTATCAGGTGCAGAACAAGGAGCAGACCTTCCTCGATGTCATTTCAGCCGATGCAGCAAACCCCAGAGAGCCAAAGCGCCTCTTTCGTGAATCAAGTAATAGCGGCTGGATTGATGTAACGGACTACCCGATGTGGCTGAAGGATGGCACCTTCCTCTGGACGAGTGACCGGAGTGGCTATCGGCACATTTACCGCTACAAGCTCGATGGAACACTTGCGGCGACGGTGACCGAGGGCATGTGGGATGCACGCCGGGTTACATTTGTGGATGAAGAGGCCGGGACAATCTACGTCGAGTCCAATGTCGAACAGGTGTCTGGCTCCGATTTTATGCGCGCGCGCCTTGATGGCAAAGGTCGCCCTGTGCGATTGACATCCGGGCCTGGCACCCACGTCGCAAACTTCGCCCCTGGTCGGAAGTTCTTTATCGACACGGTATCGACGGCTGAAACCCCTGGTGAGATCCGCGTCTGTGATGATGAAGGTAAGGTCCTACGCGTTCTTGGTAAGGTTAGCGCACCCGCTGCGGCAAAAGAATACAGCCTTGGAATCCCCAAGTATGTTCAGGTCAAAGCACGGGATGGCTATGTCCTCGAAGGGACGCTCCTCCTTCCGCCAACCTGGAAACCGGGGATGCGCGTACCGGTTTACTGTCCGGTGTACGCCGGCCCGGATGCCCCTACAGCCCGCAACGCCTGGTCAAGCGTAAATGGTCAGGTCCTGCATCAATATCTTGCTCAGCAGGGCATTGCGGTCTGGATGTGTGACAACCGCACAGCAAACCCGCGTGGCTACGCCGCCCGCACAGCCTGCTGGAGACAGTTTGGCGTGAGCGAGCTCCGGGACATCGAGGATGGCCTCAAGGCGCTCGACACTCTTGGCTATGCAGATCCAAAGCGTGTTGCCATTGAGGGGTGGAGCTTTGGCGGCTTTATGTCCGCCTATGCCCTGACGCACTCCGATATGTTCAAGGTAGGAATTGCCGGTGCTGGCGTCATGGACTGGCAGCTCTACGACACCATTTACACGGAGCGCTACATGGGAACGCCGCAGAAAAATGCAGCCGGCTATAAGGCTGGTAGCGTCGTGGCAGGTGCCGCGAAGCTAAATGGAAACCTTCTGATTGTGCACGGGATGATGGATGACAATGTGCATGTCCAGAACTCGATGCAGCTTGTCTATGCATTACAGAAGGCTGGCAAAAAGTTTGACATGATGCTTTATCCAAGTCCGAGCAGCCGTCATGGAATCGGTGACCCTGACTTGTCAAAGCATAACCGCGAGCTGCGTTTGAAGTATCTTGTCGAAAAGCTCTAACCCTCGAAGAATAATGCCACCGGTAGATGCTTGTCTGTTTACCGGTGCATGTCCAGAACTCGATGCAGCTTGTCTATGCACTGCAGAAGGCTGGCAAAAAGTTTGACATGATGCTTTATCCAAGTCCGAGCAGCCGTCATGGAATCGGTGACCCTGACTTGTCAAAGCATAACCGCGAGCTGCGTTTGAAGTATCTTGTCGAGAAGCTCTAGATTTCCCATCTAGCAAAACACGAACAACACATGCCGATGGCAACACATCTGATTGACAATCGAAAATTGTAGTCATCGGCATTCCCTTGCTTATAAGCCATAGTGTCAAGCCAACATGCAGGAAGCGCACCCCGTACCGGTGAACGTTCATCCATGAACTACAACCGCGTACAGGGTGCCAACAACCGGATTGTGTTGGGTCTGATCGGCTGCGGAGGCATGGGCGCCGCTAACATGCGCAACTTGATGGGCAAGCAGGGCGTCGAAGTTGCTGCGCTCTGCGATGTTGACACAAGCCGCATGACAGGTGACATACGGGAAGTCGAAAAGAAGTACGGCCGCAAGCCAGAGCTCTTCAAAGACTATCGCAAAATGCTGGAGCGCAAGGACATCGATGCCATTATCGTCGGAACCCCTGACCACTGGCACGCCCTCAACCTCATCCACACCGTTGAGGCAGGCAAGGACTCCTACTGCGAAAAGCCTATCTCCCATAACTTTGTGGAAGCACGCTCGATGGCAAATGCGGTCGCATACCATAAGAAAATCGTGCAGGTCGGAACATGGCAGCGCAGTGGCAAAGAGTTCACCGATGCCATTTCCTATGTTCGTGCAGGCAAGCTCGGTAGCAAAATTGTGATGGCTCGTGCGTGGCGCACGGATGGCTCTAAGGTTGGCAATGACCGACCATCCGCCGTGCCAGCATCGCTTGATTACGACATGTGGATTGGCCCAGCCAAAATGGTGCCTTACAAGTCTAACCATGTCCACGGCAACTGGCGCTGGTTTATGAACACCGGTACCGGCATGACAGGTGACTGGGGCGTGCACATGCTCGACATCGCCCTCCTCGGCCTCAGCCCGAACAATGAAGACCTCGTGATGCCGACATCCGTGAGCGCATATGGCGGCAAGCTGGCCTACCCAACGGACGACCGAACAGCTCCTGATACTGTCGAAGCCATTTTCAAGTTCGAGAACCCCGATGTCGTCATGACCTGGTCGACAGGCCGTGACTACGCGAATCGCCCAGACTGCGGCGTGGAATGGGTTGGCGCCGATGGCCGCTGTGTGCGCTGCTGGCGTGGTGGCTGGAGCGTCCATGAAGCCAATGGCGAGCCAATGGACAAAGAAGAATCACCCGCTGTCAATGACCACTGGCAAAACTGGCTGGATGGTGTCCGCACCCGCCAGCAGACCCGCTCAAGCCTGGCATCGATGGCGAAGACCACCATGGTCTGCCACCTTGCCAACATCGCCTATCTGAGCGGCGAAACGATTCGCTTTGACCGAAGCAAGATGGACCTTGTTGGAAAAGCGGGTAAGAACACGACATCGTACTTCCGCGAGTACCGTAAGCCGTACACCTTGCCAATCTACAAGTAAGGCGGGTCTGACTAACGAAAAAACCACCCGTATGTTTCAACACATTGGGTGGTTTTTCTTTTCTCCATGAAACTTTAGCGCCCGGTCACAGCATCCCAAGCCGCAATCCCTGCTTGGTAGACATCGCGGACCGCCACGCCTGCAGCAAGCGCGGCGGAGCGGCACTCTTCAAACTCAGGAGCGGCCTGGACGAGTTCACCATCCAGAAATCCCTGCTTAATGGCTAACATCCCGTACGGCGTTTGCACATACGCAAAGCTGCGCTCAAGCGTCACGCGCTCGGAAACACGCCGGCGGACGCCTAGCGTCCCTGTCTCGCGAAAGAGCACTTTCAAGATTTCTGCTTCCCGGGATGGCTCTGACAAAACAGTGATTGCCGTCCCTGGACGGTTTTTCTTCATCTGCACCGCGTGCATTGTGACATCCAATGCACCAGCACCAAGCAGAGCTTCCTGTGCATGACCGAGAATCTCGGCAGAGATGTCATCGACATTTGTCTCAATGACGACGACATCGTGGGATGCCCCATTTGCACCAGCCTTGGGGCTTGCGTTCGGGACTTCGGCCAGCACAGCGCGCAGTAAATTTGGATACTCTGTGCCAAAGTTCTTCTTACCGGCTCCCCAGCCTGTGGCGATAGGCGTCATCGCCGGCGCGTTGCCGATGTTCGCTGGGCCCGCAAGCGTCGCGACGATGGCGCAGCCTGTAGGCGTCACGAGCTCGCCGCGGACATCCACGGGATAGGTCGCGATTCCCGCCATCAGCTCAAGCGTTGCCGGGGCCGGCAGAGGCATCCGCCCATGCTGACAGTCAACAAATCCACGCGAATACGGCAGTGGAGAGCAGTAAACGGCATCCACATTCAGCATTTCAAGCAAGATACACGTGCCCGTGATGTCTACGATTGCATCTACAGCGCCGACCTCATGGAAGTGAATCTCTTCCTTCGTCGTGCCGTGGACTTTGGCTTCCGCCTCCGCCAAGTTTTCGAAAATGGCGGTTGCCCGTTCGATCACGCGCGCAGGGAGGCTACTTGCAGCATAGATTTCATGGATGTCCGAGAGGTGGCGTCCGTGTCCGGTGTCGACTTCTGTGAGGAGCACATCGACATCTACAGACATCAGGCCTTCGACCTTGCGCCGGGCAATCGTCAGCTCGTAGCCGCCCACGCCAAGCAATGCGAGCTGGCTTCGGAATTCCTGCTCATCGGCACCGAGACCGAGAAGCGCCCCAAGGGTCATGTCCCCGGAAATACCACTGAAACAATCCAAATAGACGATCCGCATGTTCCAAGCTCCTGATCTACGTGCGCAGCTGCGCTAATCTCCCTGACTGTCCGAACCGCGCAAGATACGCAGCGCCGCCATCGCCCCACCAAAGCCATTGTCGATGTTCACCACGGTGATGCCACTTGCGCAGGCATTCAGCATCGTGAGCAGCGGAGCAATCCCACCGAGGGCGGCTCCGTAACCAACAGATGTTGGAACAGCGATGACTGGGCAACCAACGAGTCCGCCGACCACACTTGGAAGCGCCCCGTCCATCCCGGCGACTACCACAACAACACTTGCCGCACGAAGCGAATCCGTTTTGGCAAGAATACGGTGGATGCCCGCAACGCCAACATCGATGATTGAACCAACATCCGCGCCATGCGCCAGAAGCGTTGCGACACACTCATCCGCGACAGGGAGATCACTTGTCCCAGCAGTTACGACCAAGACCTTTCCAGTAAACACCTGCCCTGGAATTTCGCCGATGAGGACTGTGCGGCCATCCGTCCAGCTGCGGTGAACAGGAAAAGCATCGATGAGGGCTGCCGAGGATGCATCACTGAGGCGGGTGAACAGCACCCGTGGCTGATGTGCGAGGAGTGTTTCTGCGATCCCGATGCACTGGGCTGGGGTCTTCCCTGCACCGTAGACGACTTCCGCAAACCCGGTGCGGGCTTTACGGCCGGTGTCGAGGGTTGCATAGCTGAGCGACTCGGTTGCATAGGGCAGAGTCGAGAGCTGTTCAAGCGCAGATGTGACATCCGTGGAGCCATTTGACACGGCTTCTAGTAATGTCCGGATATCTTGCGAATCCATTTATGCCTCCCCATCGCGCGACAGTAGCGCGTTCATCGAGCCTGATTTATAGCCAAGGACATCGATGGTAACAAAGTCCCAACCAAGCGCCTTAATGGCATTTCCACAGTGCGCGTGATGCCCATTTGTAAAAAATGTTGGTAGCTCATTTGCGCCAAGTTCGATACGTGCGATGGCTCCGTGGTGACGCACGCGGACATCGATGTAGCCAAGATCCTTAATGACATTCTCCGCTTCCTCGATACGTGCAAGCAGCTCGGGGGTAACGGGGATTCCGTATTGGACACGGGATGCAAGACAGGCCATCGCCGGTTTTGACCAAGCATCGATGCCCAATTTACGCGACAAAAAGCGAATCTCCCGTTTGTTCAGGCCTGCATTTTGGAGAGGCGCGAGGGCGCCGTGTTCGCGTGCGGCAACGGCACCTGGGCGGTGGTCGCCAATGTCATCCATGATGGCGCCAAAAGCAATATTAGGAATGCGTTGTGACTCTGCGAAGCGGCGGAGATGGATAAAGAGCTCATCCTTGCAGTGGTAACAACGGTTACCAGAGTTCTCGATATAGCCTGCGCGGAGGTGCTCTTCGGTATCAAGGACATCGACGGGAAAGCCGTGCTGCGCTGCCATCCGGACAGCATCCGTCCACTCGCGATGCGGGAGGCTTGGCGAAACGGCGATAGCGGCGCGCGCCCGGTCGCCGAGCTCCTGGTGTGCGATAACGCAGAGATACGTCGAATCAACGCCACCAGAATAACCCGTTACGAGTCCTCCAAGGGAACGAATTTCATGTCGGAGGAGCTGTTCGCGTTCGATAGCCGTGGCTTCATTTACACGCCAGTCGGCAAGGGTCAGAGGTGTGGTCACGATGCCCTTAAGATTACCGCATCCGTGTGAAGGGCTGGGATTATTGGTCGCATCGGATTGATGTCCTGAGCCTTTAGATTTTCAGCGTTCTCACCTATGGGCATTGAACGCTGTCTGCAAAAATTGCTGATTATTTTCACGTTTTGTGTCATCCGAGGCGCATTTTTTACGAAAGGTATAGGGAGCATATTCGCCAACCGGGGCCGGGGTGGGAATTGCAGTCCACAAGCTTACCGGAGGTGTACGAAAATGCTGGCAGTTGTTGAGAGTGCGACGTTGTTTGGAATCGATGCCCTTCCAATCAAAGTTGAGATAAATGTTGCGACAGGAATGCCTGTCTTTACCATCGTCGGGCTACCCGATGCGGCCGTGCAGGAAAGCCGCGAGCGTGTCCGAGCTGCGATTAGAAATTCCAACCTCCGGTTTCCATCCGATCGGGCAACCGTTGTAAATCTTGCGCCAGCGGATGTTCGTAAGGCTGGTCCCGCATTTGATCTCCCTATCGCAATGGCAGTCCTCGCGGCCACGGAGCAGGTGCCGATCAGTGGACTTACGGGATGCCTGTTGATTGGTGAGCTTGGTCTGGATGGCAGTGTCCGGGCAGTGCCGGGGTCGCTCTCGGTTGCGATGGCGGTGCGCAAGCGCGAAGACCTCAAGCTGATTGTGCCGTGGGAAAACTATGCCGAGGCTGCATTGGTGGATGGCATCAAGGTCATCCCGGTCAAGACGCTGCTGGATGCTGTGCAGGTGATTCGTGGAGATGCCTATGTCATCCCGCCACGTCCCGACCCTGAAGAGCTCCTCAGTCGTGCCCTACTGTTACATGTGGACTACGCGGATGTCAAAGGAAACCTTGCGGCAAAGCGTGCCCTAGAAATTGCTGCGGCGGGTGGGCATAACCTCTTGATGGTGGGCCCACCGGGCAGTGGGAAGACGATGCTGGCACGACGGATGCCTGGGATTCTGCCTCCGATGAGTGTGGAGGAGGCCCTCGATGTCACTCGTATCCACAGTATTTCAAGTATCACAGCGGGTGGAACGCGTCTGATGGTTCATCGGCCATTTCGATCGCCGCACCACACCGTGTCTCACGCCGGTCTCACGGGTGGAGGGAGTATTCCACGCCCAGGGGAGGTTAGCCTTGCGCATCGGGGTGTGCTCTTTCTCGATGAGCTACCGGAGTTTCATAGGGATGTTTTGGAGGTGATGCGGCAGCCGCTCGAGGATGGTCAGGTAACGATTGCGCGGGCGGCTGCGACATTGACCTATCCAGCCAGGTGCTCATTGATCGCCGCGATGAATCCCTGTCCATGCGGCTATCACGGAGACCGTTTACGTCCGTGTACTTGTACACGTTCAACGGTGGAGGCCTACCTCCGAAGGCTATCCGGTCCTCTGCTTGACCGGATCGATATACACATGGAGGTCCCCCGCATTCCACATACAGACCTTATGAAATCCGTTCCCGGTGAGAGCAGCGCGGAGATCCGGCAG
>Ga0255111_1000298_pt1 | contig 15743 bp, 14 predicted proteins | sample Law_Yuk_RepA_8h_FD_188472 | JGI IMG/M metagenome (GOLD analysis project Ga0255111, IMG submission 188472) | Freshwater microbial communities from St. Lawrence River, New York, United States - Law_Yuk_RepA_8h | ecosystem: Environmental > Aquatic > Freshwater > River | place: USA: New York... | reverse complement strand
GTAGCGCTGGAGACGAATATGCACGCTGTCCGGGGCATCGGCTTCAAATGCCACCCACCAGCTGCCATCCGTGGCAGCGAACAGCTCTCCCTGTGACCCGTGGTTTGCCAGCTCGCGGACATGTTTCCAAGTAAAGCCATCATCGGATTCAGCGATGTTCAGGCGAAAACTACCGGTATCCAAGGAATGGTGGATGGCGAGAAAGCTACCATCCCGGAAGACAACAGGGTTTAGCGAATCGAGGACGGCTCCGCGGTCATCTTTTGCATTGAATACAATCTTTCCCGTGGTCAGGTCACCCAGCCAGGCGGCGATGTCTTTTTGTAGTCGTGTTGGCTTGACAAACATTAGCCCATCGCCCCGGCGTGGGTACACGCGTGTGCTGCGGCAGCTGTTGCGCGGCGCTGTGAATCCGCGTGGGACTCACCGGCGAGGATGCCAGCGACAAAGCCTGCGGTGAAGGCATCCCCGGCCCCGATAGTATCAACGACATTTACAGGCACGGATGCAAGCCAGCTCCAGCCTTGATCCGATGCGATAAGGCTTCCCCGTGCCCCGCAGGTGACAAGGACTGTCCCGATTTTGTAGTGGTCGCGGATTTTGTCGATGTCGGGATGTGGGCGATCATCGAGTGGTGCCAGGATGTCCTCTGGCGCGGCGATACCGAGGAGGCCACAGACGATTGGAAGCTCATCATCGTTGAGCTTGAGGATGTCCGCATGGCGGCAGCCCTGCTTGAGGATGTCAGCCGAGTAGTAGTGCTGGCGCAGGTTGACATCGAAGACACGAACCGCTTCCGCAGGCAATAGCTCAAACAGCGTTTGCAGCGTTGCGGCGCTTTGCTCGGAGCGCTGGGCAAGCGTCCCGTAGCAGAGTGCGGCGGCCGATTTTGCAGCATCGATGGCCGCTGCGGTTAGCGAAATGTAATCCCAGGCGACGCCTTCGCAAATGTCATATTCGGGGATGCCGCGGTCATCCAATGTGACAGCCACGGTTCCCGTTGGGTGGTTGCCGGTCGCGATGCCAGCCGTTTCAAGACAGGCGTCTCGGAGGAGGGTAAGGGCATCGCGGCCGAGGTCATCGTTTCCGACACAGCTGACCGGAAGCGCGGGGAGGCCCTGTTGCAGGACGTGATAGCAAAAGTTGGCGGGAGCTCCGCCGAGCTGGCGGCCAGCGGGGAGCAGATCCCAGAGGAGCTCCCCAAATCCGATTACCGTATTTTGCATTTACATGCCTCCACTGGCCGGGCCAAGGTCAAACTATGCAGGCTTAAACGCCAGCTTTTGTAGATCCCGATACCCAAACAACTTAATACCAAGCGAGTCAATCAGATCCCGGGTTTTGGGGTCCGTCATAATCAAATACTCGTTGTAGCGGGCCAGCCAGTTCCCCGTGATGTTGCGAATTTCCTGATCATCCATAGACAAGTGGCAAATGAACTCGGTCACGACACCTGGTTGCAGCTTGCGGAATGCATCGTAGTAATGCTCCCGGCGGGTGGCCAATGTGTCACCGTACGCGTCCTCTTTGAGGATGTCTAAGTGGACAAAGTTCTGCCTTTTGGTGAGGTTGTATTCCGTTTGGAAATCGAGCCCAAAGACTTCCTTGCCTTCTTTCATCCGTGCTGGGGTTGGGGAAAGAAGCATCGGCATGATGCCCGTGTCCTTACCAACCTTTACGTAGCGTGGATAGAACTTGCCCATAAACAGCGTGCCCATATGCGAATCGATGTGGCTTGGCTTTATGCCGAATTCCAAAGCGCGCGCGACCTGGAGACGCATTTCGCGCTCGACTTCATCCGCCGATGCGTACTTAACCGTACCCTCCACCGAGCGGTGGATAAAGCCTTCTTTGTCGTAAAGCCCCGGAGCCTGCTGGCGAGACTGTAAAGGTGTCCAGCGATAGTTTCGCCATTCACTGGTCAGAGTTAAGTGAAGGCCATAGTCCGCATCCGGGTTCTTACGGCAATATTCAGCAATCTCAGGAAACCATGGGCAAGGCACCATGATAGCAGCGCTGGATACAACGCCTTTTTCCATGGCTTCGATGGTAGCCATGTTGACGGAATGACACATCCCGATGTCATCCGCGTGGATCATCAGGAGCTTGTCCGTTTTCTTATAGCCCATGCGCTCAGCAAGGGATGGTTCGCCTGCGGTACCCGGGCGGTAAATCGTAAAGGACATCGTCGTCAGCTCCTAGTGGTTTCGAACGCGGATTCAATGCATCCGGTGTGCGATATGTCTCTAACTTACCGATGCGCGTGCATCATGGCAATGTCAATTTCATTGATTCTGCCCGCTGAATGGTGATAATTGGATATGCCTACGTATACGTATCGCCCGAAGACGGATCAGTGCTGTGATGGTTGTCGCGACACGCTTGAGATTTTCCACGGAATGTCAGAGCCGAACAAGACAGAGTGTCCGCATTGTGGAGCGCCAATTGTGAAGACGATTAGCGTCCCTCAGATCTCGATGGGCCGGTATGGCGAGATCACGGATGCCAAGATTAACCGCTCCGGGATGACGAAGTACAAGAATATCGGCGATGGCAAGTATGAAAAGGTTGCCGGCCCAGCGGATGCCCCTAAGATTGTCGACCGGAGCAAGCTCCCACAAAACTAGCCTTCGCCGATTGGATTCCCGTTGCTATCGACATTTGGCAGCGGCATCCCGTTAGTAAACGCAAATGGCATCGCCTGCCCGCGGCTGGATCCACCAGGAAAGCCAAGCTGTCGCCACGCCTCGAAGACTGCCACGGCGGTTGCATTACCAAGGTTCATCGAGCGGTTCCCAGGGACCATCGGGAGTGAGACATAGTTTTCAACGGGAATAGATGCCAGGACATCTTCAGGTAGCCCCGTAACTTCCGACCCGAGAACAAGGATGTCTCCCGGTTGGAATGCCGTCTCGTAGACGGTGTTTGGTCCACCCGTTTCAACGGCAAAGAAGCGGCGCTCAGGGTAGTGATCTACACATGCCTGCCAGCTTGGAAACCGCTGGACATCGGCGTATTCCTCGTAGTCAAGGTGCGCCCGCCGAAGGCGGGCATCTTCCCAACCAAATGCGCATGGCTCCACGAGCCCAAGGTCCGTCCCGGTGTTTGCGCACATCCGAATGATGTTGCCAGTATTTTGCGGGATGCTTGGGTGGACGAGGATGACGGTGATGGTAGATGACATGAGTGATGTTATTAAACAGCCCTTGGAAGTGTCGACAAAGGATGCTTGGCTTGGATGGCTTTCATTGGCACCACTTGAAACTAGTATAAATACTGGGTTACGAGACTATTTCGCAATTTTTCACCATGGTTAATGTATTTGTCAGTCAAGACTGATACGACGGTGACTGGTATTTCTACTGTGTACTTTTCTTGATGCCGTACTCAAGTAGTCAGGAAGACAAATAATGCAAATCAAGTCACTGTTCCTTGGCGCAGCAGGTATCGCTGCCGTCACCGCACTGAGCGGATGTTCAACAGGTTCTGTCAAGGGTGAGTTCAAGGCACCATATTCTGTCAGCACAACATTCACCCAAATCGGTGGTGGTCAGGTTCTCAACAGCCTTCGCCCAACTGAGCTGGAAGTGGAAATTGAAGCAAAAGTGAACGTAAGCTTGGAAAATAGCAACGGAACACCAAATGCTTCCGGTGAAGTCAAGATCGAAGATGAAAACCTCGACCTCGAATTCGAAGGCAAAATCTGCTACGGCTTTGTCGAAGGCGGCCCAACTTCGTCAGCGGCTGGCTTATCCACGGAAATCAACAATGCACTCGGTGCAAACATCGTCCCAGCATTCGACACAGTATTGGCTAGTTCAAGCAACTCCAGCGACACGCTTCGTCTCGCAGGATTCCTGGGTGAGCTCGAAGGCGAAGACGACGACGACAACGATGATGACAGCAACAATGCCTCCAACGGTGTGTTTGCAATTGTTCTCGCTGACTTCCCAGCCATCGACTTGTCCCAGCTGCAACTTGGTATCAACAAGCCTGTAACAAAGTTTGTTGGCTTTGTTGCTCTCGACACCAATGCACAACAAGGCTACATCGCAGCAGGCTTTGGCAGCAAGGGCAAGCTCAAGTGGAACATCGTTCCACCTGTAAACTAGTCCCCATCCGCTTAAACGGGTAAAGCAAACGCTCCCCGGTGCTCCGCACCGGGGAGCGTTTTCTATTTCTGACCGCGACGCAACCTCTCTACATGAGGCGCAAGCAAATCTGCAAGGATTGCATACCCAGCCTTGTTCGGATGCAGACCATCCGAGAATAGCTCCTTACGAAGCTCGCCACTACGCGTTAGAAACGCATTTCCAGCATCAAAGACATCAACATAATCCCTTGGATGTAGCCGCGTTTGCACCTTGAAATTAACTTGATCTGGCTGTGCCTTCAATCGGCTTGCATCGGCGCGCGGAAGAACTCCAAGCACTAAGATCTTCGTCTTTGGTAGCTGGCGGTGGACTTCCTGACAGATCGCATCGATGCCATCCACGACCTCATCCACAGTGTTTAGTCCGAGATTGTTCGTCCCAATCGCAATAACAACTACACGCGGAGACGTCCCTTTGAGCTCGCCGTGGAGTAGCCTCCAAAGCACATTCTCCGTGCGGTCCCAGCCAAATCCTGCATTAAGTGTTTGTTGCCCAAAAGCCTTTGTCCAGCTGTCCTCGCCCCGGATAATTGGCGCAACTGGCACCCCCGCCCAGTAGTGCATGATCGAATCGCCAATCACGATCACATCTGGGGTGACCTGCTTCTTCACACGCACGACCTGCGCATGCCGGGTCGGCCAGTCATAAATAGCCTTGTCACGGTTATGCGCAACCGGTGTGGTTGTCACTTGCCGTTTCGGCTGCACTTCCGGCTGGAACGTCACAACATTCATCGGGACACCGGATTCCACCGTCACGGTTCCACTGGAATCACCCTTGCCACCGCGAGCCCACGGAACGACATAGACATCCGCGACCAGAAAGACGGCAGCCGTTGCCTTGATACCCTTCGGTACCCCTACCCGGTATTTGTTCGCACTGTCGGCGGAGCCAGTAATGCCATCATGGACATCCATACTCACAACTTTGCCAGCAACTTCCAGCGCAACCTTTCGGATGGAAAGGGCATCCGCGCCGCCGGTGTACTGGAAGCGAACATCGATTAAGCTCCCACTCGCCTGTGATTCAAGTTTGTAGCGAAGCTGCTTGCCCGTTGCATAGCCGCTGTCCGGCATCCAGTTACCAACAACCTGCACGCCGCCTGTTTTACGTGTCTGCTGGGAAAGTGGCTCATCCCAGAAGTTGATGCCTGCCGCACGCAGGCGTGCTTTGTGGACATTTAAGCGTGCCACAAAATCGGTAAATGCTGGCTTTTCCCGGCTAGACCAGCCGACTTCCGCAACGCTGCAGAGGCGGGGGAAGCCCTGGATTTCAAGGAGCTGCTGGTTGGTCGTAAAAATGCTCCACAGGTTTCCTTGAAGCCCCAGGATATAGCCGCTCTCAGCAGCGGAAAGTGCGGCGGGAATCGGCTCATAGTTGTAGATTTCTTCCAGCGTCTCGCGGCCAGGCCAGTGCGGAGGCTCACTACTCGAATAGCTCTGACCGTGGTCGAGATAGAGCGGCTTCTCGGGTGACATCACCGCAAAGTGCCCACTCTTCGCCGCCGCGATGCCGCCTTGAATTCCGCGCCAGCTCGTCACCGCCGCCGTTGGGGATAAGCCACCCTCGATAATCTCATCCCAGCCAATCAGCCTGCGGTTGTTTGCGATCAGCTGCTTCTCGATGCGCTGCATAAACACGGACTGAAGCGCATGGTAGTCCTTCAGCCCCCGTCGTTCCGGATGTGCACAGTCTTTACACTTCGCCCACGCGGATGCATCCACTTCATCCCCGCCAACATGAATAAATGTGCCAGGAAAGAGCTTCATCGTCTCATCAAGGACATCGGAAATGAACTTATACGTCGTCTCCTTGCTTGGACACATCACATCCGCGCCCTTGAGGCTTGGAAACTCCTGGCGGGTATGCGGAAAGTTGTAAAAGAATGCCGTTTCGCCCACTTGATTTGGATCACAGGCGAGGAGCTCTGGGTACGCGGCGACCGCTGCCTGAGAATGCCCGGGCATCTCGATTTCAGGGACCACCGTAATGTGTCGTGCCTTTGCGTATGCGACGACTTCACGGACATCCGATTGCGTATAAAAACCACCGTAACGCCCAATCGGAGGTTGTTCCCGCCAGGCAGCCTGGCTGGTTAGCCGTGGATACTTCTTGATCTCAAGCCGCCACCCATGACTATCGACGATATGCCAGTGAAAGACATTGAGCTTGTGCATCGCCATGTAGTCCAGCCACTTGAAAATGTCTTCTTTGGGCTGAAAATGACGGCTGGAATCAAGCATAAAGCCACGCCACGGGAAACGTGGGCTATCGGTGATCGTCATCCCCTGCAGAACACTGCGGCGCTGAAGCAGTGCTTTGCCGGTGCCGGGTTCTGTCAGCAGCTGCACCAGTGTCTGCGTCGCGTAGAAGGCGCCAGCCTCCGTGGATGCGCGGAGCGTGATTCCGTTTGCGTTGACATCGATGCGATACGCATCCGGAGCAAGCCCAGGCGCACTCTCGTAATGAATACCCAGCGGGGGTACATTTCCAACCATCTTTGCGGAGGCAACCCCGTGCAACTGTTTCGATAGGTGCGCCGCCGCCGCAGGAAAAGGACCTCCAGTAATGTCCAGCTTGCCGCTGACATCGACTTTCTCCGATGTTATCGAAATGCTTTGCGGTCGCGGAATCAAACCAAGAGCTTGGACATTCATCTGTGCACGTGAGGGGGTTATGGTCACGACAAGGGCGATGACAGCAAGGAAGAGCCGGTAGGTCATGGCGACATTAATGCATAGGTTTGGCGAAACGTGCACAAAGCAACAGTAGTGCGTAACGTTACACTTGACACTTAACCTAGGTTGCTGTATTTGTGTTTATGGTCATAAGTTCCATCCGACATAAAGGTCTAAAACGCCTGGTAACGCTGGATGACACGACAGGACTGCCTTCAGAAGTCGCACCAAAACTAAGACGCATGCTTTCCTTCTTGAGCGCAGCACAGTCCCCAAGTGAGCTATATGCAATACCAACTTGGAAGGCACACACACTAGTTGGTTCTCGACAAGGTACATGGAGTTTGCACGTAACAAAAAATTGGCGACTGACTTTTTGTATATCCGATGGTGCAGTTGAAGATTTGGATTTCGAAGACTACCACTAACAAAGGAATGACTATGAGCGTAGACATTGAAATGATCCGACCGGTACATCCCGGGGAATTTTTGAGGGAAGAAGTCATCGCAGCAAACGACCTTAACGTTTCAACTGCGGCAGAGCACCTAGGTGTATCGCGGCAGGCACTATCCGCCCTCCTGAATGAGCGTGCGTCATTGTCTCCCGACATGGCCATCCGGATTGAAAAAGTTTTCGGACTTCCTCTGGAAACCATGATGCGAATGCAATCGAACTTTGACATCGCGTGTGCTCAATCACGGCGACATGAAATTTCCATTGCTGCATTTCATGCTGTCGTCGCGTGAACATTGTCGTCGCTCTGCCTACCCCCTTCACATTCGCTTCACTTTGCTTGCCCACAATGATGCATGCTCACGCACACAATCACCCCTTTCGTCTACGCGGCAGCCATCGTTTTCCAACAGGCCACAGCACCACAGCCGTTTCACGTACGGGAGGCGATGCACGAGATTCGCATCGAGCTGACAAAAACCCAGTGGGATGCGATGCAGCCGGAGCGCTCCGGTGGGATGGACAGTGAGTATCCGGAGGAGCGGGCAAAGGTCACCATCGATGGCCGTGAACTCGATGTCGCCATACGGTTCAAAGGCAATGCAAGCTACCGCTCGAGTCAGGGAAGCCTGAAGCGCCCGTTCAAAATCGATGTCAATAAGTTCATCAAAACGCAAACCGTAAGTGGTGAAACGACCATTAACCTGAGCAACAACGCGATGGACCCATCGGGGATCCGGGAGGCGATTGCCTACACCGTCTTCCGAAAACTTGGCGTTGTGTGCAGCCGGACGGCCTTTGCCAAGGTCACGCTGAACATCCCGGGGACAGCAGAAAACAAAGTTCTTGGTCTCTACACATCATCGGAGCAGCTCGATACCGACTTTCTGAAAACGGCCTATGGAACTGCGCCAACCCTTGTCTTGAAGCCTGAAGGAGCACACACATTTCCTTACGGGGATGACTGGGCGCCCTACGAGAAAACCTATGATTCGAAGGGTAAGCCCACGGATGCTGACAAGCAGCACTTCATGGCCTTTACGAAGTTTGTACACGAGGCATCGGATAGCGAATTCGCAGCAAAACTAGGCACCTATCTGGACATCCCGCAGTTCGCCAAATTCCTTGCTGGAACCGTCGTCACGGGCAGCCTTGACACCATCCTCATGATGGGGCACAACTTTTACATCGTCCGTAACCCAAAATCTGGAAAATATGAGTTCCTCCCATGGGATCTCGATTTGGCATTTGGTGGATTCCCGATGGCTGGAATCGATGCCACACAGCTGTCGGTTGAGAAGCCCGTTGGCGAACGTGACATTTTGATTAAGCGGTTTCTCAACGTGCCGGCTGCAAAGGCAAGCTATCTCGCCGCGTGTAAAGTTGCGGTTACGATTCTTGAAGGCCTTACCCCGGATGTCGACCTGCTGACAGAACGTGTTGCCCCTGTCAAAAAGCTTGATGAAAAGATGCAAGGCCCCGGGGGTCCGGGACGTCCAGATGGTCCAGGTGGCTTCTCAGCTCCGGCCGCTGCTTCGGCAACCAAGGATGCCATTTTCGTCGTGAGTGGCAACCGTCTCCTGAAATTCACAGCCAATGGCCTTAGCCTAGAGAGCACCGCTCAGCTTCCAGCGATGGAGGGTGATGGATTTCCGGGTGGCCCCGGCGGTTTCGGCCGAAATATCAACCTAAACGACTTCATCAAGCAACGCATTACCCAAGTTAAGCTGCAACTCGATGGCAAATCAGCCGGCGTTACACCCCGTAGCATGGGGCCCGGTGGTCCAGGACGGCCTTAATTTCGGCGTGGATGTACGCATCACACTCGCATCCCGCCGATGCGCATAACCGGCAGACACATTGTATTTTGGATGATTAGCTCCGGTGTCTGCAAACGTGTCACTGGAATGCCAACAATCCAGTTATTCATAAAGCACAATCGTTTGAATGCGGGTACTTTTTGCGTTAGCAGCACGGACAAATATTGCGATACAAAATGTACGCGTCACACCATAGAGCAGCGTGATACAAAGCCGTTCGGTAAGTCCCGTGTGGGACGTTGGATGGTGGTCCCGGGAGACCACAACAATAAATGACATCAACAGAAGCAAGCGCTACACAAGTTCGTACTGGCACCGAGCTAAAGTTCATCGTCGATGAAACCATAGTCGATGTCTTGCTGGAAAAGCTTGCGACGACGCTTGGCCCCGATACCTACGGCGGAGGGGATGGCACCTATTCGGTGGCCAGCCTCTACCTCGATACACCGATGCTGGCATCGTTTACGCGAGAGCTCCCCGGAAAATGGCGACTGCGACGGTACGGTCTAGAAGACATCATCCACATTGAATACAAAGCCAAACCGGCTCCAGGTCAGGTCGTTAAACACCGTTCAACCGTAAAAGCCGCTGACATCGATACCCTGGCAACAAGTCCAAAACCAAAATGGTTTGCCCGCGACATCGAAGCAAACACACTACGGCCCACTCAGCTCGTTTCGTATACCCGCCAGGCGTATATGGGAATTGTGGATGACATTCACCTCCGAGTTACCCTCGACCACGATGTCCGTGCGGTTCCGATGCATGACTTTGTACTTCCGCAACGCGGAGCAGAAGCAAAACCCATTGTCGATGGACGGGTCCTCGAAGTAAAGTTTGAGGATGCACCTCCCGCAGGATTTCTGGCTGAACTCGCAGAGCTTGGGCTTGAGCCGATGTCATTCTCAAAGTACAGGATGGCGATGATTTGCGCGGGTCACTAGTCTCAAACACCGCTAAAAAACACATTGGTGCACTGGTTTCCCTGATCGCGCTGGAAGCAATCGGTGCAGGTGTCTCCGTCCTAACGCCGCTGCCGTTACAGGCAGCCATCGATTCCATCAGCGGAAAATCAAAAGCGCTCAGCTTCCTGCCTGCATCTTGGACACACAGCCTCCTCACACTCGCCATTGCAAGCGTCGGCTTTGCCATCATCCAACAAGTCATCAACATGGCCAGCAGCATTGTCGCCACACGCACGGGCCAACAAGTCACCGTCGAGCTGCGTGGCCAATGCTTTGATGCGGCACAAAAGCGTTCGATTGCAAGCCACCTGACATCCGGGACGGCCGATGCCCTCTACCGCATCCAAACCGACACCCAGGCTCTGGAGTGGATTCTCCTTGAAGGTGCGCTACCCGTGCTAACGGCAACACTGTCCATCGTCGCGATGACCGCAGCGCTGCTAACCCTCAACCTTCAGCTCGCGCTGATCGCCTTGGTTCTTGGACCCATCCTTGTTGTGATCGGACGAACGACGCGCCCAGCCCTCAAATCCACCGCACGCGCCGCCAAGCAACAGGAAAGTCAGGCCCTTGGCATCATCGAAAGTGCGCTCTCAGGCCTGCAGACAGTCAAAGCGTACAACCTGCGAAGCTATACCCTGGCACGGTATCGAACCATTGCAGAAAGTGCAGTTGCCCGCCGCATTCGCATTGCGTGGCTTGATAGCAGCCTTGGGGCTGCCGTACAGGTGCTCTGTGCAATTGGACTTGCGGGAGCACTGTACATCGGCGCGGATGCCGCAGCGCACGGTACCCTCTCGCCAGGTCAGGTCATCCTTGGCATCCACTATCTCGGTCAAATCTACACGCCTATCCGCACCATCGGAAAGAAGTGGGCAAGCCTACAAACCCAGCTCGTCAGCCTTGAACGGATTGACTTTCTCCTGCAAACGGACACCGATGTCCCTGTGCCCATCAACCCACAAGCCATCCCCACCGACATCACGGAGATAGCTCTCACAAATGTCAGCTTTGCCTATGATGAGGCGCATCCGATTTTGCAAGATGTGAGCATTTCGATCCGCAAAGGGGATGTCATCGCGCTCACGGGACCAACGGGTATCGGAAAATCCACCCTTATCGGACTGCTGCTGCGCCTCATTGATCCCGTCTCCGGAAATGTCAGCATCAACAATATCCCCGCAACCCAGCTCGACCCGGAAGGCCTTCGAAACATCTACGCAACTGTGCTCCAGGAAACTGTGCTCTTTCCAGGGACGATTCGGGAGAACCTCCTCCTTGCAAAGCCGGGTGCGACGGCGGATGAAATCGAAAATGCAGTCGATGCCGCAGCACTGCGGGCGTCAATCACCACCTTTCCGGATGGCCTTGATACCATCGTAGGTGAACGCGGGGCAAAGCTTTCCGGTGGTGAGCGCCAACGGGTTGGGCTTGCGCGCGCATTCCTCCGGGATGCCCCAGTCCTCCTTCTGGATGAGCCGACAAGCGCACTGGATCCGGAAACGGAGGCGGGCGTTCTGGATGCTTTGAAGCGCCTGATGGTTGGGCGGACGGTGGTGATGGTCACGCATCGGGATGCCCCACTACGCCTCGCGGACAAAATCTATCGGCTGGAACAGGGACAGCTGATCCAGATGAACACGTGTGATGTCCAATTAGGTGGTCCAGCAACCGAAAACGCCATTCGGCAGATTTAGCGATGCATTACCCCATCTAACACACCAAAGACGATAATTCCTCACTGTGCCTTCATAATCATCACCCACAATGAGACAACTATGAAGATTTTGTGCGTTGAGGATGACGAAAACATTGCGGAAATTGTCAAAATTGGCCTTGAGTCCGCAGGTTGGACGGTAGAAATTGCATCCAGCGGGACCGAAGGCATCGAGCTTGCCCGTGAAGGAGGCTGGGGCCTCCTCCTCGTCGATGGCATGCTCCCGGGAATGGATGGCATCGAAATCTGCAAACGCCTCCGCTCCGGGCGCGATCGCACGCCGATCCTGATGCTCACCGCACGCGACACCGTAAAGGATGAAGTTCGCGGCCTTGAGGCAGGCGCGGATGACTACCTGACAAAACCATTTTCGATGGAGGTGCTCCTGGCACGATGCCGCGTTCTCCTCCGCCGGGATGCACGTGAAAAGTCACGTTACATCCACATCGATGATCTGGAAGTCGATACGGTCAACCACACCGTCAAGCGCGGTGGTATCGACCTGCAGCTCACCCAACGCGAATTCGGCGTCTTCGAGGCGCTGCTTCTGCGCGAAGGAACTGTCATCAGCCGCGAACAGCTACGTCTTCGTGTCTGGAATGATGATGCTGCGGTTGGTTCCAATGTTGTCGATGTCTACGTTAAGCAGCTGCGCAGCAAACTGGATGACACACGTGAACCTCGCCTCATTCGCACGGTGTATGGGGCCGGTTATATACTCGATCGGCACACAAAAGCCTAAAAATTTATGACTGTCCGAGCAAAACTTACACTGCTGAATGTAACGGTCCTCTTCCTTATTTTGATTGGGATGGGGATGGCCCTTCGCGGTCGCATTTACATCAGCATGATGAATACGCTCGACAGAGAGCTTTCCGGCCGGGCAACACAGATTACACAGCCCCGCGGTGGACGCCCGCGAGGTCCGGGGGGACCACCGGGTGGACTGGGCAACATGATGCTCGGCCAACAACAAGGTCACGAGCAACATCCAAACCAGCCTCGAAATGATAATCGTGTAAGTGGGGATCCGAAACAAAACAATGACCCGAACCAGGATCGTCGGGACTTTGGACCGCCCTTTGATGGCTTTGGCCAGCCACCGATTCCACCAAACCTGCCGCTCTACAGCCCGGATGGCACTCGCGTTAACGAACGGCAGCCGCCAGCCGTCGATGCGCGTCTCATCATCCAAACAGCAAAAACGCGCCAAGAGTCGTACATGACATTTGGTGATCAGCGCATTTACACAAGGCCCATACGCTTCCGTGAAATGGATCTTGTCTTCCAGGCGGCGACAAGTATTCGGGGGCTCCAAGATGACCTTGCGACCATCACCCGAGAAATGCTGCTACTATCGCCAATCGCGCTTCTCGCAGCGACCATCGCCGGGATGTTCCTCACTCGGAGAATGCTAAGCCCCGTGGATGCCATCAGCCGCAAAGCAGAGACCATCCAGGCAGACAATCTGTCTGACCGCCTTCCTGTCAACGGCACGGATGAGTTCGGCAAGCTCTCACAGACCATTAACAACATGCTGTCAAGGCTTGAGACGCAGTTTGAGCAACAGCGGCGCTTTGTCGGGGATGCATCCCATGAGCTGCGAAGCCCACTGACGGTCATAAAGGGTGCCGCCGAGCTTGGGGCCATCGATGACCTTGCAACAGACCGCAGCCGTGACTACTTTAGGCGAATCAACCAAGCCGCCGACCGCACCACACGCCTCGTCGAAAACCTGCTCTTCCTCGCCCGCTCAGACAACGGAGTGTTGGTCGCAAACCGATGCGAAACCGATGTTGCAGAGCTGGTGCAAGGCGCTATTGATGAAGTTGGCGCATCGTTTACAAATCACCCGGCGGTGGATTACCAGATTGAAGTGCAGACCTTACACATTGATGGCGAGCTGATGCACAGGGCACTCTGTAATCTGATCAGCAATGCCTATCGCCATACACCGGAATCCGGGAATGTGAACATAACGGTGACCCAAACGGCTTTCATCGTGCAAGACACTGGCGTTGGCATTCCAGAAACCCACCTTCCGCATGTGCAGGAGCGCTTTTATCGGGTGGATGCCAGCCGAACACGGAAAGCCGGAGGCACGGGACTTGGACTGTCCATTGTGCAGAGCATCGCAGCAGCTCACGGCGGGGATGTCGCAATTCAGAGCATCGAAGGAGCTGGCACGACCGTCACCATCTCCTTCTTCGCATGATGATGACTTGCTAAACGGACCGCGCGCCTGGTTTATCGGCATCTACTACAAAGGATGCGCGCTTTGAGACCACACCGCCCTCTTTTGTAACTTGGTCGACAACCATGAAATCCGTTGTCCACTGCGTTGGCGTGACACGGCACCGAACATACCCACGCTGCTGGTTATGGAACTTCACAAATGGGTTTTCTTTCAGCAGGTCATCCAGAATCTTTGGTTTGTCCACGCCATTCCCGCCGCTCGAGATACTCGTCCCAACAAACTCTGTCGCGACAACCGGCAGCTCAGGTTTACGGTCATCGACCCTGAGGTCATTTACCCAGTTGGTGTGGATATCCCCGGTGAGAACGACGGTGTTACGGATACGGTTGTCCTGGATGAACTTAGCGAGAGCCATCCGTTCGCCTGCGTAGCCTGGCCACTGGTCCATGGAGTACTTCTGCTCAGGTCCTATCGACCGGTCAACCATCCCCATCATCACCTGCTGCGCGAGTACATTCCAGGTCCCTGTGGACCCCTTTAGCCCACGCTCAAGCCACTCGCGCTGGGTTGCCCCAAGCATGGTTTGTTTAGGTGACAGAGTCGCATCATTGATGGGTGAGAGGGTATCCCCGTTTGGCTGATCGGATCGATACTGCCGCGTGTCAAGAACGAGGAGCTCGGCCAAATTGCCAAATTTGGCCTTACGGTACAGCAGCATGTCGGGGCCACGCGGGATGGATGTCCTGCGCAAAGGCATCATTTCGTAGTAGACCTGATAGGCATTCGCACGGTGGATAAGAAACTCTGGAGTCTCCATACCCTTTCGCTCAGAGATATCAGCCGCGTAGTTGTTTTCGACTTCGTGGTCATCCCACGTCACAAACCACGGACAGCGTGCATGGGCAGCCTGCAACAGCGGGTCCATCCGGTATTGGTTGTAGCGAATACGGTAGTCAGTGACATTGAACAGCTTGGCGTTTGTGTGACGGCGTGGACGTTTCTCGTTCGCTGCATATTCATAAATGTAGTCACCGAGGTGAAACACGATGTCATTGTCATCCGCGGCGAGCTGCTGGTAAGCCGTGAAGTAGCCAGTTTCAAAGTGCTGGCAGCTGGCGAAGGCAAAGTTAAAGGCTGTCTTCTGGGCACTTGCAGCTGGCATGGTTCGCGTGCGACCGACCGGGCTTGTCGCATCCCCAGCTTGGAAGCGATACCAGTACCAGGTATCGGGGTTAAGGCCATCCACTTCGACATGCACGCTGTGACCAAGCAAACGGCTTGCCCGTGATTTGCCGCTCCTCAAAATGGTCGTAAAGCTATCCGATGCTGCGATTTCCCAAGTGACATCGACATCTGCTGGAGGCATCCCGCCATCCAGGTCCAGCGGACGCACGGCAAGCTTTGTCCAGAGGACAACACTGCTTGCATCAGGGTCGCCACTCGCAACCCCCAAGGTGAATGGATTATCAGCAAACTTTGGATTCGCAATGGCGCGACCACCTGCTTCGGAAAGCAATGGGAGACCTGCAATCGTTGCAAGAAACAAGCGTCTATTCATTTTGTCGTCCTTCCAGCGGTCACGGCCTGCACACCGGCATCCGGGTTGTTCGTAATCACGCCATCCACTCCATAGCGCTCGAGAAAACGCCGAAACACATCGGGTTCATCATTAAACGTCCACACAAACATCTTCATTCCCCTTGAATGCATCTGCTCAAGCACTGCAAGGCCCGCCGCATTCGGTTTGCCGTCCAATTC
>Ga0255111_1000297_pt1 | contig 15769 bp, 6 predicted proteins | sample Law_Yuk_RepA_8h_FD_188472 | JGI IMG/M metagenome (GOLD analysis project Ga0255111, IMG submission 188472) | Freshwater microbial communities from St. Lawrence River, New York, United States - Law_Yuk_RepA_8h | ecosystem: Environmental > Aquatic > Freshwater > River | place: USA: New York... | reverse complement strand
CAAGGTGCCAAAAGGCATGGTCCCGGTCGTTCTGACGTTTGATGATGGTCGCCGGTCACAGTTTGTGATGCGCAGTGACGGTAGTCCCTCGTCGTCATCTGCCATCGGAATTTTTGAGCAATATATACGGGACCATGCTCCACGTTGGCAGAGAAGAGCAACATTTTATGTGATGCCTAAGAGTATCCATAATCCGGAGCCGTTTCACCAGCCTGGTCTTGCAGCATCCAAGCTGAAGTATCTTGTAGATGCAGGCTATGAAGTGGGCAACCACACGTGGTCGCACCGGTCACTTCGGCGGATGGCAGAGACCCAGGTCGCAGCTGAGTTGATTAGGTGTTTTTATGGAATTAAAGCGCTATGTCCCGAAGCAACGATGGACACGCTTTGCATTCCTTTCGGAGAGTATCCCCGCTTTGCATCATGGAGGCGTGTAGTAGCCAATCCCTTATCGCAAAACACTCCCATGCATTCAGCGGTTCTGATGGCATGGGGAGGACCTAGTTATTCCCCGTTTGATAAACGGTATGACAACCTACGTGTTACGCGCATTGGTGTCTCACCTAACGAACTCGAGGTCACTCTCAAGGGACTGTCTAAAAACCGGACTTGGTACGTCTCGGGTGGTGAAGAGGGTGTGCTTCACGTGCCTTCCAAGCTGACAAAATACATCGCAAGCAGTAAACTCCAGGGTCTTACGACAAGAGTGCAATAAAAAAGTGCCCGAGCATTATCACTCGGGCACTGTAATGTTTACATCCGATCGTGTTTTACAAACCGGTCTCCGAAAGAAGGTCATTCACGACGACCGTCACGCGAGCGACTTTATCGTTATCGGCGAGATTGATCAGCTTGACGCCTTGTGTTGAACGTCCCTGTTTCTTCGCTTCTTTGACTGGGAACCGCGTTGCCTGACCATTTTCAGACATGATCAACAGACTCCGTGACTTATCCGCTGACGCAGATACGATACATGCGGCCTTGAGTGGACCTGTCTTCGCAGTGACATCTATGGTCTTCAGGCCCTTACCACCACGGGATTGAACCTTGTAGTCAATCAATCCGGACCGTTTACCAACGCCATTTTGACCAACGACGAGGAGGTCTGCATCATCTTCGGCGACATCCATAGCAACAACGATGTCATCAGGGCCGTCCAGTGTGATTCCGCGGACACCACCAGATGTACGTCCTGAACAGCGAACATCGGATTCAGCGAACCGGATGGCATGTCCACGGGATGTACAGAGGATAACGGTGCTATCGCCTGTCGTCTTGCGGACCCAGCCTAGCTCATCGCCTTCATTCAAGTCAAATGTCTGGACGCCGTTTGCGCGGATGTTTTTGAAGTCCTTCAGGTCACAGCGTTTGATCTCACCGAGTCGGCTACCCATGAGGAGGAAACCTTCGGCAGTAGCGAGGTCTCTGACACTTACATACGCCGTTACGCGCTCGCCGGATTCAACACTTAGGAGATTCCCAAGGTAAGAGCCCATGGCATTCGTGTCACGCTCGGGAACATCGTAAGCCTTCAGGCGATAAACCTTACCCTTGTCCGTAAAGAACATGATTTGCTCGTGTGTGTTTGCACGGAAAATATGCTCGATGGAGTCATCTTCTTTGGTCTTACCAGCGGATTTACCTTTACCACCGCGGTGGTTGACAGCAAAGGCCGTTAGCTTCATCCGTTTGATATAGCCACTTGCAGAAATGGTGATGAGAGTTTCCTCTTCTGCAATCATGTCCTCAGGTCTTAGGTTTTCAGCTTCCGTCGCCACGATTTCTGTACGTCGGTTATCGCCAAACTTATTGCGGAGGTAAACAAGATCATCCTTGACGAGTTGATCGACTCGCTTAGGGTCACTGAGGATACTCTCCAGGCGTCCGATTTCCTTCAGAAGCTCTTTGTACTCGTTTTCGATTTTGTCTTGTTCGAGTGCGGTCAGCTGTCGAAGCTGCATGTTCAAGATGGCTTCGGTCTGTGGTCCAGTAAAGCCAAACTTGGACATCAATGCCGAGCGCGCCTGGTCGGTGTTAGCAGATGCTCGAATCGTCCGGATCACTTCATCTAGGTTGATGACAGCAATCTGCAAGCCTTCGAGGATGTGTGCGCGCTGCTTCGCACGATTGACTTCAAACTTCGTACGACGGGTGATGATTTCGCGGCGGTGGTCGATGTATTCCTGCAACATCCCACGCAGCCCAAGAACTTTTGGTCCGCGACCACGTTCAACGAGCGACAGAAGAATACATCCAAAGTTGAGCCGCAGCTGAGTATGCTTTAGAAGTTGGTTGAGGATTTTATGTGGTTGAACATCGCGCTTGAGCTCAACAACAACCCGCATTTCGGACTTGTCTGTGTAGTCGTTAATGCCGGTGATGCCTTCGATTTTTTTGTCACGGGCGAGCTCACCGATGTGCTCAATCAAGCGGCTTTTTACGACCTGATAGGGAAGCTCTGTGATGACAATCGCGGTCTTGCCATTCTCCATTGGCTCGAGGTGTGTCTTGGCCTGCATCGTGACCGAACCACGCCCAGTCTCGTATGCAGAAATGATTCCCCGCGTACCGTAGACCATGCCGGATGTCGGGAAGTCAGGCCCTTTCACAAACTGCATCAGATCAGGAACCGTCGCGTTTGAATTGTCAATCAGGTAGGTGATGGCATCACAGATCTCACGCAGGTTATGCGGAGGCATATTTGTCGCCATACCTACCGCAATGCCACTGGATCCATTACAGATCAGGTTCGGGAATTTTCCAGGGAGAATCGATGGCTCACGACGTTCGTTGTCATAGGTAGGAACGAAGTCGACCGTGTCCTTTTCGATGTCCTCCATCATTTCCATCGCAAGCGCCGTCAGACGGGCTTCCGTGTACCGCATCGCAGCGGGAGGATCATCATCTACCGAACCGAAGTTCCCTTGGCCATCCACCAACGGATAGCGCAACGAGAAGGGCTGCGCCATACGCACCATGGTGCCGTAGAGAGCCTGATCGCCGTGCGGATGGTAGTTGCCCATCGTTTCGCCGACGACCTTCGCAGATTTGAGGTGACGCGAGTTAGGGGACAACCCGAGCTCACGCATCGCATACAAAATACGACGCTGAACAGGCTTTAGACCATCACGAACATCGGGCAATGCACGAGACACAATCGTGGACATCGCGTATCCAAGATATGACTGACGCATCTCTTCACTGATGTCAATGGTTGGTCCATCGTATTCAGACAACCCTGAGCTTCCACCGGAAGAAGGAGGCACATTGCCACCACCATCACCGCCAGCTACATTGCCGGGCGGGTTTACAACTTCATCCGAATTTTCAATATCAGCCATATTTACCTTGGAAATCCGGCATAAAAACCCTGTTTTAATGCCAGTTTATAGTAGTGCATTTTATCGTAAATGAGGGTGAATTTCGAGGGTCGGTGAGGGTGGTTATGGATAGGATGGGTGGTCAATCCAGTGTTGAATCAGTGTTCTAGACAATGCAATCCGTGGGGGCAATTCCGGAAGTGCGTCCCGTGAAAACCATCGCGCATCCGCAAGCTCAACCTGATCCCGCTTGATGGCACCAGATACCCAGCGGACACGAAACGCGACCATAAGCTGATGCGGAAACGGCCAGGGTTGCGAACCAACATAACGAACATCGGAGACCGTCACACCAACCTCTTCAAGTGCCTCACGAACACAGCATTGTTCCAGAGATTCTCCTGGTTCTACAAATCCAGCAATAACGGAATAACGGTCTCCCCAGCCATCCTTCTGGGCCAAGAGAGTCCGGCGGTCGTCATCCTCAATCAGCACCAGCACCGCCGGCGTAACGAGGGGATACATGACATGGCCACACCCTGAACACTTCCGACCGGTGTCCGACAGCTGTTCCATAGCACTTGCACAGCGTGAACAGAACCGTGTCCAGTCGCGGAATTCAAGTCGCTGGACGGCCAGAATAGATGCTTCAATAACCGCATTATCACCAAGTTGGAGCATATCCCGCAGACCAATCCATCCAGGCTCTTCGATCTGATCTGAAGTCTCTATGCTTCGCGATACCGCAACGATTGGGACACCATCTAATTCACCCAGTGGTATCGCATCCTGAGCTAACCCGGAACCATAGATCTCCACCGGAAACTGGCCATCAGGAATCAAGACGCGTCGGTCATTCACGCCGGCCACATAGACCGTTGCACCCTCGGCAATTAGGCATCCAGCGTTACGCATAAACTCCATCAGAACACCTGTCCACCTTTGAAAGCGAGTAATCCAAATGCACTATCAATCTGCACGACTTTTTCAAACCCTGCTTCACTCAAGCGGCGCTTGGTTCCACGCATCATTGTTGAGCCATTTCTTGACTCTGGTGAGCCGATGTAGTGGAACAACACACCCTTACGCGACAGAAGTCGGAGGAGTTCAGCGTAGAAGGTTTTGCTATAGAGGTCACCTGCGATTTGAACCGTTGGAGGGTCATGGAAAATGACATCGTATGAACCAGATGGCTGACTTGTCACAAAGGAGAGACAGCTTTCATTGACAACGGTGATGTTTGGAGATGTGTAGAGTGGTGCACTCCATGGGGAGGCATGATGAAGGTCGCATACAGCAGGATCCACTTCGAGCGTTGTGATCCGTACCGCTCGCTTTGCAGCGCTTAGCGTTACATATCCCAAGCCACACGTCGTGTCCAAGATACGGCCATAGACACGTGGAACTGCATTTACCATCGCCAAGCTCGAAGCCCATGGGTCGATGCCTTTGTGGCGATGCATCGGAAATCCGCCAACCATGAGAGCAGGCGTCCCTGTTTCCGTGGCGTACAGCCCTACCTGAAGCTTTGTGGATGGACTAAAGGAGACCTGTTTATGCCAACCATCCCCATCGTAGAGGAAGTAACCGTGCGCCGGCCTTGCCATACGCTCCAAGTCCTCGAGACTCACGCTAACATCTGAATCTTGCAGATAGCATCCAGTCTCGAGAATGTCGACAGCTTCAGTAGCACCATCGGGACCTATCAGTCGCTCAATCACCGTTTCGCCGGTCAGGATAGCGGCCAGAATCCGCTGGCAGTCATAGCCAGTTAGAAATGTCATGTAGTAAGTGTACAGGTAAAAAAAGGGGGCACTGCGCTAGCAGTGCCCCGGATACCGTCAGATCTAAGATCTAACTTTACTTATCGCTTACGCCTTTACCAAGCGCTGCCTGCGCGGCTGCAAGACGTGCGATCGGCACACGGTAAGGTGAGCAGCTCACGTAGTTCAAGCCGATGTCGTAGCAGAACTTCACAGACGATGGCTCGCCACCATGTTCACCACAAATACCAAGCTTGATATCTGGGCGGACAGTGTGTGCCTTCTGGATCGCAATCTTCATCAACTGACCAACACCATCTTGGTCAATCGATTCAAACGGATCGCCTGGAAGAATCTTCTCAGCAACATATGGCTTGAGGAAGCGGTCAGAGTCATCACGGCTGAAGCCGAATGTCATCTGCGTAAGGTCATTCGTACCAAACGAGAAGAAGCTTGCTTCAACAGCAATTTCATCTGCTGTCAGTGCACCACGAGGAACTTCAATCATCGTTCCGAAGCTGTAGTCCACAGAAACACCTTGTTCGGTAACGACAGCAGCTGCGGTCGCTTCGAGGCGCTGACGAACGAACTTGAGTTCATTGACATGGCCAACAAGAGGAATCATGATTTCAGGAACCGCGGAACCGCCGGCCTTGACCACTGCCGATGCGCCTTCGAGGATTGCCCTCGTCTGCATTTCAACAATCTGCGGGAACACGATTGAGAGGCGGCAACCACGGAGACCCATCATCGGGTTGATTTCGTGCATTCCCTCAACAACCTTGAGCATCGCTTCCTTTTCAGGATCGGACTGGCCAAGTGCGTGAAGTGCAGCAACCTCTTCAATGAGCTTTTCGCGATTAGGCATGAACTCATGAAGTGGGGGATCAATCAGACGAACGGTACATGGACGTCCACCAAGAACCTCGAAGATTCCCTTGAAGTCTTCTCGTTGGAACTCAAGCAGCTCATCGAGTGCAACCTGACGATCTGCATCGTTGGTTGCAAGAATCATCCGTTGAACAACAGGGCGACGCTCACCTTCAAAGAACATGTGCTCAGTGCGGCAGAGGCCAATACCTTCGGCACCCAGCTTAATCGCGAGCTCAGTGTCCTTAGGCGTATCAGCATTGGTGCGAACACCAAACTTGCCACGGAACTCATCTGCCCATGACATGTATTCGCCGAAGTCACCCGTCATCTTGGCTTCTTCAACTGGTACCTGACCGGAGATAACCTCGCCGAGTCCGCCATTCAAGGAGATGAATTCACCTTCCTTAACGATTTGTCCCGTTGCTTTGATCACGAAGTGATCCGCGCCAACGCTGATTTCGGAACATCCAGCAACGGTTGGGATACCAAAGCCACGTGCAACGAGTGCCGCGTGCGATGTCATTCCACCACGCTCTGTCAGAACACCCTGTGCAGCAAGCATTCCCTTGAGGTCATCTGGGTTGGTGTCAGCACGAACCAGAATCACACGCTCGCCTGCTCCGCCCTTACCGAGCTCAGCAGCTCGGTCGGATGAGAAGACTGCGACGCCTGTTGCTGCGCCAGGTCCTGCTGGAAGTCCACGTGCGATGACGTTGTACTTTGCATTCGTTGGGATAACAGGCAGGAGGCACTGCGTCAACAGGTTAGGATCGACACGTGTAATCGCATCTTCCTTCGTGATAAGGCCTTCCTTGACCTGATCAACTGCGATACGTACTGCAGCTGGGCCTGTTCGCTTACCGGAGCGGCACTGAAGGATGTAGAACTTACCGTGTTCGATTGTGAACTCGATGTCCTGCATGTCCTTGTAGTGCTTTTCGAGGACATCACAGGTTTCTTCGAACTGCTTGTAGATAACCGGATCTTGCTTTGCAAGCTCGGAGATTGGCATTGGTGTACGAACACCAGCAACAACATCCTCGCCCTGCGCATTCATCAGATACTCACCAAAGATGACATTTTCGCCTGTGGATGCATTACGTGTAAACGCAACACCGGTACCACAGTCATCACCACGGTTGCCAAAGACCATCGCCTGGACGTTGACAGCGGTTCCGATCGAGTCATCAATCTTTTCCTTGCGGCGGTAGATGATGGCGCGCTCATTGTTCCAAGACCGGAAAACGGCGGTGATTGCCGCGTCAAGCTGCTCATGTGGATCTTGTGGGAACTGCTTACCAGTCTGCTTGATAACGTGGGCCTTGTAATCATCACAAAGGCTCTTCAAGCTCTCAGCAGGAACTTCCAAGTCTTCTGTCACACCGAGCTTTGCTTTGAGGTCATAGAACATATGCTCAAAGTCGTGCTTGGTGATGTGCTCGTAATGATCAGAGTAAGCAACATCGGACAACATCATAATGAACCGACGATAGGAGTCGTACACAAATCGCGGATCTGCAACCAGCGACAGGGCATTTACGATCTCATCGTTGAGGCCAAGGTTGAGGACGGTGTCCATCATTCCTGGCATCGAGAACCGTGCGCCGCTACGAACGGACAACAGGAGCGGGTTGTTCGGGTCACCGAACGTTTTGCCCAGTTCCTTTTCAACATCCGCGAGAGCAGCCTTGATTTCGTCAATCAGACCATCAGGTAGCTGACGTCCGTTCGCGTTGTAATCCGTACACACCTCGGTTGTAATCGTAAACCCAGGTGGGACCGGAAGTCCGATATTCATCATCTCAGCGAGGTTTGCACCCTTGCCACCGAGCAAATCCCGGAGGCTACGATTTCCATCCCGGAACAACCAAACGCGCTTCTGCGTCGCCATGGACAATACTCTCCTGTGAAACCAAAATTAGTCTTGGGGTATGCCAGACATGACATACAAAACGCCGCTCAGGTGGGGCCTGAAACGCGGCGTACCCGCCCAATGTACCTTGCAACGGGTCAGACTGACAACACTAAAGAACTTAACACCTTGACGCGGCGCATTTCCGCTTTTAAACTCATCTCAATATGAGCGACTCACCGGCCATTGAAGCCCACCTGTCAGAATCCCGTCTCTTTCCGCCAAGTGCCGCATTTGCTGCGGTTGCCAACTGCAACGATGCAGGCATTTACGACCGTGCGAAAGCAGATCCAATAGCCTTCTGGTCAGAGTGGGCATCCACACTGCAATGGGACAAGCCATGGGACTCTGTTCTTGAGTGGAACCCTCCACACGCGAAGTGGTTTGTCGGAGGCAAGCTCAACCTGACGACGAACTGTCTCGACAGGCATGTTGCTGCCGGTAAGGGTGATGTCGAAGCCATTCGATTTGAAGGCGAGCCTGGCGATACCGAAATCATCACGTATGCGCAGCTCCTCACCCGCGTGCAAGACTTCGCAGGAGTGCTTCGTGGCCTGGGTGTCGGCGAAGGTGACCGTGTCACAATCTACCTTCCGATGATTCCAGAAGCTGCGGTTGCAATGCTCGCTTGCGCTCGCATTGGGGCTGTCCATTCGGTTGTCTTTGGAGGCTTCTCTGCCGATTCACTCAAAGAGCGTATCCACGATTCACAGAGCAAGATTGTAGTTACATCCGATGGTGGATGGCGCCGCGGTAGTCAAGTAGCCCTTAAGGCTGCCGTCGATGCTGCCCTTGAAGACAGTGCTTGTGCTGGAATCGAAGCCGTCATCGTTCTCCGCCGGACAGGGCAGGACATCACAATGATCGATGGACGTGATCATTGGTGGCATGACATCGCTGAAACGGCTGAACCTGTAACCGAGGCAGTCAGCCTTGATTCTGAAGCTCCACTCTTTATCCTCTATACAAGTGGCTCAACAGGTAAACCAAAGGGCATCCTCCATACAAGCGGTGGCTACCTTACGCAAGCCACGGCAACCATGAAGCTAACCTTTGATGTCCGTGAAGGTGATGTGTACTGGTGTACAGCGGATGTCGGTTGGGTAACCGGGCATAGCTATGTTGTCTATGGCCCTCTGTCGTGTGGCGCAACCGTTTTGATGTACGAAGGCGCACCTGACTTCCCTGCACGTGACCGCTTCTGGAAGATCATCGCGGATCACAAGGTCACCATTTTCTACACCGCTCCGACAGCAATCAGAGCCTTTATGAAGTGGGGGACCGAGCATCTCGAGCAGCACGACCTTAGTAGCCTCCGCCTCTTAGGCTCTGTGGGTGAACCGATCAACCCCGAGGCTTGGATGTGGTACCACGAGCATGTTGGTCACGGAAACTGCCCGATTGTAGACACGTGGTGGCAGACCGAGACCGGCGCGCATATGATTACGCCATTGCCGGGAATCGTCGCAACGAAGCCAGGATCTGCAACGCGGCCATTTCCAGGCATTGACATCGATGTTGTCGATGAAAATGGTGAGTCCGTTCCAAATGGAAATGGTGGTTTCCTAGTGATCAAATCGCCGTGGCCAAGTATGCTGCGGACGCTTTGGGGCGATGATGACCGCTACAAGAATGTTTATTGGTCCAAGTTCGGCGACAGGAACCTGTATTTTGCAGGGGATGGTGCGCGTAAAGACGAGGATGGCTACATTTGGCTGTTGGGCCGCGTCGATGACATCATGCTCGTGGCTGGCCATAACATCTCCACGATGGAAGTCGAAAGTGCCCTGGTTGAACATCCAGCGGTTGCCGAAAGTGCGGTAATCGGCAAAACTCACGACGTCAAAGGCCAAGCGATTGCTGCGTTTGTGTCGGTAAAGGAAGGTGTTGTCGCTGATGATGCCTTGGCGAAAGAGCTGAAGGCATTTGTCGGTGCTAAACTTGGACCTATTTGCCGACCGGATGACATCCTGTTTACAGCCGAGCTTCCGAAGACGCGCAGTGGGAAGATTATGCGTCGCTTGCTGCGGGATATTGCCGAAGGAAGAGCCCTCGGAGATACGTCCACATTGGCTGACCAATCAGTCGTGTCGGGACTGAAGTCCAAGTACGAAGCTAACGAAGGTTAGAGTAAGTTTCTGTAAGTGCGCAACCCCGGGGCCGATGGTTCCGGGGTTGCGTTGTGTGTTAAGCAGGAGACCTCCTATACGGAAGCTCCTCTGGAGAATGCGATGCGAGCTGATTGGCAACGAACGATAGGTTGTGGGGATGTCCGTGCAGAGCACGTCGGAACGACCATCACGGTGAATGGTTGGGCTAATAGTGTTCGTGACCATGGGCAGGTCGTGTTTGTCGATTTGCGCGACCGCACCGGTGTGGTCCAGATCGTATGCGACCCGGCACGCAATCCGGAAGCAGCTGCAGCCTTCGAAGATGCAAAGAAAGTTCGTAATGAATACGCACTCTCCATTACCGCCAAAGTTGTAAAGCGTCAGGATGGGATGGAAAATCCGCTTCTCGCGACGGGAGCCATCGAGCTTGAGGCGGTGACATTCCGAATCTTAAACACCGCAAAGACGCTGCCATTCCAACTCGATCAAGATGCTTCATCTACAAATGAAGAACTCCGCCTAAAGTATCGGTACCTCGACCTTCGGCGCCCGGAAATGTACCGAAAGATGAAGCTCCGCCACGATATCGTGCGAGCTGTCCGCGAATACTTCTACGCCAATGATTTCTTGGAAATTGAAACACCTGTTCTGACAAAGTCATCACCTGAGGGTGCTCGCGATTACCTAGTTCCATATCGACTTGAGCCAGGCCTGTTCTACGCTCTTCCACAAGCGCCTCAGCAGTTCAAACAGCTCCTTATGGTCGGCGGTATCGACCGCTATTTCCAAATCGCAAAGTGTTTCCGGGATGAAAGCCAGCGTGCTGACAGGCAACCCGAGTTTACGCAGGTCGACCTTGAGATGGGTTTTGCAACGCAAGAAGATGTCCTTAGCCTAGTCGAAGGCCTAATGATTGAGGTTGTCACAAAGTTTTCTGGTGAAACCGGCAAGCATATCTCAGGTAATCCATTTCCACGTTTTACGTATGATGAAGCTCTTGCACGTTACGGAACAGACAAGCCAGACATCCGCTTTGAGCTGGAGCTGGTCGATTGTGCACAGATTTTTGCATCGACCGAGTTTGGTGTCTTCCGTCAAGTCATCGACAATGGTGGTCAGGTCAAGTGTATTCGCTACCCAAATGGTGCACGGATACCGCGTCGCGAGATGGATGAGCTCGTCAATCTAGCCCGAGAGACGGGCGCCAAGGGCATGAGCTATGTCTTGGTTGAGGATGACGGTGTTGGTTTCCGTGGAACGTTGGCAAAGTTTGTGACAGACGTCGAACGTCCACTGATTATTGAAGCCACAGGGGCACAAGCGGGTGATCTGATTGGATTCATCGCAGACAAGCCAAGCGTAGTTGCAAAGGTCCTAGATCGCATCCGGCGCTTTATCGGAACGAAACTCAACCTCATCGACAAAAGTAAAATGGCATATTGCTGGGTCACCGACTTCCCAGTGTTTGAAGAAGATGAAACATCTGGTGGACTGACATTTGCGCACAACCCATTTGCGATGCCGAGGGAAGAGCATTTAGGTTGGTTTGAGACGGACCCACTAGCGATGCGTGCGCAGTGCTATGACCTCGTTTGTAATGGAAGCGAATCAGCATCCGGGGCAGTCAGAATCCATATTCCAGAGATTCAACTGGAAGTCTTCCGCAAAATGGGCTTGTCACCGGAACAGATTGAACAACGCTTCGGACACATGCTCGAAGCATTCCGCTTTGGCGCTCCTCCCCACGCTGGAATTGCACCGGGACTAGATCGTCTGGTGATGTTGCTTTGTGATGAAGACAACATCCGTGAAGTGATTGCATTCCCGAAAATGGGCGGTGGCTACGACCCTCTCATGGATGCGCCATCCACTGTCGAAGATACACAGCTCGCTGAGCTGGGACTAACGGTGACTGTAAAGGAAGAGGCCGCAGAATGACAAGACGTACCGCTCTTTTAGCACTTGGAGTGCTACCTATTTCGTTGCATCCGTTTAGTGCGCTGGCTCAGGGAGCCGATCCGGGAGCACCAAAGTGGTACCTTCTAAAGGGCGGTACTCTCCTCGATTCTGCAGGCAAAACACGCCCAAGCACTGACATCGCAATCAAAGATGGCATCGTCGCGGCCATTGGCGCCAATCTTCGTGTCACACCTGGTTTTAGAGTCATCGATGCCACTAAATGGACGATTCAGGCCGGATCAGTCAACGCTGCTTCCCGTTTTGGTCTGACTCCACCAGGGGCTGCTGATGCGCGCGGCAGCCGACATCCCCTCAGTACACTGCGTGCTGACTTCCGAGCCGCTGATAACTATCTCCCAGATGACACGGCAACGCATTATCGACGAAACGGATTTGCTTTTGCCCAAATCCTGCCAGGAGCAGGCTGCATCTCGGGTCAAAGTGCACTTGTATCGCTAGTAAGCAAGGCAGCCACTCCGGCATCGCGTATTATTCAGCCCGTTACCGCAGTTGTTGCTAGTCTCGCATCCGATGGCCAAGGTGGTTATCCGGGCTCGAGAATGGGGCATCTGGCACTTTTGCGCCAGTCGCTCACCGATGCTCGCGAAGCGAAATCGGGTGCGCGCCAAATCAGCGGGAGCATCGCTACCCTTAGGCGCGTTACGGACCGAAAGCTTCCACTCGTCGTGCGCGTTTCATCCGATTCAGAGGTCGAGGGACTTTTGCGGGTTGTCGACTCGGAAATCCCACTCATCCTCGATGTAACTGGGCCTCTCAATCGCTCCATCAATGCCATTGCAAAGCGCAAGGCAAAAGTTATCTTTAATGTGGACATGGCCGATACAGCACCAGGTGTCGACAGTGCTACCTTGTCTCCCCTCCGCCGTATCGTGCATGCATTCCAGACTCCTGGCAAGCTCGAGAAATCGGGCATTGACTTTGTTCTTGCGACCGCAGCCCCTGACCGCTTCTATGCAAACATCAGAAGGTGCATCCCGAATGGCCTTTCCTTAGATGGTGCACGGAAGGCCATACATCGTAATCCAGCGGCGTGGTTCGATCTGAGCAGTGATATCAAGGTCGGCGACCGTGCCAATATTTCCTGCTGGACAGCTGATCCGCTCGTTACAGAGGCATCGACCACACTGACATTTGTGGATGGCACTCTCTCTGACAGCCAAGCGGACAATGCCGGACGACCAGGGACTCCGGGTAACGCAATACCAGCCATCAAATTCGTCCTTTCTGCCTTTGATAAACCCGTCGGATCAAGCTTGCCGCAATCCGATGCCGTTCTCATCAAAAATGCGACGATTTGGACATCGGAAGCTGCAGGCATCATAAAAGAATCCGACATTCTGTTCTCCAATGGCAAAGTTACAGCCGTTGGTAGCAAGCTCTCTGCGCCTCGCAATGCCAGAATCATCGATGGAACTGGTCTCCACGTAACTCCGGGAATCATCGACTGCCACTCACACACCGCCGTTGTTGGTGGCGTGAACGAGGGCACGAACATCATCACTGCTGAGTGCAGAATTGAGGATGTCCTTGACCCGGATGACATTAACATCTACCGTCAGTTAGCTGGTGGAACCACCGCCGCGAATATCCTTCACGGTTCAGCCAATGCCATCGGTGGACAGAACGCGGTTGTGAAATGGCGATGGGGTTCAGGAGCATCCGCGCTGCTAATTGACAGTGCGCCTCAAGGGATCAAGTTTGCCCTAGGAGAGAATCCGACACGCTCAAACGGCAGTCGCCAAGGTCGCTATCCAGCAACCCGAATGGGTGTTGAGCGCGTCATACGCAGCGGTTTTCAGCGCGCGCATGATTATCGTCAGGCACAGAAGCTGGCAAAGAGTGGAGGCGGACCAGCCGTCGCAACGGATTATCAGCTTGAAGCCATCGCTGAAATTTTGGAAGGCAAGCGCCTTGTGCACTGCCACTCTTACAAGGCTGATGAAATCTTGGCGATGATTCGTATCGCGGAAGACTTCAAGTTTAAGATTGCGACATTCCAACACGTCCTTGAAGGCTACAAAGTTGCTAATGAGATGGCAGCGCACGGTGCTGGAGGGTCCACATTCTCCGACTGGTGGGGTTATAAGCTCGAGGCCTTTGATGCCATTCCTTCCAATGCAGCGATGATGCATCAACGCGGAGTGGTTTCATCGTTGAACTCGGATTCCAGCGAGCTTGCCCGCCGGATGAACCTCGAAGCGGCGAAATCAGTTAGAGATGGGGGACTGTCTCCATCGGATGCCTTGAACCTTGTAACCATCAATCCAGCTAAGCAGCTGAGAATTGATGCCAAGACAGGGTCACTCAAGATTGGCAAGGATGCAGATGTTGTCCTTTGGTCCAAGGATCCTCTTACAGTGGATGCTGTGGCCATGAAGACGTGGGTCGATGGCAAGCTACTCTTTGATCGTGATGCTGACATTCAGGAACGTGTGCTGCTAGCCAAGGAAGAAGAAGCGCTGCGAAAGCAGTTCAATGTTTCGCCAAAACCACCGCTTACCGATGTGGTCAAAGCCTGCCCAGCACTGATAAAGCAACCTGCTCAGGTTCTGACAAAGGCTCGCTCGCAGCGGATTGCACTCGTTGGTGGAACTGTCCATGATGGCATCGGACAATCCATCAGCAATGCCACGGTGTTGATAAACGAAGTCGGTGTGATTGAAGCCGTTGGCAAAGCCGACGCTGTGTCCGTACCTGCCGGATACCGCAAGGTGGATGTCACCGGCAAGCACATCGCTCCGGGATTCTTCGATGCCATTTCAACCGTAGGTGTGAATGAAATCGGATCGCGACGGGAAACGCAGGACTATTCTGAATTCGCGACGTATTCACCCGAGCTTTACGTAGGTCGGACTGTCAATGTGGATGCCGAGACCGTTGCGGTTGCCCGTGAAGGTGGCGTCCTCCTTGCAAACATCGTACCGGTGGGTGGAAGTCTATCCGGCTCATCAAGCCTTGTAAACCTCGATGGCTGGACATGGGAGCAGTTTGCAGTCAAGCGGCAATCTGGAGTTACTCTGCAGTTCGGCGCACGCACTGCTTCGTTTGAAGGGCACGGACACAACCATGACCTTACATCCGGGAGTGACACAACAGAGGCTGACATCGTCCCGCAACCTGACTTGGGTGTCAAGGTTGCAGGTTTGGATGGCTTTATCGCTGAAGCGCATCGCTATTATGAATCACGTAGCGTATACGCAGCTCTCCCACGTGATCTTCGGTTTGATGCGTTCAAACCCATCTTGGAGCGTCAAATCCCCTTGCTAATCAATGTGGACAGCGAGCGTGAGATTCTGGATGCGCTGGCATTTGCCACCAAACACAATATCCATCCAATCCTTGTTGGTTGCCGAGGAGCGGATAGAGTGCTAAGCCAGATAAAGGCAAGTGGTGCCGGTGTGCTGCTTCCATGGACGGTAAACCTTCCGCGCAGTGATGATCATGCCTTCGATGATCAATACGCATATCCAGCCAAGTTTGCGGCTGCAGGTATTCCATTTGCGTTGACATCCAGTGGGCTAAGTGACAACACGCGCTGGCTACCGCTAGCGGCTGGTATGGCGACGGCCTATGGCCTAACGGCAAGTCAGGCATTGGAGTCGATCACCTCCGCGCCAGCTAAAATCCTTGGTGTATTCGATCAGCTTGGGTCGGTTACAAAGGGTAAGCAAGCAACCATCAACATCTTTACCGGTCATCCGCTTGAACCAACTTCGCAGATATCTGCATCGTACATTGTGGGTGTTGAGGTTCAACATACAAGCCGTCAGGCGATGTTGAAGGCGAAGTGGAACAGGCGGCCGCTCAATG